>JGI24159J19872_10000205_pt1 | contig 43957 bp, 30 predicted proteins | sample Ectturendosymbi4_FD_19872 | JGI IMG/M metagenome (IMG submission 19872) | reverse complement strand
AAGAACAACACCATACATATATGTGGCGCGAACAAGCAATAATAGAGTGATCATGGCATGTGAATTCTATTGTTGCTTGCTGCCACAGTGCGAGGCTTTGCGCATATGCCGCTCGGGATTTCCGATCGCAACACCAGCGCCAATGATATCTAAACAGATAAACCTGCTGATATCCTTCATTCATTTTCATGCACCTGCTTTTCCCGGTGAGGGTCGTGGGGGCAGCAGCCCTTGGAGGACTCGTATACCTTACGGTCAACAGCAATCTCAGATAGCTTTGCTGGCTCCACACCAAGACAGGCCAGCAAGCAAGGTCGGAGATGTAGTCACTCCACCTGGTCCTTGGACTAACTCTGCCGCTTTCCCATGGGTGTAGTCAGCAGGACTTACGTTGCCTATCGTTCCTGGGAAATTCTGGACCTGCTAATATTGAAACTGGTGTGGATATATATGGCTGTTTTCCTTCGCTTTTTAGTGCATTGGAATGTTTCTCGAAAGTGCATGATACAACATACACTTGCATGAAAAAGCTTATTTATTTTTACTTACATAGAAGTTTATTTGTGTATTACAGCAGAATGTGCTTTGCCCGTTATATGGCAAAATACAGTATATCAACATTTTGTGAAAGTTTATCAATCATGTCAACAACCATTCGTAACTGCAGTTGTGTTGTTTCTTGTACAAGCTTGGAAGTACTTTGGTTTTGTTGCTAATGAGGACCTAGGCCAGGCCACAATTTTTCGTGGTAAATTGACTTGTGCCAAAACTGCGTTGGAAATTTTTGAATTAATTGGGATTGAATTTCAAGAAAATTTCATGCAGTTTATGAATTAAAAGTGCCTGAACGAACAACATGTTTATTAGTCAATATTAGTGACTGACATGGTAAGTGAATTGATTTAGAATTGACTCAGTAAAAAACTTTAAACGAGATGACTTCTGCCTGCTGTCCACCAACCAGTCTCAATCATCTTTGAAATGAATCAAATAGGATGTTTTTTTCTCGTCAGCATTTTTTCACTGATGACGTTAGGCATTGCACTGGTGTACAGCAGTAAAATATAATGTTGCTTGTCCCGCCACGGAATAATGATAGCAGACGTAGGCCTTCTACTGTATTTGTTGCAAAAGCTACGGGTAAAGTTGTGGACTTAGTTGAGTTGGCAGCAGGGAGCAAAGTGGGTGATGTCCCCACGAGACTTTGATTATAAATGTTGTTTCATGCCTTTGCGTTTGCGAAATATAAAGTTTTTAGTGTGAAAAAACACAGCAAGAAGTGTATTCTGAGTTATACCCGTAGTAGAATTTTGCAACCATATTACTTTTTGGTCGAAAATAGCAGGATATTGCCACAGGGCCACTGTGAAAGGGGCACAGCTTTTCGTGCATCCAAATTAGAGCACACACGACGACCATAGCGAATTGCGCATCATTTCGTTTCGTGAATATCGTTTATGTTCATATTTCTCTCATTCTTTCACTCATCTATGCCTTTGTTTTTCCATTGCTTCTGTATTCCTGATATTGCTGGCTTGTCAAGAGTAGCATCGAATCAAAGTTGATCGTGATGGCAGACATACGTATTCTCGTCATGCGTTTCTCAGACTCAGCTGAAGTTCTCTGCACCCGGATAAGTGGTCGACAGATAATAAAGAACGAAACGAATTTGAAACAACGTCTATGGTGTGCAAGAATCATAGCAGCCATATTTTTTTGCTCTTTTGTACATCGTGAAAGTGTTGCTGCTTGAAGACAGTGACATGTTTTGCTGCTAAACTCCTCAAACCTATGATTACTTGTCGAATGGCAGGTCCGGCGTTAATAAACGAGTTACGCTAAATGCTTGTTGCCTGTAGTTACCGATAGACGTGCCAATAGTGTGCTTTGCACATACTGCAGTTGACTGTTCTGTTTATCTGTTACATCTGAGAATGGTTGATCTGCAACCTTTTGTATTGTTTCAGATAAAGCACAAGTTGGTTGATCCTAATAAATTGGCCAAAGAAGTGAAAAATATGCCGGAATATTCAGCTTTCTTTAAATTGCAAAAAATTAAATCGTAAGTATGGAAAGTACATTTGAATTTCCGAAAACCAAATATAGGTTCTGCGTTAAACACAGTGACGGCACTCTAAATGTAAACTTTCAACGTTATTTTCAGTGTTTTTACATAAAATCCGGATAATTTATAATCATCAGTTGTCGTTTTTCATTGGGATCAAAGTTTTTGAAGGATGCAGGTATTAGAAAACTGTTCGACACCAACAGTTCCATCATAAAGCCTGTTTGACCTAGCACTGTCAAAAAAAGCATCAGCATAGTACAGTATATGGTGTCTAGTGTCCATTCAAGCTGGCGCTTTCAGTGAAACAGATGTACTAGCTATCTTATCAATCTTCAGTGCATGCTCCGAAAATGTTACTGAATCTACGATACACTGTGTCCTTAATAGAGGAGATCGTTTTCTGAACAACGAATCCCAAAGTACACCACCATAACACGTTACTTGGTGAAGCGACTGTTTCCGCTTATCCACCATAGGGCAATGAAAAACCCTGATCGTAAGCTTTCTGCGAACTATGCAAGATTTCAAAGTTGCTAAGTTTGATCATCACAGTATCTGATAAATTTCAACTTCGTGGAAACTGCTTTAGAAAATTTTGCCTTCGCCGCGACTGACGAATCTGAGATACTCCTGACTAAGTTGATATAGATGGTATCGCGGAAATTCCTTCGTTGTACATTTTAGGAAATTCAGTTTGCACAAATACTCAATGTTTTTTTTGTGTGTTAATTGCAAGTATGCCTACTTGGTCAATCTATGGCTTTATTTTTGTGCAAAGCAAGAGTGCGTCGGCCAATCGTTTAATTTGAATTTATTGATCAGCATCCATGGGGTACGCTGATCTTGTGGCGTCTGTGCTTGTTTTTTTCAGTACAGGCTTATTTGATACAAAATAGTTACGAGCTAGTGTTAAAATTGGTGACTCTCTTTATTTTAATTTCATCTGAAAAGAGAAGCCGAACTCCTCAAATTTTCATTTTAAGATTCATGGCTGAAAAACCAGCGGTTGACATAAGAAAAGATGTGGTCAAGCTCGTTGCCACGCTAACTGGGAAGACCACTCCTGGCACTCCTTCATCTAAACCGAGCACATCTGAAAGCAAGCGAAGGGCTGGTGACGATGCGTTCACGATATCGAGCGAAGAAAGGTTTGGATTTGGAATACAAATGATTTTTTTAAGTTTTCCGAAAGCATCAGCATGGTATTTGGGTTGTTTGCTCACTTGTTTTTGCGACATTGTTGTAGTTTTCTTGTTTTTATCGTAATCGTGTGTTGCATTGCCTGTAATTGTTTGATCGGAAGCTTTACAATATGCAATGCTTGTACAACTCGCTTAATGTCTGATGCAGCCAAGTTCGTCTCCATTCTTATGCTGTGTCGTGTGATGGCGGTGTTTACCCAACTGCGCAGTGGTATTAATTTGGCTTTTAGTGTGCAGATCAGGCCCGTAGCCACGGGCTGGCATTCGGGGGCAATGTACCCCCAAATTTTTTGTGCCCCCCAAAGTTTTGTTGTGCCCTGAAAATTTTTATTAAAGCATATCATAAAACAAATCTTGCCCCCATAAAAGTGTATTTTGCCCTCCCCTCAAACCTTAAAACCTGGCTACGCGCCTGGTGCAGATCAGACAGATTTGTTGTGGCAAGTTCAAAGTAAATCGTGGTTGTACACATAGCCGTAGGAAAAAGGTTGCATTTCTCTATAAATTCTAAATTTTCGAAAAAAATCCTGCGAAATGTCTGAATTATATATATCTGTGTATATATTACTGAACAAACTGTTGAATTCTGAGCCATTTCCATCAATTGTAAATTGCAGAAATCTGAGAAAAACTGTTCTGCCTCCATGTTACCATCATTGTGGATGTTGTTTCGCAGAGATGTAAGAAAAAGAATTCAAAATTTTAGATCACCAAAAGAAGTTGCGCAAAAAATGTACAAAATAAGATACGTTTTCCTCCTACGGCTATGATTTTTTATCACTGTTGGTAGAATTTTTCTGTAGTTTTTAATAAGTTTAAACGCTTTGCTTTCTAAAACGTGTGCATAGTCACTCTTCACGGTCCGGTAGCGGAATTTCTAAACGAAAGGCGAGTCCTGGATCAGCCATTTTACACTTTGTTGAAGTTGTGGCCATACCTGCCTACATTCACGCTGAATTAGAAAAGATCTTAAGGTAACTACTTTCCAGCATAAAATATTTTTACGAACTTTCAAACGTAAATTGATCTTTCACATTTGGTTCCAGGTCTGTATTTTTGTTTGCGAGTTTGAAGTGAAAACATTTGATGAGGAGCTTTTTGTGCTCGTGCTTGGTAGAAATCGTGTGCGAAAAATACATTCTGCTGTTTCCATGATTTGTAGAGGTGTTGTGGCTTGAATAAAGTTATTAGTGTTTAAATTTTGTTGAGTTTTTGTGAATGCTGCTTGTATTCGAGGTTTTATTCGAAAGAAATATTTAGAGCTGTCATGTTTTCATTTAAACATTTTTTCAGTCAAAATATAAATGTCTTGGGAAGATTTTGGGGTCACACTCGTGTAAAGAGCAGTACGACGTAATCAAAAACGCGGAAATTAGGTTCTGCGATTTTTTTCTGATTAAGCTAAAATAGTTGTGTCTCCACAACTGATTTTTAAATATTGAACACAATAAAACCCAGCAGCGTTCAGCTGATCGGTGAAGATGTTGTTAGAATGTAAGGGCAATCTGATCATCTTATTTTAATGGTCGTCGTTTCCGATCCCAGTGCGATAATCTTCATTTCAAGACAGCAAAAATTGCGAAGTATTCCCGTGGAGCTGTTTTGAGGCGATCAAAAATACTATCTTATCTTGGTTGCATTAAAGAGATTGTCCAGTTTGCTTCAAAGCATAGATAAATCTCAATAAAAATATGGCTGTTTGCAGTTTGCTTGCTATAAAATGAACGGTGTTCCTTCACTGATACAAAAAGTGCTTTGCATGTTTTTTGGGGTGGTATTTACAAATTTGTGGAAATAATTTGTACCAAGTACATTTGCAGGTATTATGTTTTACCATGTCAACTTCACCATCAATTTGAAACAGTAGCTTTTCTGACGCAGCTAGGCACTTTTTACCGGTTGGACAGTTTTCGTAGTCAAACTATTGTATAGAAGCTGTTGGTCTCGAAGAAATTCTAAAAAAATCTTGAAACATTTTTTGGGCTTGGCTTCCCATGACAAAACGGTGTGTTTTTTACACTGGTTTTACTAATTTCATGTGGTTCACCAACGCAACCATGTGCAGATTAATCAGTTGGCATTTTTGAAAGAGGTTGTTTTTACCTGAATTATTTTGATATGTACTGATAAATCTGCGTTTTGCGGAAATTGATTGTGCGGTCGATAGATTGCTTAACTGGGTCAACCACTCCTTGTGCTGCTTTGTTTTAAACAGAAATGGCAGCTCACAACTGTTTTTACATATTCTGTAGCTTCCAGCTCTCTTTCATAGTTGTTCCTGAAATTCACATCAACACAGTGCATTTGTGCACAAAAGTTATTTGTGTAATTACCGTTAACCTGCTTCGCTGTCATGCCGAGCCTGTTGAAAATTAAGGCAAATGTTTTGTTTTGCTGAATTTTTAATTGGTTTTTATTTTACCTTGAACCAGAACGAAGTGCATGTGCAAGTACGTCAACGATGCCTGATGGAAATCTGCGTTACGTAAAGTGCTATTTGTGCGTAATACACCAAAGATCTATGGGAACTTTGCCAAAAATTACAACTTTCGTTTTGCTGAAGGTGTTTCGATCTGCTTGTCAGATCTGAAATAACCAATAGTTAAGAATTCGAAATGCGTAGAAACTTGAATGTCGCCTGCGCCAGTATCACGCGTAGGGCAAAAAGGTCGCGATAATGAGAGCTGGTTTTACAATATCTCAAGCTTCAAATAAAATCGTAACAGCTTTTTTCATGTGATTATTTTTTTTATCAGGCCAGTTTTCATAAAATTTTTCTGTGCTAAAACGTTTTTCAGGCCACACTTGCTTCTGGAGTTGGCTCGACTCAGCATCGACTTGAATCTTGTGGTTGAAGGCAAACGGTGTCTGGAAGCCCTGGGTGAGGCTGAGGTAAGCCCAGTGAGAAAAACGTAGCTCTCACTAACTTTTGGAAAATTCGCGATGAAATGCCAGACAATCAGGGCAAAACCGGTTTTGATACAAGTCCATGAGCAGTTCTAGGGATTTCTTGATAGGCGTTTTGTTCTTTTTTACTTCCAGTAATTTTTGAATGGAAACGGATGCTTTGTTTTATCTTTAATTAGCCTGGAAAGTTTTCGTACAGACTGTCTACAAAAAAGTTTACGAAACACTTTTTCAAAAAAATTAGCAGCATCTACACACTGTACAGTACAATCAATGCAAGAATTGTTAATGAAATCACGGGTTCAATGTCATTTTTTCAGATGAAAACGGCGCCTGGTGTACTTTTTTGCTGTGCCAGAAAACTTTTGGAACAATTAATGTAAAACGGGTTTGTCGTTAGAAGTAGAATGACCACCGATGATTTACCTAGCAATTTATTGCCTGTGGTTTGTCCTAGCATTGAAGGGCACTTGTAACTATGGTAAACATTTCGGCGTTATTTCGCTTGTAATAGTCGAATGGAAAAACAAGTTTCAACACTTCTTTATGCCGCTCTGCTGAATTTACACAAAGATGTCACCGATTCGAATATAAATTGATCAAGTGTTACTACAACTTGATGAATATCAGCCTTTTCATTTAAGTATTTGTTTGGAAATCCATATGAAAGCAAAATTGTGTTATCTGCTGCGATTTAGATGCGAACTTAGGAAGAAACTTCTGTATTCATTTCTTGTTTACTTGCAGCTGGCGACTGCAAGTAAATAAAAATGCTTTATCAAAAGTTGATCAAGATAATGCGTGCGACTCAATGGGAAGTATTGGATTGGGTGGTGAACTTGGGTTTATAAATTGAAATTTTGAGCTTGTAGTGGTTTTGAAACAAAAGCCCAGAGAACAAAAGTAAGATATGGAGCTTGAGCGAAATTGTTAGAAACTGTTCCAAAAACCGTCAAGTTAAACTTGAATTTTGTCATAAATCTTCAACTCACCTGGAAAATCTGAACGCGAGTAACTTTTGTTTTTTCACCTTATCCGTGTTACTCACCTTTACACATGTTGAGAAAGATAGAAACAGAACGGAAACTTATTGCTTGCTATGTGTTTAGGATTCGAGCTTATCCATCGAAGAGGAATTTTTGGAGTGCGAACTCATGGTCAAAGAGCTTGGCGGACAGCAGCACTCGTACACGCGTCTCTCAGTTGAGGTTGTGGTCGTTTGCTTATCATATTTAACAAGCAGTATTTTGACTCTTGAATGACACCGATCAATCAGATCTTCAAGACCAAGTGGATGTGCTTCTTTTGCCTCGTTTTGCTTTTATTTGTGACCCTTAATTACGAAAAATCGCGGTGATCTTCCAGCTTACGCAGGCGCTTTGCTTGTATTTATTTTTTTCTTATTGCAGCGTAATTTAAGTCAATTCAAACGTATTGTAATTGCAACAAAGTTGCTTGTATTGTGCTACAGCAAGCGCGTTTTCGGAATTACGTGAGGTTGAAATTATCGCTTAAGTCTGTCGCGATGATGACTATTTATTCGATTTTCACTCTATACATCTGAAGAATACTTCATTATTGCTGCAGACGCGAGTTGCAGCAATCAAAAGGATGGAACAAGCACTTGAAAATTCAGTCAGAGCCGGAAATGCCAACATTGTTCAGGGAGCCTGCGCAACTCAATGGAACCTCTGCTTGCCCCTCTTGCAGGCAAGTTTTTCATAGCCAGATGATTTGGTCACTTTATCGTAAATGTCGGAGGCCAGGCTGTTACAAAATGGAGGCGAAGAAAGTTATTCCAGATTTAATCAAAAATTACGAAAGACTTTAATGTCCTGAAAACCCGCAAAAGCTGAACAAAACGAAATTATATTGTGATTAGATTTTCATATTCTTTGTTTGCTGCATTATATTCATTTACTATTGACCTTCACTGCACATGACGCTAAACTGCAAACAGTGATGTGGCCGCAGTTGATAAGTTCTGCAGTTTTGGGGGAAACCTGGAATACCCTTTGGCCATCATTCCCAATCAACCCTGACCTGTAGGAGTGACGTGCAACAGGGCTCCAGTTATGGATCACATAGTATCTCAAGGGAAGACAGCTCTTCAGCCATGAAAGCAGGGATGTAGTGCTCAGAAATAGGTTCGGGAACGCCGTTCCCGTGTGTGGTATGGGAACGCCGCTACACCCCTGCATGAAAGGCAATCAGCCTGGGCATGCGGGACCGGTGAGCCGGTGGAAAATATTCCTCCACTCTCGCATCCAACGAAACGGACTGGCCGCGCCTTTCGTTGCGACTCTCTAGGTCAGGGGTATCCAAACTGTGGCCCGCGAGCACATTTCGCATTATTTTACTTTCAAATGGTGCAGTACATGCCCCGCCAAAACCTGGTTTCCGATCCTATATCGGAGCGACGGCGGTTTCTTGCTGCGTATCGTTTCCTGTTATGTTTTGATTTGCTGGGAATTGAGAGCGACTATTTGATACGAAAGCCGTCGCAAAGTAGTGATTTTGCTTCAGTCCCTAAGCGAAAGCACCTGGCACTGTTTGGAAACTGCAAAAGCAAAACTATCAGGAAGGACTTCTGGTCCCCGGACGCCTGCCTTTGCTTTACGTGATCAAGTTTGGCCCTCTTTTAAAGACGCTTGGACACCCCTGTCTTAGGGGATACAAACCGCGGTCTATGATGACTGGACAACTCAGTGACTCTAACCTTTCACCCAGGTTAGAATTTCTTACAGCGATCATTCTCTCTCGTGGAGGCTTTTCCGCAGCAAAGTAATAAAGGTTTTCTACTAACTGCGGAAACAACTATAGAAACGTATAATAAGTTAACTTAATATGGCTTGATCTTATACAATGAAATGATAACCTTGTATAGAAAAAATCCTAGGTCTTTTATTATTTCTGGGGGACAAAGTTACAGAATAGGCAGGATTCATTATATTTTAGTATGCAACTCTATCGCCAAAATTACCGGCGACATTCACATTAGCAATGGATATTTTTCCCACACCTCGCAATGTTTGTTTGAGCTGTTCTGATTTATAGTTACAAAATCTACTGTGAGTTTGGCAGGGACTGAGTAGCAAAAATGGGTAGGATGTCTTTTTCATGAACCTTTCCAACTTTGAAACATTTGAACTGAATTCTTTCCTTACCGACTGCGATTCCACCACAGCATTTGCGCAGCTACATATTTTCACACCAGTTACGTCGTGCGCGGCTTTCGGTTAAATCTCTTTTCCGTTGTTTGTTGCAGAGCAACTTGCGAAAATTGGTACGTCGTCCACTGACAGCAGTCGCCGATGCTCTCGAGTCGATATCTTCCATGCAAGGTTTGTTTTTGTCAATTTCCTAACGCAGAGACGACTGTATCAGCATTTGTTCATGGAGTGTTTAAGTTTTTTCGAAACCCGTGTTTCGACCCCAAGGCCTTCACCTTTGTTTATTTTAGTTAAACTCCGTTGTCAAGTCCACATGGAGCTGGCGAAGTGTGAAGAAGCGATCGAGCAAGTAGAAGCTGCAGTGAAACATGTCAACAAAGCGCTACAGTTGGACGATTCGGGTTAGGGTTATATTTTGCTTGACTGAATTGTTAATGTGATCATAAAATCCTACTCTGCAGCTGCAATTGGAATAACGTTCGTGTTCATGTTCGCGTTTTACTCGTTAACTTGAAGGTGGATTCGCGTTGAACATTTAAAAGTCATTCTCAACATTCAGCACTTAAAATCTGTCTCGTTCTATTCCTTGTGGTCGGTTAAGTTCGTACTTTTACTCACGTTCAGCATCATGTGACTCGCCTCTTATATCGGCTTTAAATTGCTACAACCACCCGATGCGCGTCAACAAACACATTTTTCTGAAGTAGCGATTTATTCCTATAAGTTCCACTCAAAAACAGTGCTGTGCCGGTTGAGAAGCACTCATCTAGGGAAATGAATGTAGTAAACAACAACGCAGATGCTACAAACGTGCAGTGTACTTGTACTAACGACAACCTTTTCTGCTCCCTTCTCAGGTTTGTACCACGAGCGGTTGCTCACAATGCTTCATCGCCTTCAACTGAGCACTCAGCTTTATCGTAGTCCAGACAGACCCGAAGATATTGCGGCCAACATCATAGAGCAGGTTATTACGTTTGTTTTAAGTAGCCGTTCCGCGATTCAAGTGATTGTGCTGCGTAAGCGTGTTAGTTGCTGCTGTGATTTTTGCTCTCATAACTTGAATTTGTTTATTATGGTAACGAATCCAACACGATGTTCTTTTTTGTTTCGAAAGAAAGAACAGAATGTTAATGTAACTGAGTTATACCTTATTTAGCGTCGCTGAAACAGTCGCACTTACTGTAAGCTTTTGATGGTGTTTTGGAATGTATCGAAAATTTTTGAAGACTCAGGTTCTGTTATAGTGCAGCTCATCGCTTCAAACATCTTTTATTCACTGCGGTAACCGATTGTGGCTTAAGTGCTGTTTACGTCATAAAACTTTTAAAACAATGCCTTGCTTGTGTTTGTCGAAGCGAGATCGCAAGTGATGGGTGTCTCGACTCCGCAAGTGTTGTGTGTTCCTGATAGAATCGTGATGGTCATGTACAGTTTGTGATACTGCCATAATTCAGCGCTGAATTTTATGACTGTTTATTTACTACTGTATCAACGGTGTTGTGTTTTGCGTCGCAGGCCAGAAAAAGTGCTGAATCTGGGAGTGCACACATGAAGCGGTCATTGTTGGTCAAGGCCGGTCTCGCTCTGGCCCCAGATGCGTTCCAGTATGTACTGGACAGTGAAAATGAAATGAAAGGTTTAGTGAAATTACTGTTGCCTTTAACTAAGTTTTTTTTTTGTTCCCAAGCAATGTTCATACCTTCAACGCTCGCCCGCTAAACAGAGGCCGTCCCAGCCGTTGTCAGATGCACGTCATTTTTATATATTTCCTCTGAAAGACCATCTCCCCAAACTGGCTTGAAGGTGTTGTTCTATTAGTTTTCTAAGGAGATACAGGAGGTATTTTGTTATTCATAGATTTGCATCGTTTCAATTCATAAAACAAAGCTGTGGAACGAAATGAACCAAAGCAGGGCAGTGACACCCCCTACTTTTGCCATACTTGGCGCATTTTGCAGTGACCCCTATTTGGGAAAAGAAGGGAGCCAAGGCTCGTTTAAAGTTTGCTGTTGTTGTTGCCGTGTAGTGACATACTTGCTGCATTGTTTAGCACCAGTTAAACTTTTTTACAAAAAGTGAGCTGTTCAACTGCCTTCACTATATTTTAACTTATCTTCAGTAAACTTTGCCGTACACAGCTTTGAGCGGCGCAAAGGGTGCAACAAGCGAAGTGCAGAAGTTGGGGGCTCGCGCTCGTCAGTGGCAGAACTGCATCAAGAAAGCCCCGGGTCACCTCAAACGTTTAGGAGATGAAAACGACAGGGAAAGGTGAATTGTTGTTCACGATTAAATGCGCTTTGCGTTGAACGTTTGTTTTGCTCTGCAGCAAAAGTTTCATACTGTTCTTTTGTTTCTAAATTTCGGTTGTGATGTTGGTTTGTTAAGTACAAGAAGTTCTGCAGGTGTCGATCGTTACTTTGGTGCCAGAAGTCTCTGGCGAACAATTTGACGCAGTTGCTTTATCTACTTACCATCACCTAACTTTTGACATGCGCAGGGCTAGACTTTGGGTTGACCTTGCTAAAGCTGCCAGGCAACAGAAAGTCTGGGACGTGTGCCGCGTTGCTAGTATTTTCTGTTTGCTATACGATGACGGAAGATGGAAAGGCAATACGAAAGGTAGAAACAAAAATCATGTTCAGACACCGAATATACAGTACTTCATTGATAAAAGTTGAAAACTTTGTAGCAGAGTTCGTTTTTATAGAGTTCATAAACTTTTTTAAATGCAAAACAGTGTTGGTTTGTTTTCGCACTGAATTTTTCTCTAGCTTGGTTTAAGTTCGCTGCATTTCTTGTCAGAACTTGTCGGAAGCGAGAGGGCCAAGAGCGCTTCTCAGACTGGCAGAGCCCCAGGCACCGGGGACAGCACTTCGCAGAGTCAAAAATCGCCAGTCCCGGTCGAAAGCGTTGCTGAGTCGAACATGCACGACACTGACTTGTTGCGAATGCTTGCCGAAGTGCAGTTCGTCAAAGGAGAGGTACGTGCTTTGCAGATGAACACCGCAACGGCTGTGTTGAAATTCCGCTTGTCATTAAACGCCCACGGATTTTCAACGAAGTAGGGGTCTGAAATTTCTTTTACCCGATTTTTAATGACTAGCAAAGAAAAACACTCTATTGTTTAGTGCAGGGTTCCCAACCTTTATTTGACCATGTACCCCTGCAGCATTTCGGCAGATGAGCATGTACCCCTAAAATTTCTTATGACAAAACGGCTGAGTAAAATAACAAAAGGTAGACTCCGTTTTATGTCTCAAAGTTAACATATTTACTAATGAGCATATAATGATGTTTGAAAATAATATTCACTCATATATGTATAAATATTTGGAAATAAGTAATACATAAACAGCTTTTTTAAGAAAAATGTTAGGTACCCAATATGAACCTGTAGGGACCCGATTTCTCTGATTCTAGGGACCCGATTTTCTTTGATTCTAGGGACCCGAATCGGTTCCCTAAAACACCTTAAAAAAAACCCTGACATAAATATAGTTTTACCTTCCATTGCTAACCTCGAATGTACTCCTTCAGATAAGCAAATGTACCCGTAGGGATACATATACCCCAGGTTGGGAACCCCTGGCTTAGCGGTTACTAGGAGTTCTTGTCAAAATACGTCTGATTTAAAGAACGTTCCTGCTTTACACTGCGATGTGTATTTGATGATATTTCGTAGGAGCGGGCCGCGGAGTCTGTTCTGCTCAACACCCGGTCTTGTTTGCTGTAAGGAAAACGGATATCTCAGCGTGTTGTTTAAAAGAATTCAGTCGCAACGTAGATATCTAAAATATACTGTATATAAATCACTATGCTAGCTCGTTGCAACACTTATGTTGAACCGTAAACTTTTTACCCTGTGCTCCGTTTCGTTCCACTTGTAACGATTGCGTCATTCCTTCAGGCCTTCATCCACATGCTGCGGTGCGAAGGCCTCAAACTGAACGAGAATCCTGTGGCTCCGGTTGATACGCGGCAGCGGCCGAAAGGTCACGAGTACAAGAAGCCGGAAGACGCGCCTGAGTGGGCGGAATACACTGATTGGGTTCATGAACTTAATCGCCACGCTATTAACGCGTTCCTGAGAGCAGTCGGTTCGTTCTTTTGCAGTACGACTTATACATTAGAAAGTTAAAACTTCGTTGTTATAAATTCAAATGCTGTGTCAGTCGCTAAAAAACCCGCGCCGTGCTTTTTTGGATGGTGGCGCGCTCTAAAACTTTGTTAATTTGTGAAAAGCTCTTCGTGTTTGTTATGGTTTTTCTCTCTCCAGAACTTGGCATCGAACTAGACGAGCAGTGGGTCATATGCAATGCTGCCGCTTATCTGTGGAATTACACAAATCATCTCTTGTCAAATGAGCGCTACTCGGAGCTTGTTCCTATTTTTGAGAAAGTTTTGTTTGGATTGAAAGAAATCGGCCATTCCAGGTAAGAAATGAAAGAACTTTAAGAAGAAATACTTGAAAAAATTAAAAAATACTAAATTTCAAATGGCCGTGATTTACGCTCCTTTTGTGATAAGTAAATCCTCCGAAACGTGATCTTCACAGCTAGTTTGTGCGATCCGTGTAAAGTGATTGGCTTACGCATGTTGAACAATCCGACTGTGAACGTCGCACCTGGTTCATCATGGATTCTTATGTGAAGTCGCACATGCAGGAATTCTTGGAAAAACCTTCTTTATCTTTGATGTTAAAATCCTGGTCCCTTTGACTTTATAAAATATTTTAATGATTTTTCCGCCTGGTTGAATGTAGGACCGTATTAATTATGCAAAAGATAATTATTACAGTTAAATTGGCACCAGTCACGGAGGCGCAGCAGATCCTTCGCCATTAGTAGTTTTATTTAGGACTTGTGCCTAACTTTTCCATCGACTCTTACGTTTATTAGCTTGCAATTCATGAAGCATTGCTTGTGTTCCAGTGAGGCAACTCTACTGGTCCGGATTTGCGACGTTATTGCCAAGGGTTTAGTAGCGCCGTGGGTTCCAAAGCCGATTCCTAAAAGTGAAAGCACTCCTGCTGCCCAAACCGCTCCTGCCGCTACAACTAAAGAAACTGCGCGAAAGAAAGGCGGCGGCAAAACGGCAGCAGGGAATGCGAACACCGGCGGCGCCGCAGCCCAGGCGGTCAAAGCAGAAGGAATGGACGATTTGAAGCGAGCACTTGAAGTAGGCGGCTTTCGCATCTTTTTTTCATTAGTTACGGGTATATTTGTACAGTGGTTACTACTTCATCTTCTTCTCCTGTACTAGAACCAGTAATTTTCGTGAAAGCGCTTGGCGCTTGCAAGTAAAGTGAGGAAAGGAAGATATCTTCGATCGAAATTAACTTTTCGCATACATACACAACGGTGCCTCGGTTTGGGTCAATTTTTTACAGTGTCTACTACGCCTGTCATTTTTCGACGGGAACCATAACTTAGTATCGTCCAAAGACGACAGGCGGTTAAAATCCTGCGCAGACACGAGTTTGTGCCAACCATATTTTGTCAGGCCTCTATTCATCCTGTTTCTGGGTAATCTGAAACATTCCATGTGCCAACGTTCAAACTGTTTCCGGAAGTTGTGCCACAAACAACAGCTGGCTCTAAGTTTGAAAAGAAAGACTGTTTAAGTATTGCTTGGACCTGTAGCATCTTGATCGTATATATACTGATTGTCAAATCGTATTCCTATTTTATGCTTTAGCTACTGCGCCAAATGATGTTTTCTTGCGTGTTAAATGAGAATTTCGAAATGTTTTTATTTCGGTTTATTGACTTTTATGTTGAATCTCTTTCCATCCACTAAACGCGATTTTGATAAATTTCAAATAAAGCTTGGTTTGCACAAGCTTTGATAGATAATAAACAAAAAGATGACTGAAAAAGCTGACGAACAACATAGGTGATAAATTATGTCAAATATTTCATTTTGAGTGAAAACCACTGTGGTGAGAATTTGAGTTGTTTGAAACTTTTAAAAGATGGACACGATTAGAAGCGGCCGCATAGGAGGTCCGTGAAACAAAAGCAGTCGAAGTCACCGTTTTAAATTTCAATCCCCGAACAGATGTAAAGGAATTGGTGACGCAACAAAGAGTGTTTCTATTGTAAAGCTTCGTGCTAAAGATGCCATGAAACAGCTGTAACCTAATTGCCTTCTATTGTGACTTGCACCAACTAATGATTAAATGAAATTAATGACGTCTTTAGCAATTCATTATTTGTAAAGATGACAACCACATCAACCTTCAGAAATTTAGCATGCCTGTTACATTTTCTTATTTGCAGTCCCATTTAAATAAACTCAAATTTCGACCCACCTGACTGCAGTCACTAGAAGCTGATTCTATCCTGACACTAAACATTGACGTTTAAAATACGAAATTTGGATTAACTTCATTTGCTTATAAAAGTAGCACAAAAGCATAAAGTAGGAGTAAGATTTGACACCCAGTACATACACTCGGGAACTCGATGTACCGCTGGGTGTAGTGAACTCTTTAACGCAGACGTCATCAAGAAATCCAGACTGTTTATCGTCACTGAATGTCATTAAACGCTACTTCAGCCGTTGCTCCAGCGAACACCCACTGGATATATTCAATCCTTTTAGACAAACCCCTGACCGCTGACATTGAGAAGATGTTGGCAAACTGTGATCAACTATTTCCATGGTTCTGAACCGCGGCGTATTTTGTCCCACGCACAGACACAGACGATGCAAATATCTTAGTATATCAATGAAGCGATAGTTATGTGAAACGTAAGAAAAAAAGCGTTTACTCTGTGATCCCCATCAAGAAGAATATTATCGATTCTACATTAAAATTCTTCATAAAGATTTGCTTTGTAAAGCAATCCAGAGAAAACCACCGCCACATAAGCCGTTGATTTACGTCACAATTGCCCCTGACTTGTGTTCACCAACGTAACCGCATTATTGTCAACAATACATTGTAATCCCATTAATCCCTTGCTCGACCTACACCTGGAGGCACAGTTGTCCAGACACATGAGTTCAGAAAAAGTTATGTGGAACAAGGAATAGTTTTTATTGAACCACTGTACCATGTGATGCTTGCTTTGCTGCAGACACTTTCGTTCAGCAAAAGTTCAAACTTAAGTGTATGAATCACTGGAAACTTGCACAACCCTGTTGAAAAAATGCACAGCAAACATTAGAACGTCAAACGACATTTAAGACGCGTCACTTAGTGTTTGGAGATGTGCTTGAAAGCAGTAGCAGTTGCAAATAGCTGAGAAGAAACGAGGAGGTAAATCCCAAATGCCTTTTCTACGTTTGATATTGGATGGATGTTACATTTTCTTATATTCGTATACAACAATATTTTGCACTAAAAAACGATCCAAATGCAATTAATTGGTATAATGCGTTGGAAGCGAAACTTTTGAGGTAATGTTATTCAATTAACCTTCTAAATTTACTCGCTGTCGAATTTGTAGCTGTGTAAGCAGTCATCTGCTTATTACAACATTTTAAGCTAGGCACAACTGATATAAAAAATTGAAATGCCTTTTTACTTGGTAGCAACTGTTGTCTACCAAACAACGGGATGTCGCTTCAAACTCAGTGGAACCTTACCAGTACACTTACAGTATACGTTTCTACGTAAGGTTACACTTTGCGTCATCTTATTCAAATAAACCTGAATATAGTCGTCGATACTTTTTGACTTGTTCTTTAAACTCTGGTTAAATGTAAACAATCCTAACCCTATTCTCACTCCTCATGAAGTTTGTCTCTGTTAATGAGGTGTGCAAAATGTACGTCTACCAAACCATTGAGCAATAGCAGTTGCATCGTCCTCAATCGTGCGCAAGTAAAGCGTAAAATGGTCGTTCTCTACGAAGACATGTCGCTCTTGTCTTCAAGGTCTGCGAGTTTGGATTGGCTGCGACGAACGGAGCCATCCCCAACGACCGCATCCCAACCACTGTGCGTCATCAGTTGCTTTCAACTTGGGTGAAAACGAAGCAGTTGTTACAGCAGCAGATTGCTCCAATTTACGGTGTCGATAACGAGGTATACCAATTGACTGTCAAACTCGAATATTTTGGATTAATGCATTTTTCTATACATTAGAAATAGCAGAATATATACAGTTTTTCTCATCGGCCTAATTAAATATAGCGAGTGTGTTCATCAGCTTTCGAGGCACCTGCTAATGCCAGGGGCGTACCGAGGTTAAATGGCGCCCGGGGCAAGAAGCAAGTTTGGCGTCCCCATGTTCGTACCTAAGGTCTTTCGGAAGCAAATGTACTGTATTGAAAAAAGTACTTCCGACATTGTCGGGAGTTTTCCGGCGACCCCATTGATTCGGCTCCCAGGGCATTGTACCCCCTTACCCCCTCGTTACGCCCCTCGCTAATGCGACTACCTCTATAAAATTGACAAATTACGGAACTTTCCTTTACAGTCAGGAATGACTGCCATTGCACAGCGCACTAGGCTGGATGGTGATATGTTGCATATGCCTGCCAGCTAAATTTGTTCTGATATTCCAGCAAATGCCAATGAAATCTTGCTCATCAAAATGAACAGTCGCCTTGTGTAACAGTTGATATCGACGCCATTGGCGGTGTTTGTGCTTGTTCAGAAATTCCCGGATCAGCGCGACATGTCGAAGGTTCTTGTCATTGTGGAGATGCTGACTTTGAACCGAAATGACCTCATGGAATTCACTGTTCCAGATCTTTCCGAGGTCAGTTGACGAAACGCTTGTGTAGCTGCTTTTGCTGCGCGATTGAACTGATACGCGGTAGTGTGCTCCAACTTTGTCTCGGACTAACTGTTTGCTGCTGAAAGACACTCACAACGTGCATTTTATTAACTTGGCAACCTTAACATTGCCTTGTTCGCTTGCAGGTGTGCGATCTTGTGGACGATTGCAGATGGGACGATGCACGTGTTGAGCTCGAGGTCTGGTCGAGGATGGCCCAGCTTGCTCGATCGCAGAAGAATCATGCGATGGTGAACCGTTGCTCGAATAACGCCCTTCGTCTCGAGTCCTCAGCAGTAAAGAAAAAGACTCCGAAGACAACCAAACCTGCAGAACAGTAAGTTGCTTTTCCCTGAACTAGCATTGCAGTAATCGTAGCCATTGTTTTTTTCATGGAGTTACCTCGTTCACACCTCACAGGAGATGTAGCGCGCTTTATCCCAACCAGAAAAAAAACGCTGTTTGCTTGTCGTTTTTATCTAAAGCTCTGCTTCGATTATGGTTACGAACGACACAGAAGTTCTGAAACAGTTAAATTGCTAGTTAAAGATCCACTGCGGTCTTTCCTGTAACGTCACACCAGCACCCTGTGCTGCGGCTGGTCAGGCCAAACCTAATTTATTTTTCCAACCACCGAAGTCACCTAAAAGTGCTTGAAATTGCGATTTCTATCCTGGCGATATTTCTTCTTAGCAGACATCAAGGGTTTGCAATAAAGCGCAAGCGTAGAAATGTGCTTCACAAAAATATGACCTGTACCTTGCGGAAAATGACAAATTTGTCTAGCCGACCATTGCAAAAGTATTAACAAAAGAAGCGATATCGTATTGGCATGTCGGCACAGTTTAAGTAAACCAGCATGTAGTAGCTCGAAAAACTTCACAGTCATGTTGGACTTACAGAAGGGACTCCGTTGAGCCCAACTGGCCAAAGTTAGACTCAGCGAACAAAGATTAACGAAATGCACAGCAAGGCAGACCGCCATCATTTTTGCATCATGATACATTTTAACCTCTTCCTGTTGTGTTGGATCAGCTTATGTGTATGTTTTATAGATTGGTGTCTTATGAGCGCCGTCAAGCATAAAACCAGGTCGTGCCATTGAATTAAAACCATGGTTCTAATAAATATGTTTGTGTCCAAGTTACTTTTGGAGAAAAACTTATATTCAGGAAATATCGACTATTGGAAGCTTAATTTTAGTATTGTTGTCGGTAGAAATGATTTTCATTGCTTTCGCGATTGCGTCAGACAAGTTCCTCAAAAACATCATTAACATACCACTTTTACATTTTGGGTATCGAATAAATAAAAAGACTTGGACTTGAGAGTTAAATGTCGTAGCATTCAGCTAAAGATAAAAAAGCTTGCGAGCTGAACAAGCACCCGCACAATTTGCATGTGTGACAGAAAGTTGCGGGCGTTTCGTGAATCTTCTCTGCCTTCAAAAATATTTGTTTCTGTCTAACGGCGCAATTTGCTGTAGAGAAAAATTTTCATGAGTAACCGTGTTTCATCTTCTCGTTGAAACTGTTCTTCGCTGAATTGAGACGCTGCTCGTTTTTATTGCAGACACAAACAGCTGGTTGCCTTGGAAATGCTTTCCTACGCTTCTTGCATTCTTGGAGAAAGCCTCATGGACACTTGCGCAGCAAACCCACCAGCGCGACGGCAAGCCATGCAAAGCTTTGTTGACAGGTGGGTTAAAGCAAAAAGCGTTTGTCGATCGGAGCGTGATGCTATTCTTGATTACGTCATTATCCTGACGAAATCCAAATATCATGCTTTCTCTTAAGAACTGTTCTCCGCGCATTAAATGTTAAGTTACGCGTGGCGAATCCACTGTTGTCAACTTGAAGCAAGGTGCGGACTTCCAAGCTGCGACATTAACTTGCTTTTTGTTATCTTTGAGCGTCTTTTTATGTATCATGAGATAATCTTGCGCTACCGTCGTCATAACCAAAGAATGCGTGGCAGTCAGTAAATTGCCTTTTTTGCTTCGCTGAAGAAAAACCCATCACAGCTGCATCAGTTTTCTTGTCGTGATGCAGAAAACTTTAAGGAACGACGTAAATTAACTTTTGGAAAAGTTTGATTTATTTTTTGTTTCTTTCAGTGTGAAATTTGCTGAGAGAGCCCGTAACTTTGCGCTGGTCATGAGTTCATGCAGGAAGTGGTGGAACGCTGCCCTGCCCCTCATACCTTCCCCGGTGGAGCGTGAATTGCTTCGTCAGCCTCTTGAAATCCTCCTCCACTGTATTCTCACCACAGCTTCAACAGTGCAGAGTTCAGATGAAAGCGAGGTAAGGGAAATAAAAAACTTCTGATGAAAAACATTTGCTGAGCAAGGAAAATGCGATCATATGCTACGATACCCGCCCCTAGGTGATTTTCAAAGTTTCGTTTCAGATATGACTGACAGTTGTGGTTTGTCTCTTTAGTTGGAAATAAAATTTGGTGATGGAGTTCGGGGCCGAAACTCGTCATGAGAAGAAACCTGGAGTCGCACAGAACTTGTGCTCCATTATTTTTTCTTTAAAATTTGTTCTTTTCTTTCTTCCTATTAGTTTTATTTTGGTTCTAGCGCTTGATTCTGCAAATCCCACCGATGTTTTGGGATAACTTCTGTTATCGGCGAAACCTATACCCTTGATTTACCTGATATCGAAGAAACTGGGCAAGTCTGTTTGCAAAGTGACTTAAGAAATCTAAAAATTGCAATGCTTGTTTCTTAGTCACTATTATTTGAACCAGCAATAAGCTCAGATTGTCTGGTTGTTTCCTCGTTTGCGCATTCCTGAGGGACAGGTAATGATTGAATTCTTATTTGAGGCGATTCAAAATATTCAATGGCGTGTCCAGGTTCTGTAGTGATTACAGTTACACAAACAATTTTTTCCGTAGTATTTGAAAATCGTGTCTTGAAAAAATTTTGAAAAAAAAAAACCAGCTTGATAATTGCAGGTAATACTTCGACATACAGTTGTACTTTGAAAAAAATTTGATGTCAGTTTATCGCCAGCTTGTTTCATGATCACATTTTAAGGTTCTGTCTGGTTTCACCAACACATGAATTGGGCTTTCGTTCGGCAAGCGTGTGTAACACTCATTGTGTCTGTACTTTCAAACAGACAGATGTGTTAGTACTATTTTTAAAAGACAGTTCCGGAAAGCGGCCAAAAGTCTGCTGGAAGATTAAGTTATCTTCCTTGCCCAGATAGTGGTTGAGACTTGCAAAGTTATTCTCGTGCATTGATGCAAAAGAAAATTATGAGTTACGCTTTCGTGTGCAGGACTTAACGTTGTGCTTTCTCGTCGCCCAAAGTCTGCAACAGATTTTGAAAATTGTTTCACTGAAAAAAATAGATATGGCTCCACGCGTCAAGGGTTGATTAAATGAGGAGAGATATGATCTGTTTCAACCTGGTCATTGAGTCGAAAATCTGGCGAAAATGTTAAAGTTTTGGCGTGAGCCTCTTTTAAAAGTCTGAAAAGCAATCAATTTTGCTTTGAACTGAAGGATATTGTTGCAGGATGCAACTCCAAAAAAAAGTGAAGTAAAATTGGTTGAAAAAGAGGAAGAAAAACAAAGTGATACCCAACGAGCTGGCGTGGGAGAATCTTTGGGAGACCCTGCTGATGACAGAACTTTAAGAGCCGCGATGTATGGAGTGTTGTTTCAAACTTACGCCGACAAAGTAAGTGCCGGTCTGCGGCAACTGTCTCCTTCATGCTGCTGGGCTAAATGTCGTTATTAGCTTTGTTCTTTCAAACTGCAAACATGGTTTTTCTCTTGACCCACCCACCATATTTCGCAACTCGGCATCAATGTTTTGTATGGGCCGCACTTGGTTTTTGTTGACTTAATCTGCGCTGCATGTTTTTCTTATTTGTTGCTTTGGCTCACTTAAACCAGTGGTTCTTGAACTTTTTTGTCGCTGCGAACCCTTTCCACTGCACACAAAGCCGCGGCGGGCCCCTTCGTTTTGCCAACCTTTTTCGATTATTGAGAAATTAATTTCGTCGCTTGTTAGCATGAGCACGTCAACCGCTCCGGCAGGAAGTAAATTTTACGCCTACCGCCAATTGCCGTCACCAAAATCAAATAAACATACAGTGCAGGTCGGTCGACTTGCAACATGAACACGTCAGGCTACAGTTGTGGTACGATTAAGTTGAATGACAGTCCAACTGGGAGGACAAAAACTAGCGGATTTTCTTCATTGGATTTCGTTTCACGGACCCCCTAAAACACATGGTCCCCTTACGGGTTCATGGGCGCCAGGTTAAGAACCACTGACTAAAACCCACGCACATTTACTTGTTTGCAAATGTGAGGAATTTCTTTGTGTCCTTGGCTGAAACAAAATGGTTTACTAAAGTAGTTAATCGCGTCATTTGAAATATTTCCAATGGTTCTATGTCTATGATCAGTTTTTATCACATGTTTGTTGTATTCGCTTGATCGGGGTGCGGGGCAAAGTTTCAAACAAGTTGAAATGGTTCATTATACTTTTGAGTTGCTGCCTTCAGCAATGACGTCGACGATGTTCCGACCCATACGTGGTGTTTGTAGGATGAATGGGAGGAAGGTTTGGTGGTGATGGACAGAGCACTTCATCACATGCCTCGCACGAAGCACAGACTTCTGTTGTTCAAGCATCGAATTATAGTCAAAGCGAAACTTGGCAAAGATGTTCAGATGGATATTGCCAAATTTCGAGTAGGTTTAACGCAATTACGTTTTCAAGTTCCGCTGCATTAAGTGACATCTGCTGTAGCAGCTCTGAACTTAACCCATCATTTGTTTTTTTCGTATCAATGCTGCTGAATATTTAAAGTTTAAAACTGCTTGTTTTTTTCTACAGCTGCTTGTTCGCTTGGTATGCGTGACGTCATGCGGTTTTTCACCTGGTAATGCAGCAAAGCATTTGTTCCAGTTTTGTTCCAAAGGCATTATCGCGCACACTGCCCGGTTGAAGCATAAAGCTGTGTACCAAGTTGAGCTGAAAACCCGATAGCAACAGATGCTGATAACTGCACTGTTTTGTAACAGTGGTTGAGCAAGCGCCACCGAAGCTGGTAGGCTGGGTTCGATTCCATGTAGGGTCACTGAAGTCTTGAAAAACGGTGTTCACACCCTCTCCAGCCTCGTAGCCCCCGATGCAAACAAGAGGAGGTGGGCGCCGCTAACCATTCGTGACACAAAAAAAGGAATACAAAAATCGATTATATAATTAAACTAAACCCAGGTCTCTTAGAGGGTTGTCGAGTTGGCCAAAGAGGAGGATTGAGAATCAGGTCAAAACTAACAAAATTGAAAACTATATAATAGCATTTTAAATCTCTATTTTGTCGCGTAAAATTTGACGGGTGCTTGCATTTCCGTTTAGTGCCTTAGCTTCTCGTAATGAATGAATGGTCGGGCTGGATTTCCCGACATAGTGTCGTCGTTTGTCGAAAAACCTTTGTCAAGGTCGACGAAAAAACTTAAAATCGTGTTAAGCTCCGGTATCTGCTGGATTTCAAATGACGCCATTTCCGTGCAGGATGAATCGGAGAGTTACGTGTCTCACATGTGGCACAGAGTCGCTCTATGCTCGTGTGAGGTTTTGGAGCAACTCACAGCCTTCCAGCGATCCATAGAAGCCTTGTACTCAGACGAAACCTCCTGGCAGAAGTTTGAATACCTCCTAGAACTTGGCAGTTGGATGTACAGCAACGAGTTTCCAATTGAAGGTGAACACAGCTGGAGTTTGTGAACTGAATGTCTTAAATCGTTGTAAACATCAACGTGGTCTTATTTTTCAAACGCAGAGACCATAAATACGATCCAGTGGGCGTGCGACATTTTGCTGAAAATGAAGTTCGAAGATGTTGACGAGCCGGACGACAAAAAAGTTGTGAAAACAAAAGGCAAGAAAGCCAAAGCAGCCAAAGTAGCGTCACGCGGTCGAGAGGCGAGCAGGAGCCAATCAAAGCAAGCCGACAAACCAACGGACGATGAGCCAAAGCGGGCAAGTGAGGTGCGTGCGTGTCACCTCTGCCGCGGTTGCGATCAGTTCCATCTGGGCGAGCGAGTCTTAAAACTTCACTTTTGTAAGAATTTGCGAGAATACAGGAGGCAATACACTCGTATGTTGTGTATGTTTTCGGCATGGGTTTGCCAATGCTAATATTAAATTCATGCTAATATGACGGAAAGAAAACCGTCCAGCACGTTTTTAGTGGAGAATGAGACAAATTTTTATTTGGAAAAATTACTGGTGTCAGTACAGTAGCTGCAAACTTGAGCGAAAACAATGCAATGTATCCATATTATTAGGATTGCTTCACATTCAAGCGGAAGGTTCTGCTTTTTGCTTTTCGCACGTATCCTCCCTGGCTACTTGTACTCTTTCCTATCACGTGGCAATCGAATTGCAACCCACTGATTTTCATTCGCTGTTTAGCAAAACTCATTCAATGTTTAAAAGACTGCTAGAGATTGACTTAAACCCGAAAAGCAGTGTTGCTAATTGAGTAGTGCATTTTTCAATTTGAAGTGTTTGACAATTTTCAACAAATGTCAGAAACGTTTTTGCAGAAAAAAGACAGACAGGAAAAAGTTGAGAGTAATTCCCACGTTCCTGTGGAGCGCGAGGTCGTCATTGGAATTGAGCCACCCCAAGTTCCAGTACAAATGAGCGACTTGAAAAGCACGAGACAACTGGAAGGTATCCGCGCCGGTCGCCTCCTATCTATTTGTACACACTTGCTGCTACTTTTCTACCCCAATCATAAGTTCTTCTCTGTTAATATGTCAATATCGCGCGATTTATTCTCACCCTATTTATATATAAAGTTATACGGATTTCACGTAGGTTCACAGTAAGAAAATTTTTATAGTAAGAACTCACAGCACGCAAAACATAACTAAAAATTTGCTACAGTACTATCGTTCCCGTCAAGCAAGAATGGAGTCACCCGAAATTGCTTGGTTTCAACCGCTGTGAGCAACGTTGCACAGGTTGTCGCATGAAACTAATTTTTCTCTAATTGGTGTTAACAGGCTTGATCCGTAGTCACGTGATGATGGCAACTATCAGTGGACAAGGTTCCGCGGATCACCAAACGTTTTGTATTCTCGCGTACGGATTCGTCATGAGGTGAGTGTTGTCACTCTATTGCTCGTGTAGCTGCTGTTTTCATAATAGCTTCAAGCAGTTTAGTGTCACTATGGTTAATAATCAGTTAAAGTTTGTTAGAAATATCATTGTTGTCTTGACAACCGTAAGAACTGTGTTGCAATCAGTCTTCATCAAGCGGTTGTGGCACAATGATACACTTGAATTGTTCCGTGTCAGTTATTTGTTAAAAACGTTTTGCAAATCATTTGGCACGCAGATTTGCTTTCATCGTTTCTCCTTGAGCGTTGTAAACTTCAAATCCCATCAACTCCACGAAAGCGCGTGTTACTTTCGGAAAAAGTCTTTATGAGCTATTGTTCAAGATACTGTGATAAATACCGCTTTTTCGCACTACTGCACAGTAGATGTGTTGTCAGCCGCCACTTTTTGTCTCCGTCATAGTCACGTGATTGGCATGGCAGGTTGTGGAAAATAGCGGTGACGTCAGCCGCAGTTGTAGCAAAGAATCTTCCAAAGCAGGAAACTTCTGAGGAATCGAGGAAAACATCCGGCGGAAAGAAAAAGTCGCCACCGCCAGGAAATACTACTTCAAAACAAAAAATAAAGCGTAAAGGTAGCAGAGCAGTTTGCTTGCCAGTGTAGTGTGTCCGGCTGTCCGCTGCCATTCGTTGTACTACATGCTTTTTTCCTCCTCTTCCATCAAACAAAAAATACACTTTCTAACGAAAAGACTCCATAAAAATTCTATTTTCGAAATTCACAGTCGGCTGCTCTAGTTACACACCGAGTTCTTCCTTGTTTCCGTTTTTTCTTCACGTACCGACATCTGTCCGCTGTTCTGTTTACCTTTCTGACGACGCTGCGTCACCGAGTAAACACATTAAAATGATAAAAAGTAGGGAAGACTGCTCGTATAAAAGAATATTTGCCCGTTGGGTCGACGTTGAGGTGTCCTGTGTGGACACTGTCAGGTTTACCGAACAAGGATTGTGAACTTAGCGGTATTTTAAGCACCTACCTGAGTTCTTTCTTGTACTTACATCTCGTAAATATTGTCAAGTAGTTCGATATTTGTTACGACACTGTCGTGGTTCAAACCTCATAAATCAAACCATACCCATACAGGCAGTGAAAATGTAATGTGAATTTAATTGAATAAAGAGGAGAGATGGCTGTGATCTTTTAGTGGCAGTCTGAATCATGTTGCGCTGATATTATATTTTCATGTTGTACCCCTTTATCAAAGTGCACACCATTGTAGGTGCATCCGGGTTTGGCGTCAGCATAATTTACGTCACATGTGAACTGGCGTCACAAGTAAACTTAACTCAGGTTTTGCTCAATTAGTCAACAACACACGAACCTACAAAACAAGCAACAAAAGATAAGTTAAAGACAACTACACACCGCACCACAATGAAGTCTCAGCNAAACAGCAAACTGAAGCTGAAACGCTTTGCAACGCCATAGCGTTTAAACAGGCACTCGGGCAATACAATTATTCATCCAATCACCAATCACATTGCGGCACGGCACAGAGGCAGAACGGATTAAGGCACGAAGCAACTTGGCGCATAGAAACCTACATTTCACCACAACACTGTAACAAGCTCCACAAAGTTGTTGCTTCAAGATTTTGCATCACAAAGCTTTGCAACTGAAAAATACGTTTGGCAGCGATTGGTTGAAGAATTGGGTGGTGAAACGTTGTGAAAATTAATGCGGAGAGGCGAAGTGTCTCTGTGGGAAAGTGTCTCATAGAAACATAACACGAAAAATGTTTAATGTAACCAAGGTTGTGTAGAAGCCACTCTACAGTACTGTACTTAACTTCGTAGCAGCCCGAGTCTGGCCTAGTCCTTCCTTAGGCAGCTTCTGATGGGATTACGCGCTCGATCCAGGCATCAAATCAATTTTAGTATTTACTATAAAATCGTCGGTAAATTAAAACCTTTTGTGCTTGCATTCGGGTTTTATAATTGACGGTACGGCTTTGTTACGTAAAATGATGTTTTGAGTAGCTATTTTCGACTACAACCAATGTTACTTACTGGAAACGTTCTTGGTCACTATTCTCTAACCGATGGAGACATGGCTTCAATGTTTACTCAGGAGAACACTGCCGCGGAAATTTCTCTCGCGACAAGATGCCTGTAACAGGTTGCCAACGAAAGCCTGTGGATTTTCTATACCAGATTTCTCCAAACTAAGGCCCACGGGCCAAATCCGGCCCGCGAAGACATTTTGTCAATAATGAAAAAATATAATATTTACGAATTTGTTGATTTGGCAGAATGTAACATATCCCGAAACAATGACATTGCGCAAGATGTCCGCGGCCCTCGGACTGTTGTGTAACAGGTTATGTGGCCCTCTGACAAAACAGTTTTGGGACCAAGGGCATGAACAGCGTTTCCCAAACTGGCATTTCACATACGTGCAAGTCTGTTTGTATGCAAAGACGGACTACAGATTTTAAAAACACGCAACAAAGAGTAAGCACCAGTTTAATGTGCGTATGAAGGTGTACGCAAGCTAGTGGTGCTATGTGGCCACGGTGACGTCAGGCTCCGCTGCCGAGTGCAGAACGGTGAAACTTAAGGTTTTGCAGTTGCTGACTTTGCTTTAATGAGCATTTGTTTCCCAGCGCAAACCACGAATGGAAAGTTTCTTTGAAATGCAGTGTTCTAGTGGCGCAGCAACACTGTAAAACTTGAAATGTTGAGAAAAGTGAAAAAGAATGTTGAAGCAATTGTTCTTCGAGTTATATTTAGAGATATTGTGTGGATTTTTCAACTGAACGCTGAGTTTATGGACTGTAATGATTGTCAAATGTTTCGTGAACGATTGACGGCCTTTGCACTTTGCAGGACCGGCCGATGCGATTCCGTCGTCCACAACCGAATGGGCAACGTATGACCCTCCAGATGAAATAAAACAAGCTTTCACGATCGATACCAGCGACTGTGCAATCAGCAAGCAAACCATAGCCTGCGCAGGAATGACTGTGTATCATTTGGTGGTGAGTTGATGAAATCTCTGTCGCTGTCCTCCTATACATTGCCCTGTGGCAAGGTACAAATTGTCACTGCACAAAACACACAAAATATTTTTAGTTGATTGGCGTTCAGAATTACTTGATGATGGCAAATATTGGTTTGCTTTTCTCCCGTTGCGCCAACCTCGCACTTTTTTAGAGAGCGTGCTGAAGGAAATAGAAACGAAAAACTTGTAAATAACTGTCCTTTCCGTGTAAACAGTCGTGTGTTTAACTATTACTTACTTAGTGAAGCGTTTCTTCATTTCAACGGTGACGCACTCAACGTAATGATAAAGAATAGGCTTTTTGTTGTATATTTTGTACTATAATTTGAGTTAAGAAAAACTCTATAAACCCGGGCGGGAATAAAAGTGACTTGAAACAGTTTTTACGGATTGTTTATAAAAAGCATGCCACTACGTAATTATTAACATAATAACAGTGTGCTACTGTGTCGTTGCCTTAAGGTGGACGTTTACGCACTGATATTTTTTAACCAGAGGACCTGATTATTTTGCAGAAACTCTCAGATTACTTGCGGGGACTGGGACTGAATCAACTGGCTTTTCCTGTCTTGAGTCTTGCGTCAGTCATAACTCACTGCATTCTGCAAAGCCAAAGTTGGACTCAGCTCATAAACATTAAACAGGTGGTTATTTCGTGCGTGTTCCAAACTGGAAGAGCGCGTATTTTGTGAAAAAGACGTCTTTTTCTTTAGCTACGAGTGTTTTTGCTGCGTGCTGCTGAGTCAAACGTCGATGCCATTTTATTACAAAGAAATGTTTTGAACGTGAACGGCTCTGTTTGATGAAGAGTACTCGTAGTAGTCGTCAACCAAAGCGGAACATTTCCGCAAACATCGTGGTGGTTCTGGCAGCGTTTTGTTTCACACGATGCTGAACTGAGATGGGCACGAACTGCGGCGTGGTGTTTGCCACATCTGCATATTACAGTGGTTTATATTTGCACCAGTTTGCCGCAGAAGCAAGTAAAAACGCTTGTNTTTTTTGACAGATGGTGTTCCTTCGTGAAGTGGTGTTACTGTAGTTGACACGTCTTGCGCAAGACTAAGTTGACCCTTCATCATTTCTCACTAGTCTCATTGTGTGATTTTTCCCAGTTACTCAGTGAATCCTGGGTGGCCCACTGTCTAGGGGTTTTTTGTTGTTGATTTTTATATTTAGAAAAATGTTAGAAACCTGTGCTTCCATCACTTTTCCTGATTTTCAGAAACAAATGGAATGGTGCCAGAGTTATTTTACAAAAATGCCCCTGAAAGCCTGTATATAGAAAATATCGGTACNACACTACCCATGGTTACCTGATGTGTAATAAATTTTGGGTACTTCACTACCTTTATATTTCAATGTGATTTTAAGTGCAAAGCCTGTTTGGCCAGATATGACCACCAATACCTTATATGTGAAGGGTCTTCCTATACCATGACGTGATGTGAAGAAAAAACGGATCTGACACGCATATGACGTTTTCTACGCGCAAATAAAAAATCCCATTCTTGGTGGTGCAGTGCGTAAAATTTGTATGATATGTATGTTTCGCCGGGCAGATACGATTTTGTTGCTAAAGTGATTAACAATAGACGTTGTGAAGTCAATGATAGTTTGGTCTGGAAATAACGGATGTCACGTGTCCCAGGAAGACGTATGCAAATTATGGGTTGCATTATGCCCCAGTTTTCCTGACTCGTATGGCATTTTAAGGTTGCCTGAGCAGGCTGTTTCTTCCCAGATTGTTCGTGCGTTGTGTCGCGTTGTTCGTTTCTTACTTCGCATTCACTTCCGCCTCGCAGATCATAGTCTGTTACGAGCTCCACTTGGTCAGCGCTGCTGAGCAATGGGAGGCTTCGCTCGGAAACAACTTCTTACCCGAGTCCGAGCAAGTCTCGTCGCGGCAGGTGAGTTGTTTTCGAGCATCGGAGATGAAAACATCGATCCGCTGAAAGTATGCGCAGCGCCGCCGCAGTCTTTCGCTCAATAAGTGGATCCTTGCAAAAATCTATTCTGCCTGCCTGATGTCATCTCGTTCACTTCACCTTTACATTCCTGAGAAGTTGTTGCAGGCGATTCATCAGATGTTTGCGCCGGAGTGTGTTTGTCAGTTTTCAAAAGAAGCTGCTGAAACGTAAATGTGTTGATAAGCGACTGCAGGCTGATGAGCTTCATAAGTCGCCAGCAAACAAAAAGAAAATCACAAACTTAAAGAAAGCTTTGACAGTCGATAACTACTCCTTTACTTTTGTTTTTTTTTTGAAGATTTGCACCGAAACTGGTTGCTGAGTTTTTGACTTCTTTAAATATTCTAGTTGGCGTAGTTGATTGGCAATGCATTTTATGAGCATGTAATTGTCAGAATCACAAACAGGAATGGTCTGTTTGCCGATTCTACTTGAACTGCTACATATAGCAACGTTCTCAAGTACCTCTTACGAAAATCTTTTCTTTATTGCGTTACGATGCATTGTTTTCAACAGCAATATTTAAACGTTGCATAGAAAATCAAGCGATTATATGTTCACATCAATATTTTGCAATAGCAATGGCGTTCATCAGCGCGCATAGTTTAAACTCAATCACATCTTCGTTTCTCGTGTCATACTGTCCAAACACTACTTCTAAATATAAAACAGCTACTCCAAGGAAAAATCCAAAATCCATTCATTTATTTTGATGTGTGCTTCATAATTACGCGCGGAATCTTTTTGATATATCTAAGTATTACTTTTTGTTATTCGCATTGTGTGAATCTTAAAAGATAAAAATATCGACTGCAGTGAAGAATATCTTACCTGAATAGAAAAGAAACTTCACACTCTTTGATTGTAATAAACTGGAATGCTTATAAACTGGTATGTACACAAAAAGTTGGTATGCTTTGGAAGGCTTTGTTGACAATCGCCACAATGTGGGGAGTAGACGGAGAGAATAGCTTGTTATCTGCTGCTTTTGTAAGAATCGTGAGCGTGATCTGCTGCTTTTGTAAAAATCGTGATTTACTTTTGTAAAAATCGTAATCTGCTGATCTGCTGCTTTTGTAAAAATCGTGATCTGCTGCTTTTGTAAAAATCGCGATCTGCTGCTTTAGGAATAATGTTGACATTCAATCAGTTTGCTGAATTACAAGTTGTTATTCTTTGCTTAACGGCATTTTCTTGGCCAGGACTTACAGTTGAAAGAAATTCAGCGAGAGCTGGCTGAACTGGAAGAACAAAGAATACGAAAAACTCGACAAGTGCCCGAAAAGGTGCTTTGATTGCTGTAAATACTTTGCGCAATGGCAGAAATGTAATTTTGTCAAATACCTTTATTTGCTTTTGGTGCAGTTTGATGAAAAGAGATCAGCAAAAACAGACAAAACGTCCGCATCGAAAACCATCGGTCCGGTGACTCTCCTCGGGAGAAAAGTAGGAGGGGTCAATTTGAGTGAAATATGGACAGAAAAGGCGAAGCACCTGATCACGTGGGTGCTATTTCGTATGCTTCTTGATTCAGTTTGCTCTGTTGCTTTCAAATTTCGCCTGTTTGGACCCAAAGTCATAATTTTTAAAATTAAATTTATAATTTGTAGCGTGTGGAATAACTCGATGTTTTCTATCCTTATTGTGGATGACTCATGGTGAAACATGCTATTATTCCGTCATCCAAGTTATAAATTTGAAGTCTACCACTTTCCGCGTTAGGGCTAAAACAGAACTCATGGCGTTTGCCTTGTGCAGAATGTCCTGATAGCTGTGAAAGTGATTAAATACTTAGTTGCAGTTTGTCCGGTGCTCGAAGATGAACCGAAATGTCAGTGCAATCAAGAATTATTATCAAAACCATAATTGAAAGTCTTACATCAACCCCAGAATTCTATGCGTGGAACTGTGTACAATTCAGCTTCCGTATTTTTTGTTTATTGAGGTGACATAATACATGTTTTTTAAGTCGACAAACAAACTTTAACCTTCTTTTATAAGTTTCACAGAACGACTATGGATGTCCCACATAAATCTATTGTAAAAGTTTCCATGACGAGTGAAATATATCTCCCATTTTAATTAGTTGCTAGCGAGAGACGTTCTGTCTAATTATGCGGTAAACAAACGTTCCTACAACCCAAAGTGCCTCATCGCATTTTTGGAATCCCTACACCGCAAAATTCGTTTGAGTTGTTCCCCATAAAAATTATTTTTACTGTATGAGGCTCTCAGAAAAAATGCACAAATTATATGTAATTAAAGTGCCATAAATATTAAAGACAGCGTCTCGTTGAATCTGGCGATCTGTTTTCCGCTCTTTATATATGGCCGAATTTGAAAGCGGTGCTGTATCTACGGTGCGTAACTTATATCAACATTCTCAGCGGTCGTTACTGAGTTGTTGGCAAGACTGATGCGACACACAGTGCTACCTTCTCTCCAGGAGCGCTGGTCAGTCTGTACCGACATCCGCAAGCGGATTGCGATTTTCATCTCTAAAAACGTCTTTTCAGGTTGGGACATTACCAGGTTGCCCGTACGTTGCTGAACGAAGCCCTGACGGTGGCAAACTACAAAAAAGACAACGCGCTGAAGGCAGATATATATCACGGTCTCGCTGAACTCGCAATTCGTGAAGGTAACGACGGTCAGGCTTTGAAGCATCTTAAAAATGCTCAGATGATTGGAGGAGATGAAAGTTTCTGGCAGGTGCCTTGAGTTGTTGTTTGTTGTCTTTTTTAATCTGTCGATATTTTCTTCTTTTTTTGTGTATTATTATTCCTTCATCTGCCTATCGTTTTGTTTCTTTGTTTTGTATTTCTGTATTAATCTGGCTTCGTTTTGCGTTCTTATTGCTGTTATAGGTTGAAAAACAACAGGTAGTTTTCGGTCGACATACTTGGTATCACTGGTAACCAAAGTGATTATGAACTTTTTTTATTTTAGTCGGGTAATAAATATATACTTGACACACTGAGAGCACTTCCATTTTGATAAANATGGCAATTATTTTCAGATATTTAAAAACCAATTCTTTTACGTTTCAGTGTATTAAACAAGTTTGNTGATTTTCCGCGAACACTGGTTGTTGTTTCTTGAAAGTATCGTGTTTCCTCGTTTCGTTGAAAAAAAAGTTATTTAACGCAGGGCAGTATCTTTTACTGCAAACATCGCACTGTCCTGCTGTGAAAACGACTGCGATGAGTTTCATTTTCGTGGAGTACTGTGGGTGCTGAATTGTTTCGGGTTTCGGCCTTGAGTTACAAACTACGATGCTAATGAATTTAGGGAGTGAAATTCAAAGTTCAGTTTTTCACAAATTTTTGGGCTTCATCAAAAACGTTTTTATGGAATCGCTTCGTTCGACCAATGAACGATTTGTTTTTTTTATCACCACGACTTTTTGCCTACTCGGCCGTTTTTTATCACCAGGCAGTATCCTGTTGGAACCTTATGAATGCCGCTCGTGCGCACATTCATTTACAAAACAAACGACAGTGTGGTTCAACAGCGCGTCCTGAAAATCACCAAAGCATATTTGTTTCAACGTTGTCCTGTTGCAGGAAAACATTTCTTTACTGATCGATGCCGCGGTGATGAACCAAGACCCGTCCCCCGACGATGTGCTGGACGTGACTAGAATCATCCAGTGCTCAATGAAATGTATCAACGTCCTTGGTGATACAAGAGCCACTAAAAGCTCGATTATAGGTAGGAAATAACACGCTTTAAAAACGTATTGCTTTTTGTTTTAACACTAGTGTTTAAAATTACTGAAGTTAATTTCCGTTAAAGGTTAAGGTTCTTTTAAATTGCATCACGATTCGTTTAAAACCCATTGAGGGACACTTAGTAATATTTTAAACAACTTGAGCTCGGCAGAAGAGCAGTGCACAAATAAGTCTGTTTGTCTGCACTGCAAGCGTTGGAATTCCTTAAATCATCATTAGTGTATTTGGTGAACTTTTTTTGCTTGTTGTAATATTGTGATAAAACCAAAGTTTGACTTGTTTAGATTGCTGACATCTTCTATCTCAGGTTTCATGAGGGCTACGCTGAATGCCCGATTAATGTTTCTTCGTCTACAACATCAAACAACTAACCCTTCTACCATGTTGCAAAAACTAGAACAAGCTGAACAAAACTTGCATGATCTCGGATTCCACAGGCACCTCGCTAAAATACACACGGTGAGTAGAAACATCTTACAGCAGCTAGGCACTTACATATTTTTGGAAAAAATGTCTATCAAAATTTTGGGGTAAAGGATTTTAGTTTAGTCAAATTTGCACTGCACAATTACAGAATCCTGACGATTTTCTACGGTCATCCATGCGCAAAAGCCATACTTTTATCGTGTTTGGCCAAAAGACAATTAAGACCCTAATCATTATTTTCTGTAATTGCTCGACAACTTTAGCACTGTATGAATCTTGAAGGCATCGAATCCTGCAACCTTTGTGGCATCTTCAGAAGATGCACTGCAGTTCCTCCTGTGGCCGTTCTGCGAGTTACTTTAAACCAGCTATGTCCAACCCGCGGGCTGCGTGCGGCCTATTCGAAAGTTTTGTGCGGCCCAGTAAGCTTTTCGTTATTGTGTATTTACAATACAATGACAACCAGAGTTTATTTTTATGATCGTAAATTCGACATTTTCGATGCAATGGTCTTAGTGCCTGTTTATCGTGTATTACGCAAAGGTAGATTCCGCGTGTCCACTAAACCTTGGTGTAAAATTGATTTCTGGTTTTCTGATTTCTACTCATGTGTTCCGCTGCATTAAACTGAATTCTAACTACCCTTGTTGTTCCATTAGCACTAAACTTGCCTATGGCAGCACAGTTTGGGAGTGATTAAAAGTAGCATACAGTCGTTGTCATTGCAGCATGTGTTCAAATGCTTTCAGAAAGTTTAAACTAAACTTTGGTTTACTAAAATGAAAGTAAGTCATTCAATGTGCGGCCATCATAAAGATAGTGAGATAATTTTTGTCCCAGTAAGGCATTTCGGTTGGATATGGCTACTTTAAAACACTATCTAAACCTGAATAGCCTTACGAGGAGAAAAGTTTTGTTGAATTGCGTTTCTCGTTTTTGGGGGTGAGTGCTGCTAGAAAACATGTTTCTCGATAAGCGGCTTGTGCATCGGAATGGGAATCCCTGGAGATTTATCCCATAGAATGGCACAATAGACTTGAAATTTTTCCTATATTCCGTCCTAAGTAATTCTAACATGTAGCAGGAATATTCTGAAGTTGAGTAATATTATTATATGGTCAAAGCAAAAGAAGTATTAGACCTAGAGATTCAGCGCCATGGCATAGCGACGCGAGGCCCTCTAAAAAGGGCCTTTGATTAGGTAACGTCCAACAAAAGTGGCACCCAATTTTCATTGGGTCCCATCAAAGCCGTGGACCCCTAATTGGGCGGTTTGGGATGCTGTCGCTACGGTTGGACATGCATATGGTATAATGTACTTCATATTGCTATAGTTTCACGGGAGCCCATGGGATGGGACAGACACAAGTTGCCATGGGATGGGACAGTCACAAGTTGCCATGGGATGGGACAATCACAAGTTGCCATGGGATGGGATAGACACAAGTTGTCATAGGATGGGACAGTCACAAGTTGCCGGGGGATGGGACAGTCACAAGTTGCCATGGGATGGCATGTGATAGAAAAAAAGAAAAAAGTGTCCTATATGGACAAGCCTGTCGGTAACTCATGCAACAAAATTCTCGCAGGAACATGCCTACATTCTTCTCCGTCTCTCGCGTTCTGAAGAAACTCAGCAACGACAGCACTTGTTGAAAGCAATCAATCTTTTGAAAATGAGCGTGAACAACCTGACGGCATTGTGCACGTAAGTTCATCCGATAGTCCCGTAAGAATGTCCAACACGACCTGTACTGTTTGTATCTTTTATGTGCGGCTTGACAGAATCGCTTGTGCAGTCAAACGAGTTTGCTGTTTTGATCTTTTTGTTTTCCTCGTCACAAGAACTTCGTTGCTTCATCGTAAGCACCCTTTTGTTTAGAACTGTCTGGCCAGTTTTATTTCTTTGTTAACGAGATTTTTGTTAAAAGTTTACTTTTCCAGCGTAATTGCTGATTTCCCGGATAGAACCGCCTGTTCCCGCCCTTTTCCTATTCGGGGCAATGTTAAACATTGACCGAGACTCAGGTTTGTTCATCCTACGTTTTTCATTTCAGCTGGTCGTTTCTCAGTGGTCAGGTTTCATTGTTTTGAATGTGATTGGGTTAATAACAAACAGTATTATTAATTCAATGGACCATGGGAAAATCCGTTGACATACTCCATTGCTTTTTTTTAACACTGAGCAAAGTCTACGATATCTGGTTATTCTCTTCGAAAAATTGATTTGTCAAACCTACAAAATTGTCCTCCACAAAAACTCACAATTACTACCTGGGCATCAGGGAACACTGCACGTTGAGGTTGACGACTATCAAGGCGTGAATCAAAGTAAACTATCCATAAATTTTCAATAAAAACCTCTGTTAATCGGATACAGTTATGAGAGAAAAGATTAGTTTCAGTAATTTCTTATGTTGCTTGAACAAAATCAAACGAACAGCATGCAGTTGTACTCAGTTTATATCACGATGTGGTATACTTGTACACTTAAGTAGATCTAGACTTCACAAACCGTTTGTAACGAATTTTCCGTTCAAAAGTTAGTTTAACTTGGAATTTGGAATTTATATATATATTTTTGTCTAAAAATCGATGTGATGGCGACTCGTTGCCCAGTGATATAATGAAATAATATACGTTTCGCTTTCTGACGTAATAACTCCAAAGTATCAGGTGTACGTGCAACTGCTTTGTGAAACCAAACTGGTTAATGCTACATTAGACCTGGCCCCAACTGGGACAAAGTTGTAGGCTCAGACCCGGTCAATTTATACGCTCCGATCATTCACTAGTTTCATGTTACAAGTGGTATTTTTTTCTTTATTTTACGCCACGCTGCGCTGCGATGGCAATGGTTGTGGTATTGTGGGAGGAAGAAATGTTGAAAAACTCCGAAAGGCGTTTGTTGAACTCGTTCGCTTAGAGCGCGTGCCACACTGGGTTGACGAAACTTTTCGAAGGTAAATGTGGTTATCTCGAGAATTTTACCAAATCTTTACTTCCTTCGCATTGGCATAAAAATTCCTATAAGCTTTTGTTATTTCAGTCTAACCACCTTTTGAATAGACTAGAGCTTCTGCTGCTTCAAAAACAACAAAACGGAACCGTTCGGACGAAGTTATTTGATAACTAGCAGCGGTTTGTGTACAACTGAGTTTACTGTACTTTGCTGCTCTGCAAATTTCGATTTCTCCGCTTCAGCGATGCCATCCAGATGGAAAGCGACAGGTCAGTGAGCCTCCCTGTCAACCGCGAGCTGCACGATCTTCAAATGCATCTCGCTTACTTCTACCTGGAAGCGTTCGAGAAATCATCTGAAGACGAAAGAAACGCAGAAGCAGCCGAAGCGATGAAAGGTGCCCGTGACTGATCTTGGCGCCAAGGCCTGAGTCAACTTTCTAATGAAATAAAGTTCAAACACAAAGTCACGCTCGTTGTTGAAAACTGTACACTTGCATTGTTTGTCGCTTTTGATTTGACACTGATGCGTTGCTAGCAGTGATGTCCTGTATTTATCGAACTTTCTTGTAACATCGCGCTTCTGATATTTGTCAGAAAAATAAATTGCTCTAATTGTGCAAGACGTCAGAACCGCACTGACCTCTCAAACTTGCCGCTTGTACAGACCCCCTTCAAAGAATGGTAGAAGTCTACATTGGCAAGTCGGAAAACACGGATGACGGGGAAGAAGAATGGAATTCGGAAAAACATGCTTTTGTTCATAAAGTTTTCTCGACGTTGAACATGATGCGCGACAGCTTACCGGCCGTGCATGAGATGAGGTTGGTCGACTGCGCGCGTGACGTATGATCGGAATCGAGCCGCTTGAAAATGTTGCTCGAAGTGTGAACCTTGTCGAACTGTAAAACTTCTCTGATGACTGGTTTTTGGTTGGAATGCATGAATCCAGTCTTGGTAAGTTCAGCAAATACTGTGTAAGGACCAGAAACGGCGGCGAACGAAGATAGCAGTCAGCAAATACTGCGCGGGATGTGATTCGTTAACCCAACACCTGTAGAACTCTATAATCACGTGGTTAAAAAGTCGTTTTGTTAAAATTCCCTAAATGTTTTCGACGCTCGTGTATGATACAGCATAACAGTCTTGTGGACATAGTAGTTTAACTCAAAAAAGCGTTGCGTTGTGGTGAAATTGTGGGTTTGGTTCAAAATAACCGATCTATAGGCCTGGATTTTTGTTGGATCTTTCCAAATCAGTCGAAATTGCTTTCGATAAATCATCTGAAGACGCTTGTAGCCACAACAAAGTTATCTGTGTAAAATCTTGCACGTTCGTTCAGATGCAGGTGGCTGTGCTTATACGGACGTGGTCTTCGTCTTCTTGCTGAGAAAACCCACCCTGACCATCCGGGTTACCAGTGGGCTGTCAACGAGTATGTGAATGAAGAACTGCTCATCCAATCAGAAGGTCAGTTCCTACGAAGAGTTTCCGCCCGGAGTGTATTTCACGGCAGCTTTTACGACGTTTTTTTATTTCTATTTCAGAGAAACTCGATGACGAGTTTGATGACAAGTCGCTCTCCAAGCACGAGCTGAGAATGCTAGACGAAGCTAAGAAATTGGTCAGAGAAGTAAACTTTTCGAACAGGTTGGTGAGTTCGACTTGATGGTATGTGGTGGCCTACGTTTTTCATAGCATGTTATGCTTCAACACCACATCATCGCCGTCCACAAAATTATTTTTTGAGATGTCTGTACAAAATCTTTTGATTGACAGGTGTGTTTTCAAAACATTNGCAAGAAAGAAACTGATTTTAAAAAATTTGTGTTCCTGTTCTTTTTAAACTTATGCGAAACCCATTTTAAGTTTCGGTACCGTATCCAATCATGCATAGTATAAAAGCTACATTGGTTTCCTAAAACAAAGTTGCACAACATTCCAGCAGAAATACAGAAAAACGAAAGATACAACAAGGCAAAGGTCATTTACAGATCTCTTGTTTCAACAATTTTTTTGTTTTTGTAAACGGTAAGTATCATTAAAAGAATGGTCTGAGAATTTTCGACCTCCGGCTTTATGATTTTTTAAATTGTACCTTAGCTATCTATGTTAGTTAAAGTTGGCGGTTTTCACGCGCCTGCTGTTCTACACATAACTCCGCAAGAATTGCAAGGTATTGTCTTTTGGGTCACTTTTGAAGTCATGTTGTTATTCAGAAACAAAATAACAGAGATGTTTTAATACATCTGTAACTATTCCAAACCTCACTCGTGTTTGATGTATTTCATAAAATGCAGCTGTAGTTCGCTGGACTGAACTTTGTGTGAAGGATTCAGAATGAATTCCCACGGAAAGTCCTCGAAGATGTAGCCTTGCGTGCGATACATTTCATACACTAAGAAAAAGATTTGTGCCGATGATTCGGTTTTTACATTTATGAAAAAAAGTATATAAACGCGATTTGATTGTAAAAAAATAGAACTGCATGGAACAAAACATGTTGAGATTGTATAATAACGGATAATTACTTTTTTTTCAACGTATCGTCCTAATATGTTGTGGTCTATTTTTTCAAATCTTTGTTTTCATCCACATGGAAAATTTACTGGACTGTGCTGCTGCTTGTAAGCTCATTGGTTGCTACTTCTGCTGCAGCAGTGGTTTGCTGTTGATGGATGTTCAATGAATATTTTTATCTGCATCCAAAGTTGTCCTGTGTTACGCCGGCGAACTGTTTTGAACTAAAAATATTCAAGTACCAACTAAACCTTTTTTGCTTCTAAGGCTTTTAGCTCATTCAACGGAGATTCTTGCCCAGTGCCTGACTATGTCGCTGCAAGTTCAGGCTGTTGATGTCATCAGCAAAGCGTCGTTTGAAATGATCGAGTGTTTTGCTCAATGTGATCCGCAAACTGCTGCCGCCCACCTTGCTCTGTATCAGGTGGGTACCGGCGTTTACTACTTTACTACACTGACGCAGTTTTCTATTGACTGGTGTCGTCAATATAAGCTCAGCTTCTGCTGGATTCAGTTGCTCTGAGAATCCGGTGCCGTACGTCTGCCTATGGTGATGGTGCCAACCACTGGAGTTGCTTCGCTCTCTGTGCAGACACGTTTAGGCCGCTTGTTCTTTCAAGCAAGTCTTACACGTACAACGCCAAAATCTATGGCGTGCGCTTGTCAAAGAATGAAGGTCTGAGTTGCAGTGTAGAGCTATGCAGCGTGTGGGGCGCAGATCGGATATCATTATGCGGGTCGCGGCTTTGGCGAGGCGTGTTTCCGGCATTTTGCAGTAGAACGCGCAGTTAGTCTAAATTTTTAGATTTTCTCGTAAGCGGTCAAGCATGTTACCCAGCTTTGGTCCACAGGATGATTTAAATATTCTGCTACGTCATGATGCCCCCCGTACCCCGGAAATATACCATGTATTTATTTTTTCACGAAATGTCGCGGATACTAAAAAAGGCTGACAATCTGGCGCAATCAGCACCCTGAAAAGCTTTAAAGTGAACAAAAATTTCAAATTTTTGAATTGAAAAGTGATGCAGCGCCAGGAAGAATATCGGAGCTGCATTGCTCACCAAAGAACGTGACGTCAAGACAATTGTATTTTGTACGAAATTGCTGTCAGCCAAAACTTAAAACTAGCCTTTTACTGTCTGCAGTCTCGTGTAAAGATCACCAAAATGTGAAAGATCTTGGGTGTAAGTCGTGTCAAATACATTTGCGTTGCTAGAAATTTTATGCATCAAACATGTTTTTCGAGTCGTGGATACGCCCACAGCATATACTCCGCTAATGTTTCGACCGTCTGTTGCAGAAGTACATGAAATGCGTTCTTGAGACACCTAAAAATGCATTTTAATCGATACAGGCTACATTTTCGAAAGTTGGAGCATTCATTGCGCGGAGGCATAAGTTGAACTGTAATGAGTTTTTTGTATAGCGAATAACAATTTGCATACTCAAACGCCGTTATGTCAAAGCGCGTGACTCCTGGTTGGTGTGTTTTAAAGTCCTTTCGTTTCATTTTTACAAAAACAGAGCGCTGAAGCATCTATAACAATGCGAGAACTCGTCATGAAAACTCTGTCAGACCCGACAACATCGCAGATGGCTTCGTTGCTGCACCAGGCAAGTGCATTGTTCCAGAATGTAGAATGCTCATCCGCTGACAAGCGCTTCCATTCGTTTGATCTGCAGTGTCCTCGTGGTATGTGCAGTGATCTGGACAGTCTGTTCTTTGTCTTTTTCATCTTATAGAAGCAAATTAGCAAGCACAGATATAACGTGAGAAAACCTGATCTCACCCTTTCACCGGGATATATGTGCGTGGTGTATTTGTTGCCACGTACTTGAAAAAGGATCGATTTTTCGCAATGCTCGTATTTTTGTTGTTTTCATAAACGACACCAACTTCTTTCTATGTGTTTTGACAACTTCCTGCGTTGCAGTTGCCCTTCGCGCAAAATAAAGAGTAACGAACACAAAGATAGTGAATTGCACTGAAAAGTTAGCAGCAAAATTAAAACATCTTGTTACTGCTGACAAGCACGTTAGATTGGTTCCGCGTAAAACCTTCTGGGAAGAAGAGATAATGGAACAGGGCGGTGGAAAAAATACGACCAATTCACTGGCCAACAAACGCAAATTTTTTGGTGACATCGATGTTTCAATTGATTTTACCTAATTTTGGGGTCGCTGATTTAAAAAATGCAGTCAGTTTTTCTCTATCAGCTTTNTTTTCCTGCTNTGATCTGCCCACTGGATAAAAATGAGTTTTAAATGCCAAAGTCCAAAAGTGTTACCATCGCGCAGAAGAACACATTTCAAACTTCGTTTCAAGCTATCATTAAAAAGTCTCCAAACTTTAGGATCTAATTCTGCAGCACCGATCTTCCTTAGAAGGCCTTCAACATTGTTCCAGTACGCAACATCATTTTCTTGAGTGAAACATGGCATGAATTCAGGATGACGTTTCCAGTAAAAGGTGGTGAGACTACCTGGTTGTAGAAGATTTTTTTCTTTGAGCATTGAAGCAAGTACCTCAGAAAACTTTTCAGAAAAATTCAGATATCTTGCTAAGTCATTAAACTTTCCCTGGGAATGGCTGTGGATGTAAAAAAAGATGAGGGGAGGTCGTTGTCTGCAAAGGTGGTATCACTACCGATTGAAACACTCACTGGAAAAGAATCCACTTGTGGCAAGTCTTCAAACACAGCTACAGCGAGTTCTTCACTTCCCGGATCTCGCCGAGTCTAAGCTGGATCTCTTATAGAGTTCTTATTCTTCCTATTTATGTCTTTACTTTTCACTGCACAAAAGCAGCAGTCGTTGCAGTTATCTTTCGGTTCACGCTAGGCCATTGCAACAGCAAACCCTAGGTTTTTTCTGGTGTTGTTTATCCATTGGCGTAAATGTTATACGCAAGGTTACATACAATGTGCGGTGCCCAAGACTTGTCTTGATCACCTAGAATCGCTGTAAAGTAGGCGAAGTCAGCACGCTTTACAAAAAGTGGTGATTGCTTTCCTGTTATGCTTTAGTGCATATTCACCACAAATGTAGCAGAAAATGTTTGATTCATTCAAATAACGCCTTTTCGATCATTTATCCTTACCCAAGATTCTTACAAAACCTACAGAATCGTAGATGAAATGTAGTTTCACAACTGTAATCCAACCCGTAACGTCACTGCAAATCTTCTTCATTTCAACCAGGACCGCAGCCAACTGATATTTTCGGTGGAGAAAATGATTTCAACTTGTTATTGCACTATTTTCGGGGGAGGGCAAGATGATTGGAAATTGTTGTTTTACCTAACAACTAAACATGCTTTTCAAAATTTTGGGGTGAGAAATTGCCCGGTTGCCCCCATCTTGGTTGCGGGGCTGACTTCAACACTGAACGCACACCATACACCGCTACGTCTCTGCCAGCAAACCTCAAAAACCCAAGCAGGCAACCAGCTTAAAACATTCTACTCGGGAGTAAAAGATAAAATCTGCAAGCAATCAGTTGTTAGGTGGAGCACACAAATGGTATTTATGATGTCACAAACAATCAATTGACTTTAACATACCCAACAAACAGCATATAAATTGAAATTTGTGATGTCATAGGGAAATCATAAAGAAAGGTGAAGTCTTTCACAAGGACCATTGCAAAAAACAAAATTTAAAAAACTTTAAAAGTTCACCTGATACAAAAAATGAGTATGAGTTTTGGAATCAGCACCCCAAATTTAGTCTAAATCAGTTCTGAAAGCTAGAACACCAAAAATTGTGTTGTCCAGTGACAAATAGAGTTTTTCATCACCTGACATGAGGACACAGTTTTCAGTAAGCAGCACACTGGCGTAGTTTCCTGAATACAGCCCCACACAGCCACTAAAAAATCATGCTGAGAAACAGTAGCTTATATTCAAGAAAACATTCGAATGGCAAACGAGGACATTTTGGCATTTTTTAACATCCTCGGAGGACATTCTAGATTTCGAAAAATGCTGTTCTTTTTGCTACTCATGTTGTTTCGTAGCGTTTGCCACCAGGTTTCAAATCAAACAAACAGATGAACAAGCTCTTCTGGTGATTATATTTTG
>JGI24159J19872_10000204_pt1 | contig 44109 bp, 31 predicted proteins | sample Ectturendosymbi4_FD_19872 | JGI IMG/M metagenome (IMG submission 19872) | reverse complement strand
AAAAAAATGATGAATGAATGCCAGAGACGCGATGCTGATACTAAATGTTTGTATGAAAAAATGGGTCGTTTTGGTCACGTATATTATTTTTTGACTTTCTACAGTAATACCCACTTTCATATTTTGTAATTAAACGTGGCACACATGCGTATCACAATGAGACGGATCATTTGGTGTGAAACATATTGTGAAAACACGAATTAAGGCAGCCACTGCTTGTGCCTCCCGCGCACAAAGTTAAAACTGTGCACTGACGCAAATATCATTTTGCTTCGTCTTGTAAAGCCTCTACTGGATGGATAAACTAATCGATTATACTGTCCGCGCCTTTGGCAGTAACTCATCACACTCAAGTTACATCTCTTTTCAGTGCCACCGCCGTAATTGGTAGATTACTAAAACAAAATACACTGGTTTTGTAAAATACTTCACACAGCAAAAGTTGGTTGAGAACAAAACCCCAGTTTGAAGCAAATCATAAAACTTGATCATCACTGATATTCTCAGCGAAACCTACATCGTGGCATTATGTGCGTTTTGGTGGTATGTGTGCTTTGACGATCTACGAGTCTACGACATTAGGTTCAAGCGCATGGCCCATTAGGCCACGGCGTCCGGTTGCGAGCAGTTTTACCATTCACGCAAGTAAGGCCCTTGCCAACTCAGGTCAGCGAAAACTCACTGTTGAAGTGGTGAAAGATAGATGCTTTGTTTTAAGCTGCTAGAGGTGACAGTCAACGCAGTAACAACTCGACATTACTCGCGCATCGGTGACTGAGTCACAAGGATGTGTTTTAGAAGAGCAGGTTTGAAATGAAGCTGCTATCTTTGTAGCTACTTTACTGTCTCAGCAAGCATCTTCGCTATCAGATAAACTCGGCTTCTTCAATCAGAGTTCTGCCAAGATCACTTTATGTATTGCACCAGTGACTGAAACACGCTTCGCTCTATGAAGAGGAGTGCGAGTTCCCGATAGTAGTCTTGCTACCAGTAACCAGATTTTCCATTATGACGACGATCCGCCAGCATTTCTGATAGTAGTCCTTTGTGAAGCTTCCCCATTACCAATCACTGGAATGGCCGCTGTTTAATCACAACGAAGCTGCAGTAAGTACCAGCTAATTGTTGAAAGCATCGTGCATCAACGTTATCTCATTTTCCCCCCATATGGACTGCACCCCAGCTAAAACGATCTACCATTTGCTGCGCTAAAATCCCAGTGGAATTGCAAGTTGAAAATGTACTGTTAAACTTGTGCCGTTTTTATAGACAAGTTCCTCAAAACCATAAGGGTATGATACATTGCCAACAACGGTAAATGTTTTCAATTTACCTTTGCATATATCATATGGTAAGTTTTTGTTTCAACGCCATTAGTCAAAAAGGGTATCCACATACGGTAGAAGCCCTTCTGCACAGTGAGGGAATGCATGGAAAAGCCTAGCCCTTTAAACACCATTTTGGACAACCATTTTACAACGAATTATGTGCGATGAATGAAGTTTCAAAGGCTTTGGTCTAATTCTTGTAAAAACGTATCCGTTTTTCGAAGATCCCTGCCTGGCTTCGAAGCCTCCAGGAGAATTCGAATAACGGCTGCTGGGTCATTTTAGAAAGTACTGCTTGAAGTTATCGCTTTAATCTGCAATCAGACTAACTCAGTGGTTCTTAAACTTTTCTTTACCACGTTTCCCTAAAGTATTTATCCTTTGTTTCAAGCCTCCATGGCTATAAATAAGTTGTAAAAGCGTATTTATTTATTGGTAAATTTAACAGTCAAACTTTCCATGTTTTACAGCGCTTAAGGGTTCACGTCCCCTGGAAATTTATTGACGACTCCCTGGTGGGGCAGCCCTCCTGGTTAAGAACCACTGAACTGACTTAAAGACAAACATATGACGTATGACATCAATAACCCCTTGCAAAAGAGGGACAAAGAAGGAATTCTTTCAAGCTGATCTGCATTTTGCATGCAATGGCATTTTGCATGCAACGCAATTGCCTCTGATGTGGGTAATAAGCAATGATTCGATCCCGAGGGCCAAGACCTCTCATCGCTTCTCCAACTTACTTTTCAGCAATAGTTCTCGTTTTTCGGTGAAAAAAGGCTTTTTGAGATCAATCGTATGATCTAAAAATATAGATAGGAGCAGTGCCATTATTCATAAACGTTTAGCCAATGAAATGTCTATGTAGCTGTAGGCTCGTGAAAGTTTTAACTTTTTCCTCCAAGAATCTTTATGCACTGCAATGTATGCATTTTGTTTGATCCAATTTTGATTCCTGCTACATTCTACTGCATTGAGTTTGATTCCTGCTATAGATTAGAAGTCTTTCTTGCTAGATAGAACGCTCTAAGACGAAGGGGTGGTTTGGAATCAATATTTTGAGGCAACGCCACTTTGTTTTTTCGCTACAAATCGTTGTAGTCACTTGCTGTTACAAGTAAAAAGGATAATGGATCTTTATCCGATATAAAATTAGTTTATGTACGACCCGTTACAACCAGTGGCGTAACTGACGAGGGAGAAGAGGGGCGCATCGAGCTTATATTTTGGTTTTAATGTACTTTTGGTTTTCAGTAGGTTGTTGTTTTCTTGTCCGGTGATTTAGGGCTTTCATGTAGCCATCCACATCCGAGTTCACCTTCATTTCTCAAGTGTTCGCTAGTGGGCCCCTACAGTGGCCAGTTGGCCCCTTTCAGCTACGTTTTTCCCCTGGCTCAAACCTTCAGTTACGCCACTGTGGTTACAAAACATCACGATTACTTACTAATTCTGTTTGTAAGTGAAAGAGCAACACAGGAACACTCGAGCAATTAGAGAGGTTGTTGATCTAGAATACTCCAACCAAGGTGCGAAACTTTGAAAAAACTTAACCGTCCTTGAAGTATCGGAAAATATGAGTTCCTCAGCAGACCAATCAGTCTCTCATTGCCATGTTCGCACGAGTGCCACTTGCAGTGTGCCAAAAATTAGCACATTCAACTGTTTTTTTTGTGAAATTGTTCAAAATAACAATGACTTCTTGCAGCGCGTACGATAAAAAAAGAAACTATTGTTCTTTCAAACAATAAGAAGTGATACGAACTTATCAGTCGAGACTACGGATGTTTGAGCAAACGAATGTTCTACGCTTGCACGGGTAGATGCTACTACTCCATCCGTAGTTGCTTGTTTGAACCCAGATATTCGGAAGCTTTGAAAGCAAAAAGAATGGATGCTCGTTTGCAGAAACAAACATCAGACGTTTAAGGCTGCCAGCAGCGGAAAGAACATCAGCTCAAGACTTGAATACTTGTGAATTCGAGTAACATTTTGTTGAGTGGTCAGACGTTTTTGTAGCTGCTGTTTTCGCATGCAACTCCAGAGTTTTCGCAGCGACAGGATCGCTGTCCTTCAAAATGTGTTATGAGCTCTACGCATGTGCTGTGTCTGGATGAGAGCCTTTAGATTTAAACCTATGACACTTAAACTCAAAGTCGAACACTTGTAGCTACTTTTTCAAGTTCTCCGCTGTAGATTTTGTAACTGATATTGCATTGGATTGACGGCAAATCCCACAGCAAAATCGTTCATACTTTCTGCATGGAATGCTTGAAAAACGTCGCCAGGGTTGATTTGCTGTCCAGCTTTTAAAATCTCTTTTCATTGATTACAAAATTATAAATTATCGTAGATGTGTCGAGCTCCAGTTGCAACGCTTCTCAGCTGCCAAATTCGGTTGCACTGGTTATAAAATTTCTCATAACATTACTAACCCGGCAAGTTATTTTCTTGGTCATTTGTGACAATTATCACCAACAACGGTTTATACCTTGTGGCTATTCAATGACTTTCATGTAAGTCTAAGGGGGTGTTGTAATGGGTTGTAAATTTGAAAGACTCAAGCATGCAAAGTCGCAGTCTAGAATCTAGACCAGATACTTAACGGAAGAGGTAACTAAGTGTTGTAATTGCTGTTCCTTGGTCGATATCTAATTGTTTTCTGGTGTGAATGAATACAACAATGGAAGATCTATTAGTGAGAGAGGATTGAGAATCAATCTCGGTTAACGAAAACTACAATTTAAACCTACTTTTGTGTTATTGCTGGGACTTTTAAATGGCCACTTACAGTTAGCGATGATGCAATCCAGAGAATGTAAGCAATTAGACGAGAGCAGTTCGCAGCTGGTCGCATGGATCATAGGCGTAGAAAGGCAAGAAAAAAGGCGATTTATTTTTTTCCTGCCTCACCGATCTGTCACCATACCAGCGCATTTTCCGTGGTTCTTCGGCGTGCGTCGTCAACAAGGGTTATTCTAATCAGCAAGGTTTTTTTCGCCAGACCAGTGTAGGTTTTGCGGGACTGTTGTTAGTACACGCATTCAGCGTTGAAGTTTCGTAGGAGGATTTTCCCAAGAAATTTGGTTGGCTTGATGCATAGCGTGTTGTGTCTGCAGCGCGTGGTTTCCTTTGCGAGCCTTCGCAGGAGAAAACAACGTGGTAGACGTTGCTGGAAAGGGATCATCAGGGCGCCGCTACCTAATGACTCGGCTGAGGCTGCTGCTCGAAGACTCGTTTCAATGCTTTTGTAGTCGGTGCGACAATGTTTGTAGCAATGCGACAATGGTCTCAAAGCTGGATTTTCTACCACGGTGGCAGAGACGACAAACTTCACTTGAAATTTAACTCGATCAGGGATCTGCATTAGGCTACATCGGTCATCGTAAGCTGCCAGTTGTTGGAGATAACTTGTAACATACTACTATTCTGAAGACTAAATGTATTGTTGTCTGTTCAAGCGATAAAGTTTGAAACTGCGTTTCCTGTTCTTTATAAAGCTGAACGTTTCCGCTTAACCAAACAGACAGAATCTGTCCGATATGTGTTTTTGCAGTTGTTAAAGTCCACCAGCGTGAGTTATCCATTGATTAGTATTGACAGACAACACAATATAATCTTTTTATGAGTTTTCGTCTATCTTAATAGCAGAGAAAGCTGCTTTACTGAAGAACGACATTACTGTTAGCTAATAGACGTCTGTGTGTTTTATTCAGATCTAGTATTGTTACTAAGCCTGGCTGGCAAATGCAAGGTTGAGCAACGTGGGTACATATTTCACACCTCTTGTTTCGCACCAACGACATAGCTCGGTGTGGGCTGAGTATTGAATCCAAAAACTAACCGATGAAGAAGAAATTAGGAAAATTTCAATCAATGCTTCGCGCACTCACGATCTTGACGACGGCAGGTAAGTTCATTAGTTGGTGTTGATTGCACTGTCGTGCATCTAGGCTACATACGACCATGTCACGATAGTCGCAAACTTGTCGTTTGGCGGTTGGGCCCCCAATCAAGGCCTCCTATCCTAGAAAAGAGAGCAAGGCCTCCACTCTTTCTAGAAGGCCTTGCCCCGATCAAGCAACTAGCATTCTGCAAATTGCCCCGCGTCTCGAGAAAGTCTATCACTGTGGCTTTTTACTGTAGATAAGGGTTGTTGTTGTAGTGGTAGTCTATACTGAACAAAAACTGCCTTAGTATACATCTTTGGTGCTGTTCTGCTGGCAGTCCGTATTCACAACAGACAAAAGACTGCTTTGGTGTTAAATATTGCGGTTTGTTTTATGCAATTAAATACACAGGTTTTGTTCTTGTTGTCACTTGATGATTTATGTCTTTCCGATTTGGAATGTTGTTTACGAACGGTCTCTGTCACATTGCGGCCATAGGAAGAAGCGGATAACGCGACACGCAAATCGATCCGCTTGTGTCAAACGTCAGTGCGACGATAATTATGTTCGTCGATCCATGCGGCGTCCTTTCCAGAAACAGATGCGAAAAAGCTGTGATGTGTTCTTTCATGTACCTACACGCTGTCGTTGCCACTTGGGCAGAAATGTTTTCGTGTGAACCACGTGACAGTAAGCCTCTTGCAGCGAAGACTGCAAATTGAGTTTGCAGTCAGAACCGCGTGCCAGTTTAGAAACCTGGCTTTTCCACCCGCAAAGCGGATTTTCAACGCTAATTCGCCACCGCCATCTTCTTACAAAGCGGCCGGATGCCTGACGATAGTCTTGGTGCTGACTTGAAAGCTTCAGCTACCGAGCCGTAAAACGCAACTAGCCTTTATGACGCGCGTGGCAACTTACTTGTTCCTCTTCTAATGAACCACTTTTGAGTTAAACGCCGTGCGCTAGCGTACACTTCATACTAGGTTTTTAAACTTTAGTAAAAGTCTGCTGACATTGGTGTTCAAGTTTATTGGCGCTTTCACGGTTTGACGAGTAGTTTCCGAACCATTTTGCCATTTTTAATTCGAGTTGTCGGCAAGCTTCCAGGTAGTCTTAACGCTGAGGAAACGAGTTGTCCTCTCTTTGTTCCATACTGAACCGGAAGCGGTTTGTAATTTCTACAGACTTCGTAAAGAACGTACCGTACGTGAAAAACTAGGCAGGCAGCGGCATGCGCTTTGTCAAATGGATCACAGCAATCGCAAGTTTGTGGTGAAGGCAGCAGCAACGAAACACGCCAACCCACAACCACAATGTCTTGATATCGAGGCAAAACAGGTCAGCGAGGAGGACTGTACTGTATATGAAAGCATATCGACTGGCGTCGCCGAACAGCACGCAATTCGGCCTGATCGATTTATTGGAGGAACTGGCGGGAACGGGCTGGGCGCAGTGACGATCAAGTAGCAATTAACATGCGTAGAATCTTTAAGCAGACAGAATTACATTTGCCGTTCGCGCACGAACAATATTTTACTTGTGTTTTCTTTTTTGTCTAAAGTCTTTATCAAGAATTATTGTCTGTCGACGGCTTGTGCCATTATCGGGAATGTGCAATGGCCTACTCTTAGTAATGCCAATTGTTTTTTTGTTTAAAATTGCCTTCCTGTGTCAAAACAGTTCTGCCGTTAGAGCTTGACATATGTTTAACAAGGTAGACACGTTTTCTTACCTCCCCTTCCTTCGCGGTAACGACCGAAGTGCAGTCGTTCATTTGTTAAACCGTGAGACTATGCTTGTGTGGCTTGCGGTCGTCTGCAGTGGTTGCGCGTTCACGACTCGTTGGGTTGTATCGCAAACAACTGGGTTAGAAACTTTTCGAGTCTCTGCAGGTGATGTGTTGTGTGCGAACCTTGTTCACGCGCACGCCATTCCAGTCGCACAGGACGCAGTAGCTGCTCTGGCCAATAGATGATTAGGGCGAAGTGGAAAACGGGGGAGGGCTTTTGTTTTCAGCGCATTTCTTTCAGGGACGCGTTGTTTGACGCAGAGATTTTAGCAAGCCAACTATTGTGTTGTGTTATATTCAAAAATTGGCGGTAAAACCCTCCACTGGACTGGCGAAGTTCACACCGGTATGGTAAAATGGTGAGTTGTGCCAGCAGTTTGTTCGTGGCCTGCTGCTGGCCGATCTTTCCCGGATAACACACGTTATTACTATTCTTGCCTATGCCACATTCATTGCAGTCGGTAGAACAGAAAAGTGGGGACAGCTAAACTTTTGTGTAACACTAATTCCAACATTTAAGAAGTTTATTAAGAGAGCTTTAAGCTCAGTTGCTGATATCCCTTTACACTCTACAGTTTAAGCCGTAAAAATTTTTGCAATGAAGTTAAATAGGCAGATCCACGTTTCGACCTCATACAGTATGTGTTTATATAAAACTGTAACCCTCGATCTTTGCATTATACAACGTTTATAAAATGGACAAAGAATATGGCATAAAAACCAACGCTGTTGGTATCCCGAAAAATTGTTTCTTTTTTACGAAATAATTGTTCACTTTGGTTTTTGTTTGTTCTTGTGGAGGCAAGTTTTGGTCGTTTATGGTACAGTTTTGAACATTTAGGGCTTAAATAAACATTACATTAATCAGTTTATTCCTTATTTGCGGTTTTGTTGCAGAAAAACTGTTATCCATTAACAATTTTCTGGGGTCCTCGCTTCTTTTGAAAAAGTCGAGCTAAATTTATCTTGGTGTTTTGAATCATTGCAATTCACATTAAGACTGGCTCGAAAACGTGCCATTTGCCGGCGAGCGTTTGGGAATTTTTGCTGTGCTTCTTTCCTTGGAAATAGCGTCTTTGCTGAATTGCTTGACGGCTGTCTTTGGAGGACCGCTGGTTGAAATATTTGTTAAAAACTCATGACCATGCGGTGTGCAGTGAACTGCTGTGCGAAGTTACAGTCGCATAATATTTGCTTTCCTGCAAAAGGAGCAAAAAACTGTAGCGCATAAAAGTTCTGATAGGGTTTTCTGAAAACCTTGTGGAGTTTCGAGAGCGTTTCTTCTTTACGACTTTTTCATGCGGTCTCTGCATATCCTTCTTGGACGTGAAGTAGAGAAAATGAACGAACTCGATTTTGGCTTTGAATTGCAGAAGCAACTGAAAACGATCCATGGAAGGAACGGTTAAAACGCATTTGCCACTCAAATGTTCCATAATTGTATGTTTTGCAATAGAGTGATTTTTGTGAACGGAAGCAAGTGACGACGTTTTAATCGAATCACTCCACAACTGCTACGGCCTTTGTTATGATCGGTTTAAAGCCAACAACTCGTTTGGACATCCTGGGCGACGAAAAAGTGTTAGGACCTTTCCAAACAAGCCGATTGCTTTTGTGCGACCACGCGTAACCCGCGCTGCAGCAGTGTGCTCATGCGTGGAATCGATCGTTTACCGAACGAAATCTTAGGCACTTGGTTAAATTACAGAAAAGGATTTTATTTGGGGCATCATGTCTGTTCTGGAGCGATTCATTGGGGAGATACGTTAAGTGGCTTTGGCTTATTTCCATATAACGCGCTTTACTTGTAAGAGTGGTTCAATGACGACTACGTTTGTTGACGATGCTGTCAACTTATCGCTACTTGTAAACTGGTTTCCAAGTCACATGTTCACAAGCAGTGTTCCTTTCAAAAATTTTCTCGTGGAACAAAGCATTTATTGTTTACCGGCATCCGATTTGTGTATACTACCTGGAATCAGTATGACAAGAGCAACAATGTACATTCTTGCTGGCGTACCTCCCCTTGTGACTCGATACCTCAGTGTCATCGGAAGAGGAAAAAGCATATCGCCAATATGTCGCAATAACTTGGAGGCGGGAGACTGCGAATTTCTCGAGAAACATAGACTCGGCACAAATAGAAACAAAAACTAAGTTTTTCCAAAAAGCGTCCTTGTCCAACAGATGTGGAAAGCTTCTCCGTTGGGTGCGTTGCCCGTACGTAAAAATCATGCGATGGTTTCATGTCACGCCACAAGGTATTTTACATGGGAAGTATGATGTATACGTTCATACCTTCCTGAAAGGAAAATTGCGATAACATTTCGTATTACTGGAGCTTACTAACACAAACTGTAAGGACGTTGCGAATCTTGAAACTTAGGGAGTTTGAAGAATGGTGTGGAATGTCGGCAGCCTGGGTTCACATCCCAGATGACGAAAACAAATGTTCGTGACTGTTTTCCCTTTACGTAATTATGCTATGACTGGTAAGGGATGTTTTCAAGAGCATTGTTGTGTTGTGATCTTACTGTTAATCACAAACTCTTCTTGAGTTGAAAAGGGAAAACAATGCAGGTCATACGTTGTGATTGCAAATGAGGAAGAAAGATCGCACTTACAGTAAAACGTAAATGCAGTTCCTGCTGTGAAAGTTGTCTTCAGCTTACAGCGTAAAGAAATACGCTTTATTTGAAAGGCTTTCTTTATATGAAGACTTCGAAAATTTACCGACGAAAAGCAAACACTGTTTGAAATTTCTACTCTATTGACTTTTCGTTCGCAACTGCTTCCAGGACTTGTTAATCCTTGCACGCTTTTAGCCCAGCCATGTCCCGAGCCTTGGACCAAACGTCGAGCGATCACCTCAGGTGTCTTCACGGTCCTGCTACCAACATCCATTGTTTAAATCGCGCTCCGATTTGACGTTGATGGAAGTTGGGCTTTGAACTGAATAGACCTGTACCTGGCTTTCCTGGATCTTCCATTGTGATGCCCGGTAAAACAAACAGAGCGATTGGTGCTGAAATATTGATTCGCTGCCGTGTTTACGTTTCTATCAATGGTGCGGAGTTAGTTCAAATGAGACCCACTCGCTTCAGCAGACCTGTATGAAGCCAAAAAGACCCTAGCGCAGCGGCAGATGGATGGCAGCTTTGGGTTACGCCGCCGTTTTTTTCAAGGGTAAACAAATATCGTGTTTTCCTCGCATCCGGTGAAGTCCATCCCATGTCGTTAGTGTCGGGTGCGGAGTCGTTCTTTCACAGGCCGGTTGTTTTTACAACTTCTGCTTGTGGTCGAACTCATGAAAATCTTCTGCAATTCTCCTCCGGTTGTTTGCTGCGCAAAAGCCGAGTTATTGAAAGTGCGCAAGCAACTTCACTCCACAGGTGAAACAAGCAAGGAATCAATCGCAAATTTTTTGATTTTTTTAATCAAATTTTTTCAATCGCAGAATCTGAACCAATCGCGGTAGATTCCTTGCTTGTTTCACCTGCTAAGCGAAGTTACGCGAAAATAGAGATGTGTACAAGTTTGTATCATGGCAAAAAGATGAAAGCAGATCCCAGCCGGCTGATTCCACGAAAGCCTACAGAAAACCTAGAGCTTTTATTTGTCCAAGTACGCGCTAACACATTTCGGCGCGATAGACGTAAAGATCGGTAATGGTCGATAACGGTTGAGAACTGGAGACATACTGCCGTGTTTGATCAAACCTTGAAACGTTTCAAACTATGGTTGGTGGTGATAGCGACGTCGCTTTGACTCAACGCCGCGGTCATCTGCAGTGCAGAGTCAAGAATGCTGATGAGCACCAGTGTTTTTTCAGTGGAGTTGGACCGTGACACCCTGAGCAACCCACCAGGGTTACTCACCCTATTGTTGGTGGTGAGAACTTTGTGCGACGCCAACGACCGAAAGCCATTATCTATTACGATCTACGTCGCTTTACCTGGTGGCGCGGGCAACTGCTCTTCCCTCTGAAGAAACAACCGTCTGTCTGTCAAGTTTGAACAGCTAGAGGTTGAACACAAGAAAAAAACTATCTGGCATGGTTAGCGGCCTCGAGAGGTTTTCCAACGACTGAGATAAACTGGCTTAAGCAATTTTTATTGGGAAATTTTTGTTGCCACATAATTTCTGGGGAAAAATCTCAATGTTTTTCATTATACGATCTTGAGTTGAAACCCAACTCGCCCACCGCCTTCACTGTAGTCATTAACGTACATATGTGCTTAAATATGGAGACTCACTGTTTGTCTTTATTGATCTGGAGCAGCATGTACGAGCACAGCTGTCAGAACGGAACAGGGACATGCAGGGTGGTCCTTTGTTTGCATATCAAAGACTCTTCTTGCGTGTTCATGAACGTCGAGATATTTCGCTGGCACCGCAAACTTGTAATTTTCGTTTGTGTATCTCACCCTTTCTCGCAACCACATTTTTTTCGGTACAGCCTGAAATACACACCCCAGGAAATTTCTGATAAGTGTTTGCACACGACCTCGAAAAAATTTTGGTTGGAAAATAAGCGCTGTTTTACGAAAAAATTTAAAACCCCGCGTTCATTAAACGGTTATAAAGATGGATTGAATTAAATAGTTTGAACGTGAGATACCGGGTTATAGAAGGTACTAAACTGACCAGTTTTTTTTGTCATTACTTCCGTTCGTGCTGTGTGCCGTCCGGCAGTAGTTTGAAGCTCTTGTACTGGCTACGGTGAACGTAAACTCGTTGCTTAGTTCTGTTGCAAAGCAAAAAGAAACGCAAAACCGGGATCTAACTTGCCAGTTTATCACCTCTGGGATTTGACGGCCGATCAAATGTAATTTATTGGTATCACGACGAAGCCAGTTGCAATAGTTATTGCCAGTCGACCATCATTGAACATCTGCGGAATCGGAGTCGGTGAAGTTTGGAACCGGAATGTGTTGACGACAAGCCTAAAACTTTTAGCCATTGCCTTGTCGAGCTGCTGCTGCTGCCACAAACTTGAGAGAATTGAACCGTTTCGGACAAAATTGCAATTAAATGACTTCGCAACGTCTGTTGTTTTCTCCATTGGCGACGTTGCAAAATAGCGATCCAACGTGAGACAGCTTTTCTAAGGTGTTCTATTACAACGCAAATGTCAGGCTGTGAAGATTGTGGCTACTTGCAACCCGTCTTGGAAATGTCCAATGTGAATTTTGTGGACTGTGACTTGACCAGCCACAAACGTGTAATGACCCGGCACGAAATACGTCATTATTCCAAGTTCGCCGAGTGCTTGGATTCGGAACTCCTTTCGTGATTTCAAACAAAAAATGCCGCAAGCAATGCATGCAAAGAAACGATCGGTGTCGCGCAAGCGGCGAAAAGGTCAAAGGTTCACAGCGGCACGTTGAAGAAAAACGTTGAAAATTCGTTGACGAACAGGACGATTTGCTCAAGTGTCACGCAGTGTATTTCCGTACCGAACTATTTGTAATTAAGTCAAATGTCAGGAACCACCGTTACAATAGGAAAGTGGAGGTTTTCAGAAACTATGTACAGTGCTTCCCGATACGTTACAGTTGGTGCAGCTGCAGTCTGATCCGTTTTATGTCAAGGCTCCAGCAAGCCCATCTTTAATGCTCACATCTAATCTTTTTTTTAGTCTGATGATTTCATGGTCGATTGAGGCGTAACGGATTTCTGACTCTATTGTTCGTCGCTTCACACGAAAGCTTTGAAATACGCCGTGAGTGAACCCGAAAAGACTTTTACCGGCAACGGCAATAGAACCAACTCGGCCAGTTATTTTTCATCGACACGAATCAGCCGCTATTTCACAATAGTAGAAACCTAATAAGCTTTCATTCCGCGAACTGGTTCCTTTAACACTTCCCCCCCTTGGGTGGACTGCGTTCGCTGTTTAACTGGACAAGTGTTGGCTGCGTTGTGCTTTCAACAATCGGTCGCAAACTCCTGCGGGATTCCAAATCTGCATTAATCAGTGCTGGTGGCCAGGACCGTTGCGCTCGTCGATTGCCGTTGCGATATCGCAAGAATATGTCGTTCGCGCCCACTGTGACGTCGGCGTTTGTTTCCAGTCGAAACATTTCGCGCATCGGGGAGTAGCTGGCTTGCTGCCAGTATGCCCGGTATTCTGTCATGTGCTGTGCATCGTGGCTTTGCCTTCAGGCGCCCAGCACAGAGCTTCATTTCGCGTGCCGTTGAAAAGACGAACTTTCGTAGTACTAATACGGGTACTTTTGCGTAATTCATGGTTGCAATAAAGCTTGGTGCGTTCTTGACTACGATCGGGTAAGTACTCCGCGAAATGCTGCAGGGACCCACGCCGTAGGCACTGTAAAAAAACATGCACAAGATATTTCTAGTTCGTAATTTACGCTAATATGCAAACTAGGTGAAAAATCACATTCGGAGTTCTCACTCTGACTCCTAGGTGCAAGTTGGTGCGTTTGATGGGCTGCGAACTTCTCTGGCCACAGAAGCCGCAACGGCGATAATAACATTATCCCCAGATGCTCTCTGCAAGTTTCGCGACTCTTTTCAAAAATTAATACGTCTGAAAGCACTGGTGTTGGTGAACAGACGGCTAATATCTGCCGGGACTGTTTGTCGTTCCGCTTAATACCGTCTAAACCGGGCTCGCCCGTTGCTACGCGGAGATACGGGCATTGTGCGTTTGCGGGCTGGCGTTTTCAATCAGGGCAAAGGTATTGCTGGCCGTCGTGTTACTGCATTGACCTTTTAATCTCGGCTTGCCCTACTGCTGAAAAGTGGCGCTGGATTCTCGTTGCAATCTCAGCAGTCAAAACATTTCTCCCGTGTACCGGCGTGGATGCCTCCCTGTATTTAACACGGTGGCAGTTACAATATGACGGAAAGGTTTTGCAGAGTGACGGTTGAGTTAAGTGAGTTGCCGGGATTGGTGGCTGTACAAGGTTTTGAATTTTCGGCTGAATTTAACAAAACATCTTGCCGCATTGCGTTCAAGTGATTGAGCTTAGTCGACGGTGTTTAACATATGTCGTGTTCCGATCTTGTCGCTTTCCGTCGTTTTTCTTGTCACAAAGCAAAACGCCTTTAATCGGCTTAGAGGCTGGCCTCACATGCACCAGCAGCTTCTCGTGAGCGATAGGAGCGACAGGACGCGTTACCGTACCGAAACAAATCGCTACCAAAACAATTTGGCCGTAATCTCCAGTTGTGTGGCTGTGGCCGGGAGGAATGCGGATTTGAACGTTTTTCAAGCTCCAGGTGATTGCCCTGTGCTGTGCGAGAGGCCAAGTGCGAAGAACAGGTTTCACCTCAACTTTAAAGCTAAAAGACGTTACGATTGGGTTGTCCGTAAATAACTCCACGCTATTTCGCTAAACGTCTGTCACTTCTCTTTCAAACGTTTTGAAAATTTCTCGATATTTCACATTTCGAAAACAAAATGGCGTCATCAAACCCATAGCTCCTGCATTCTCTCCAACAGTAAATTTATTCATAGACGCTTTTTTGTGAAAAGAAACGATGGCCACAACATTCCTTTCATCATTGTTGATGCATTTCAAACCAAGGTTTCTTATTTTAACTAATTCCTAAGGAAGAGTATTTTAACGAGTATCACCGGGTAATTCACGTTTGATACCTGTCCCAACTGGCCTTCTATCTTGATTTCAAATACGCTGGGCTACCTTTGGCTTGGGAAGTCTGCAAACCTGTTGGACAACTGGCGACGTCGCGTTGGTGGAAGGAAAACGGAACGCTTTTTGTCGAAGAAACCATCGATGAACACGCTAAGTTGGGGAAGTAGGGATGGTTGCAAGCACTTTTCAGTGGTGTAATTTGGCAACTTGCTCGAAATCGCCTCAGGAAATCCGTTTTTAAGTGTTCTTAAGAGTTTCACGGTGAGCACCTACTGTATGTTGCTCACGTGCGCTGCTGACAAGCAGTTGCCGGTTGTCCTGTGATAGCAACGCCAAGAAGCGTTTTTGTCAGTGCGAGTCATCAAGTGTAGGGACCTCATTTTCGGCAACCGTTTTTTTGATGATGTTCTACTTGTTTTTTTCTTTTCGATTTTTTGCTGTTCGCTTTTCAGCATGCCTGCGGAAAACGTCAACAGGTAGCTCGTAACAAAAAATGTTACTGGTTTCCCATTTAACCTCCAGCAAGGTATGTTTACGCCAGCTCAACGTCTTTCCGTGCCTGCCCGCTCTGCTGGCAACGCGATATTTGGCGTTGCCGTCACTGACACTCCATAGATATCGTAAGTCCTACTTTCACGCTCAGTTGGCTGCTTCTCCCTGGCCGTGCTCTGCTCTTGCAAGCCAACCCGCAAGGTCAGATCGAAAAACTCCATCAACCGCCAACTTTTGACGAAGCTTAAATGAGTGGCCGCTTTGCTCGGTCGTCGTTGGTGTTATTGCAAGCAAATCGACTGAAACCTCCNTGTTGATCTACTGCACGTGCCAAAAAATAAACTGTCGATCTGCTTTTTCTGNCTAGTTGCTTCGTTCCTCGTTCTGTGGTTAAGCAAATGACCTTTTTTCAGGTCATGGAGGCGCGAGCAATCTTGTGAGCAATGAGTTGTGAAAAGAGCGTTGCTGGGCTTTGTTGGCAACGCACACCCTCGCAGCTGGCTTCTTGACAAACGTAGGCGGCTTGTCTTGCCTTCCTGCTGGAACAGACACTGCCTCCAGATAACCTTTAGCTTTTGAAGCAACCCCAAGCTCCAGATGCACTCAACATCATAGCATCGTACAACTGATCGATTCCAGTTAGTTTATGGTTACGCGGCTGTACATGCTTTGATGCTTGTTTCAGCTTCTTCGCCAACCGCGGCAATTATTGTTTCAGTATCGGCGAAGAAAACCTTTCGGTTAAGCTTTCAAACGTCAACTAAGAAGATTTGAAGTAATTAATCTCATCAAAGGTGACGCAGTCGAATCAAACACCAAATTGTTTTAATAGGAAATCGATTCCACGTACCTCTACGCATCCTCAGTCCTGAAATATTATTCAAATATAATTTTCAATGCAATCCCGTCAAACCGCTGAGGGATGACGTGGAAAAGCACGTGCAGATATCTTTGGTGAAGGCGTTTGTAAGCGTTGGAATGTGTTGGTTGATGAAACACCTTGTAAATGAGAGTGTCCATTGGGAAAACGGTTAAAAAACTAGAAGCCGAGATGCTGGACTCCTGGGAGCACATTTTTCTTGACTCACAAACGGCTTCTCAAATTACTCGACTTTTCACCCCAAAATGCTTGTTTGCGAGGCCTCAAACCGTCAAAAGCTTCTGTCTGCTGCACACAACCGAAATCGCTTTTATGCATGATACAGCCTTTGAGTTAAGCAATAGTCGGCTAGGTCTTTGTTTGCACTGGCACGATCAAATGGTTGTTCTTAGCCGCGCCCACTCTTCAGAACTATCAACGCATCGGCGTCGTTTGTCACCGGGCCATGACATCACAAACGGTGCGGTGGCAAACTTTCGTTAGACAGTAGCGTTTGACTAATCGCCAGGCAAACTCCTTTGGAGAAAGCTTGGTCTCGAGAGCTACGTGTTGGATTTGATGGCATAGGCTGTGTGCCAACTGTGACTGTACGTAATGACCAGTTCGTTTTATATTTGAAACCCGCAAAGCTTCTTAGAGGGCGATGACTGTATCCAGTGATCCAACCGCAAGAAAGCGGATTGAAATGTTAGCAAACTAAGCTTATTTCCGGTTCGTCTTTGTTTAAGTAGCGTAGTGAAACTGCTCAGGTGCTAACGACGCTGACATAACAGCCAATGTCACGATTTGTGCTGTGCTGACATTTTCTGAGAAAACAAGTTCGTTTTCTTTGACTTTGTTTGCTTGACCGATTTGTGGAAACTTGTCCGCCGAACGTGGAGCCTTGGTAGCGAAGCAGTTAATGTTGGCACGTTTTTTTGGGGGGCGTTTCTGATTATTAACCGGAATTCCAGCAAACCACGAGACATTTTGTTGTATTTGTTACGTCACTTTGATGTTCGTTCAGGCGCGTCCACGGAAGCGGTATGCCCCTTTCCCGACCTCCCAAGGGAACGGCTTTCCCCTACTTCTTCACGTAGCACCAAAATTTCGACGATTTTGTTGACATTTTTTCGTGAGTTTCTCAACAGATATAACTTCCAGCTGTGTTGACTATAGCAAGTCACACCTTCTTTTTTATTGAGCGTTTCCCCCACGTGTTTGGCACTAGGCCATTGAGCCAAAAGGAACGAAACTCCTACGTTTGTACTGTAGAACCTGCCTGGTGCTAAGAATAAACTGCATTCATGCTCTGTCTCAGCATGCATCAGCATTTTCGCAGTTGAACTCGGCTGTTTTCCAAACTGATTTCAGAAAAGTTGGTCGTATCGTGGATTGAAAAAATTACTTTTGCAATTTGCTCTTTAAAGATTTCAAAACTTGTAGGTTGCAAAGTTTCTTCGAAGCTCCTTTACCAGTTGCAACATTTTGTCACCAGGTTTCTATCGTCGTTTAGGACACTGCACCAGTGTATCAATAATTCTAGCAGCACTTAAAAGCGAAAACATCGACTGCCTTGGCATTTTTACGGTCTGCGTCCGTAGTTTAGGCTTCCCATGCATCAACGTTCTCAACAGCGTTTTTTGGTTGTGCTGTTGTGTCCTGTCAAAACTGACCTGTATGTGCAAACTAGATGCTTGTGATTGGAAAATAATGTTATGCTTGTTGTTCAGGCCTCATCAACGTCGACTATGCATCGTCCGCTGGATTGACGTAAGTTGGCGCAGTGGTTTCTATTCAATCATGACTTCGTGTGACGTTTTCTCCTTGTTTTGCTGCCTGTATGTTTCGCCGTGCGAACGCAGATCAAAGCGAAGCCAAGTACATCGAAACTGCTAAGGCTAGTTTGCTAATGAGACGTAGCTTCGCTCGCCTATTTTTCTAAGCCTTGCTTTTCAAGCTGATCACGTCTTTCCGTGGTATTGTCGAGTGTCGGTTGATATTTTCGCTTACTTTGTTGTACGCCACTTTGTAAATCCGGGCGCCGCGACACCGCGTCAACTTCATTGCGCCTTTCTTCATTTTTGATGACGACGCGCCATTGACGTTGAATCGTCATTTCCGCAAAAACTGTCGCAGGATTTAATGGCCGGCGGGAATGGACTGACTATTCGCGAAAGTTGTTGACCGAGGCACATACGCAAATAAAACAGGCTGCCCAGCGACTACGTGACGTGAAAATCTGTTGTTTTGCTGATTGACGGAGTTGCCGGTTTGTTTTTGCGAACGCACATTTGTTACGTATCAGTTCGTTGTTTCGTGCTTTCAACGTTTTACAGGGTCAACCATTACTGAATGATTAATGACTATCGTGGGCGTGCGGGATGACATGGAGCAACAGTGGATAGCTTTAAACTTTGCTTGACTTGTATACTATCACAACTGTGACTTTTATAGCTGAACTTTATCTTGGAATCCTTGTTTGCTGTCATGTAAGCGTTAACTAAAATGCTCCTTACGACACGTTCCCCACGCTTTGAAAAATTGTGACCGATTTTTCCCACTTTTATCTCCAGTGAGTATGAGCCTCACGTCACCAATCGACCGTTTTGCTTGCCGTAGAAGTAAACCGCCACGTCCACGATGGTGATATTTTCAGCACTGTTGGAGCGGTAGTTGCCCTTCCGTCTTGTATCAAGGCTACCATTATCACGACAATCGTGGGAAGATTTTGAGGGTCAGATATAGAACTTGATAATTTTAAGGGTCTTTTTCGTTTAAATACTAGTGCAACAATGCCTAACTAGTTGTCTTTTTGCAGTGACTCGAGATCTGTTACTCCGAGTGATGGCGCTTCGAGCTCTTGTGGTAAGCAGGAACACTTCGTTTTTTTGTCACGCGTTTCAAGTGTATATTTAGCACCTGCCCTACCTATTCGTAAAACTCTCTTCTTAGCAACAAGGAGAATACAGGTACCTGCTGTTCAGGTATAACTGTTCAACTCCATTCGATTCAACTTAATTTTGTGCGCTTCGTCAAACGTTTTGCGAGAGAGCCTAAAACTAAACAGTGCTTCATTGAGAAGCAAGGTTTGGCATATTTATCACCTGACATATTTATCACTTGAAAACGCCGCGAAACAAAAACGACCAAAGCTGGAAAGCGCCTCAACCAACGTTCCCGGTCTGGTTTTGTTGGATTTTTTATTTGTGACAGTGTGCGCAGATGCAGCTGTAGACCTTCGCCAGGATCCGAGGTGAAATGTTGGCAGGACCAACTCTACAGCGTAAAAGAAAAAAAGCCCTGCTTAAAAACCGCACGTGGAGTTCCTTCTCCTGCGCACAACAGTGAATCTCTCATTTAAAACTTGCGGTTTGATGAGTTCTGAACCCTCAGCACTCCTTATATCCTTTGTGCAGCACTTGTGTCAATACGGCTCGTCCCAAAGGTACGCATTACCCAAATCCAGGTAGCTTAACTGCCTCGAGCGTCTCGGCACCGACAACCGCGGTCTGTTCACGTTTTTCGTCCAACCAGGGCGACGTGTGTCCACAAAACACTAAATCGGCTAATTTCTTCGCATTTTGTGGCATGGCGCTCTTTTGGGCGCATTCCGGGAGGGGTTCATAAAAGCATCACCGGATCGGCCAACCACCATTCTCGGAATTGCAGGCCAAGCTGCGTTAAGCAACTCGGAGAAGTTTTGTTTTGACAGCGCGTTTGGGGATTAACTGGTGTCCCTCATCCTGTTGAAACAGAACGGGCCGTGACGTCGTTTTAGGAGGATTTTCTGGTATAATGTTTCTTGCCGGACAAAGGCGTCTCCGATGTTTTTGAAGGGTCATTGAGAGATATAATATCACAATGCCACTTTCGCGTGACGCGATAAAGACCTTTGTTGTCGCCTCCCGGTCGGTCGTATATGTTTTATTGCTTCATAACGCAGTGTGTTTGTATTAAAAGCTTAGTGTTCGCGGGCATTAGTCACCGCTAACTTTCTCATGTGACCTGTCACCGAAGTGCGTTCGAGTACCGGGGTTTGTGCCATCACTGGTGACATCACAGTGGCAAAAAACACAACCGCGCTTGTACGCCGTACCACTGGCACCGCTGTAAGAATGACAGAGTGTGAGTGCGTCTCCAACCTAATGGCGCACTTCCGGCAGAAAGACACACCACATTGGGCAGTCTTGTCTCCCTCAGGAAAGTCTTGGTCTTTTCAGGGAATAACTTTTGGGTTTGAGCTTGAAGGTCAAGTTTGTGGCAGAATTGGGTCAAAGAGTGAACGGCGGTCCCACCACAAGTCTGCAAAGGAAAAAGGCAAAGTTCCTGAATATTTCTTGAACGAATGGCTTGTTTCATGTCAAAAGGTGAAATGGCCAATGTGTGTTAAAGACCATCGTTTTCTTTTCGATGCTTTTAACTTGTAGGAAATATCAGGAAAGCCAGCAATAGGTTTTGTGTTGGTGCGATCATGAAACGAATGCAATTGACAATTTTAATGCAACCAGTTCCCGAAACCTAACTAAGAGAAACGACTCTGCTTTAGAGCTTTGCTAATATTTGTTACCTCCTTAAACCGCTAATATTGAATACGTGAGGCAGAACCTAACTGCATTTCCACCGTAACAAGAAGCTGATGTGAACGAAAAATTATATCCTTGTATTGCTGCATTACCGAGGTAGTATTTGCAACGGAATAATGCAATTCTCGCTCTATAGTTTTTATCGCTACCGACATGCCGTGTTTTACCTCAACTGGTTTTGAACCTTTGGCGCCACCTCTCGGTTGTGTTTCATTGCTTCTTGGATGTCTCCGCCCATTTCATCCCAATGTGTCTTGAATAAACTTACCAAACAAATACGTAAACCTATCCAATCACCTCATGGAGCACATATTCGAGTTTCATTCTTTTCAAAAACGTTTGAATCCATTTGTGGAGCTCAAAAGCATGATTATACGACCTTTGTATCGTTAATACGCTATCTGTTTTCATTGCCCCGTCCGTGCTTTCTTCAATCAAACTAAGTTCCATCAACGAGCACGCGCGTCGTTGACGTCACGAACTGTCTCAAGAAAATCCCCGTTCTCGCAGACACTGCGGAACCGCACCTGCGCATCACCAGCCCCCTGCGAAACGTAACAATCACGTCCGGTACGAAACTGCTGCTGAGATGTAAAGTCGAAAGTTGTCCGAATGACAGGATGGTGTACACGTGGTGAGTTGCGCTTCGCGCGCTTGCGTTTGAAAGCGCGCGTATTTCGCTACCACCGCTGGTGTTGGGCGTGTGGATTCGAAGACGCCTGCTCTATCTTTTCAACGCTCACGCTGAACTTTTCGAAATGTTTTCGAGGATTTTGCTTGTGTGCAGGTGTACCCCCAAGATCGCTTTGCTGTTTACAAGACGTAGCGACTTTTGAAAAACTTCGCACCTTGCAGCGACTTTGGAAAACTGTGCAGATGTAAAAAAACAAATTCTGTCGGGTTTGACTGCCACTGCAAAAACGTTCATGGAGCTTCCTATCGCGAAATTACCTCTTAATTCCCAGGAAAATCAAAGGAAGAAAAGCTTATTAAAATGCTTTAAGAATTCATTGTTGTAACTAATAGCACTTGCGACATGCTTGAATATCAACGATGATAGAACGAAATATAAGCCAGCATCAAGTGTGGGGCGAAACGCGAAAAATTGAACTCAGTCGCCGCTCAGGAAAGGCATTATGGTTCCGCCGTGTGTGCTGTTTATGACCGACAGCGATACGCCGCCGCAACGCCGGAGTCGAAAGAAAGGCCCCAGTATTTTTCCCGCGAACTTTCAGGCTGCGTTTAGAGCTTCATCAATTCTCCTCTTTTCTTAACAGCAGATGTCGGACACGCCCGCAGTCGTTTGTTAATTGCCCAACAGCTGAAAATTGATTTCGCTACGCAAGCGTCGGCCACAAGTGTGGACGTCGTCAGCATTTCAACCTGCAATCACAATTTGTGTTCCTGGCGCACTCGGCCTTTAATGAATACTTGGGTAAAGGAAACGCTTGTACTGAGCAGTGAAAAGCACAAATTGCTTCTTCCGTTGCCGTGGTATTTTCCGAGCGTCAGCTTTGAAAGTCCGTGAGCCTTGTGCCAAGTGCCGATGAGCAGTAAAACCGTTGTCTAGTCGTTGCTTCGTCTGTTGTGCGTAAGCAGGTTTTTTTTATTCATTCGTTGAGAAATTAAAGCGTTGTCCGCTTCATTTTCGCGCTCGGGGATTTTACCCGAAAAGAGAAGGAAACAAGCGGCCGATAGTGAATTAAGTACCGTTCTTGCTTCTCGGAAAGAGTTAATTGAAGGTTGGATGCAGTCGCTAATGTGCGCTTTATTCTGAATCAATGCGCGGCCCACGCCTACCTCATTACTGTTCGAACTGCGAGTGCATTTTGTGAAAAGTTTCAATTTTCAAATGGCGGTCGCATGCTTTATCGCGCAACATGTTAAAAGAGTGTCGCCGTCACTGTTTTTCTTCTCCAGCTGTTCTTTTGCTCAACACCCTAATTCAGGGGTGCCAAACATACGGCCCGCGGGCCGGAATCGGCCCGATGCAAGGTTTTCTCCGGACCTCGAATTGATTCTGAAAAGAGCGAAAATTACGAACAGAAATTAAAAACGTTACCAGCATTTTGTAAATACAAGCAACTGTTTATTAAAAATTGCTCCCTGCACTATTCTCATATGCACGCTTTTTCTTCCTGTCTGGACAACGCTCTAGCTTGTTTTCCTAAGTTCTTGCCGTCATTTGCTTCACCAAGCTCTGCTGCAATGATTACCAACAATCGAAATTCATCAAACTTGCGACTCAGGAAGTTCAGGAAAGGATATCGGTTTCGTTTTGTTGTCACCGTTTTATCAATCCCACCCTGTCCAAAATATCTTTGTCGAAAAGGAGGAAAGACACGGAATGTACAATTTTTTATAAACAATGGCCTTAATCCTATTTAGTCAGTTTTCTATGTAATTAATGAGCATCAGTAAAACAAAACTGCGCTCATGGCTCACACATAAGGAGTTAAATGACTTTCTAAGGTTAGCAGCTACGCAGTTTTCGACGCCTGGTATTGATACGCTTGTGAAGGAGAAAAGATTCCAAGTTTCAGGTGGAAATTGAAAATAACAACTTAAAGCTGCTTTCAAATAGCTTCCAAAGCATTTGTCATAGCTTATAGCCCGAAAATTTCTTTGTAGGAGGGTCGATGTGGGGCGTTCTGTCCCGCAAAATGTTTACTTTTATAAACCGCATACATTTACAAAGCAATATAATAACTCAGCCTTTTTGAATAGTTCCCAGCTTACTTATTCAATCTTTTGTGAGAAGACTTTCTTAAACGCGAAAGTTTTCGGGATCTACTTTTTTGTATTAAATCGAAAGGTAGACCTTGCAATTGTCTTTTATTTACAAGTTATTATCCCACGTTTTTACTGGTTCGGTTCGCTTGAGATTTGACGGGTTCTAAGATGACCCATGAAATAAAATGAGTTTGACAACGCTGACGCAGTAGATTCAGTTGTCAAAAAAGATCAGCGTTTGTGTTGACGACACTGTCGTGTTGATCAAGTGCCCTCTGTGTCACATTCAGTGTTGTTTTAACACGACGTCAGCAATAAAATACGAACTCACAGAGGGATTTTCGAAGTTTTGTTGAGCGTTATTTCGCTGACGCACTTTCTGGTACAAAGGCTTTCTCACAATTCTTCTCTGCAATTGCGCAACTGGAATTAAAAGCAAGGCCTACATTTGCAACAACCCCCGCCCCCTGAACGTTTGCCGCCAACAGGCTTTTCTTATTTCGACAAACGTTCTTGTTCTCGACGTCGCCGCGAAAATTTAACGCATCTTATTTCTCAGCACGTGCTTGTTTTTTGTTCATCGCCAGGTATCGGAACAATGACCCTCTGAATCGGGAGGTGGAGGAACGGGTGAACATCAACAACAAGCCGACCCAAAGCAGACTAAAGTTCGACTACGTCTACTCTTCGGACTCGGGCTGGTACAGATGTGAGGCGTCGAACGGTTACAGACGAGTGTACAGCAAAGCATACGTTGCAGTCTCTTTCCGTAAGTTGATTTTCGCCGGGGGAGGGTTAATTTCCGTTTCCGTTATGCGTTAATGCAAATTTGAATGCCAGCTTTCTTGCGATTGCAACTAAAGATAGCGATAATACGCTATTGCTTTGTTAGTTTGAGGTCTTGTCCTGGAAACGATCGAGGTTTCTTGTTGCTGCACTCGCTGTTATGCGTAGATGTTGTTTTTTATACGTTTTACTGCGAAACGTGGAAACTCCTGAACGGGCTTCTGCGTAGATTTCCACACCTGTGAAATGCAACCTCCCCTTGACAGGGTTAAAGCGGCAGCCTTATCTGACATGGCTAGTTCATGGTTTGGAAAATCACGCGAACTGCTGCTAAGGGATGTTGTTGTCAAATCGTTGTTTCGTGCGACCCTCGTCGCAAAATTAGGCAGATATGCGTCTTGTTTTAGGTGCGTTGTTTTGAACGGGCTAGCTGAAATACCAATTTGAAAACGCAGACATTCTGTTGCAGATTTCTGTCTAACTTTGAGCCTACGCCCCCCTGTAATGGTCAGTCTGGTCACGAGAAAAGGTTATTAGCTTGCTTTAATGCCTGCTATGAGCTGTGTTGGTTCGAAAGACAACCATGGGAAAACACGTTTTCTTCAAGTGTCGCACTAAATCACTGTTACATTAAAACAGGCTGCGGATGGGCAGCAACGTCCGCCAGTATCTGGTTTGTTTCAAACCGACTTGGCCAATCTGACGTTGGCAAACGAAGGCGTGGCCCCATTTTGGCGCAAGATCGTCTATCAAGCTTGCGAAGCTCGGCAGTAATAAGTTACTCGCGTCGATTGACTCTGTCTGGATATTTGGGCAATTGAGGGTTGTCGCCACGGGTCTTGTCACGGCGCTTAATGTTCAAAAAACGGCTTTCGGAGGAAAAGCTGGGAAATCTATTTGGCCAACTTTGCACTTATTTAATATTGGAATGAAATAGAAACTTTGTCAAAGCGACTTTTGGTGCTCTTATAACAAATTGCGGAGAAATCAAGACCGATGCAAAGTTTCGTTATATTGTTCTTATCGCGTGTATCGCAGTGATAACGTTAAAAGAACGCCAGGTGTGCGGCCGTGCGTCTTCTACCGTCCACGTCACCGGCACCTGGCAACACGCGTCTGACGAACACCGTGAACAATTCGTAGGTCAAGTGGCGTTGAAGGCGAAATAAGCCGCCTTCAGGAGTGTGCCAGCAGTTCGCGGAGAAGGCATCAAAAAACAGCTCAACCCGAGGCAGTGTTTGTTTCGACTGAAAAGAAAGATTTATTTTCTCAAATCAATTACGAGAGGAACGTGTGGTGATCAGCCGATTTTCAGGGCCGGGCTGGCCTCGAGTAGTTACGTTCAGGAGGCTGCTGGTAGAATTTAATCGAAATGTAAGCAACAGTGTTCTGTCGCATGTCCACCGCCGTTTACCATGTTCCACGCCGGGAAATTGGTTTTGTCTGTCGGGCAGCGCAACAGTGGTATCGGTTGTCGATTTCTCCACTGTGGGCTTGCCATCAACGAAATGATCAGGTGGTTTTCACGACCGCTGCTCGCTCGGAACGGATGAGTGTTTGGCACAGATTTTAGTAAAACACTGTTACTGAAAGAAAACTTTCAAATGCTGAACAATTTCTAGAAACAAGGCGATAAATTTTGCTCTCGGTATTCTTGCTTCGTAACTGCGACAACGGAAACGTAACACCTTTAAGCATTTAAGAAAAATAGGGTTGAAACGATGGAATGACAAAAAACATGTTTACGCCATTTAATGTTGGAGAACGTTTGTCTCAGAAAACAGACGTACGTTACCTTGTTGTGATTGTACGAAATACAAACCTGTTGCGTTTCCCCTCAACCCATGTTCGTTGCAGCGTGCGATTTGCGAATCACTCACCCATTAAGAAATCACTTATCCGTTAGAAATGATAATAATCGCCGCGCCGTGCAAATGCTGCCTTGTTATACGAAACGTGAAAATATGAAGTGAGTCATGATTAACTGTTGCGTTTATTTACAGGTCGGCCCCCGCCCGGACGCAAGCCGTAAGTGTCTTGATACGTTCGCCACGATTTCACGCTTCTTGCAATTATTGGTGAAAGCAAAAAGATTGTCGAAGCTGTGCTGTTTGAGGCGTTACGCTTGGCTAACGATGCATGGCGCAGTCGCTGCTGCAAACACGTTGTTTGGGACGATTGCGTGTAAAGTCGAACTAAAAGCATTTTCTGGACAAGTCATATTCTTGACCATTTGCGACTCGTATTTCGTAAACAAGGCAGATGTGCGTCGCATTTCCTGAATTGTACTTAACCTCCATGTTATGTCCGCTGCTCTTCTGTTGCACTTTTCATCGAGCAGTTCCAGAAGGTTATTTGAAATAATTTCTGTCGACGTTGCAGTTACCTTGGTTGGTGAAAATCTCGGATCATGTAAGCTGCCAATGTCGATGTAGGGTTTCTTTCTGAAAAGACTTTTGCTTCAAAAAATTCGCTCCGAATTTTGGAATTCCTGTAAACGTTTGGCGCGTTTTTCTTTCAGCAAAATACCTGACGCAAAATGCCAGACCTACGCCGGGAACGCATGCCGTTCGGTACTCGCGGGAAAAAGTATTTATGTTGATCCGTTTCTGACCCAGGCGCAGATGGAAACGTCAATCAGCGAAGCACTGAAACAACTCAGTAAGCAGACCTTCTGCTAAAATGTTTTCGTGTTAACTTCATTTTTTTTTCAAATCATGCCAATGTTGTTGTGAATTTGAGGATGACATTGCGTTTCGTACCAAAATCCGCACGTTTTCAAACGCGAAATTGTTTGTTTGTTTTTTTGTTATCCGTTGCGAATCGAAAAGGTCTTGTGTTTTTTGCTGCATTGCAAAACTACAGTGAAGTCATTTGCTTTGTTTGTATTAAGTGTTTTGTATGAGGCCATATCCCGTGATGCACAATTCTCCCGTGATGTAGATTTTCCGGCATTTAGTACATTACTTTGCCTTTTAAATTAGTTTGTTTGGCAAAAAAAAACAGTTTCTTGTGCAGATTATGCAGCAGCTGAGCTATTTTTCGAAACATATTAATATAAATTAAATTAAAAATTCCTGAAAAAGACTCAAAATTCACTCGAATATTTTTTCTCTTTCCTAACTGCATGTTCATATCTTAACTCCGTTTAGTTTGACAGCAGACCTTCAGAGCGTGCGGAAAGGTTAACGAACAACTCGTGGTAATTACTCGTCTTTCTGGTGGTACTTTAGCGATCGAACTGACGCGATTAAAATCCCATAAAGTTTTCCATAAACTTTCCATTCGGTCTGATCTTACGAGTTTTTGTTCGCAGCGAGCCTTCCGCAGGTCTCAGAGAAATGCATGCGCTACGCCCTCCCCGCCTTCTGCTCGTTCGTGTTTGCCGCCTGCGATCACCAGGTCGACCGCATCACCGGAAAACGCAAAGCTGTTCCTCGACGGTTGTGTCGAGAAGATTGCGAGCTGATGAAGTATGACGTGTGCAGGGAGGAGAACATCAACAGCAAGCACGATGCCTTCCTTCGCGTAAGTTCTCGACTTCATGGCCTGATCTGTCCCACGTTCATGGCCGAATCTGTCCCGGGCGCGACTTGAATCATTTCGTGCCAGGCCTGGCTTTGAAGTCACCAAAGACGTTTTGGCGAACAGTTTCTGAGAGCTAGTTGCCGTGGCAACCAGCTTTATCAAACGATGTTACGGTTCACATGTTGCCCATGCAGGTTTTCCGTTTTGTAAATTTGCGCGTTTTGGGTGAAAAAACTACATTTTTGGCGATGAAACGCCGCAATCTGAGGTTGCAAATTTCTTTCGCCGAAAGGTTTTGCCGTAATCGTAATCCTGTTTTTTCACGAATGTAACATAAGCAAGAGCGAGCGCCAAGATGCGTCATTTGCCAGTGCGAACCACGTGACGTGTACGTCACAGGTGCCCAAGCAAAACGTTTTGTTTCGTGTCTTGCAGGAAATTTTCTACACCGCCAACTGCTCCGACCTTCCAGCAACCCAGTCAACGGCCACACAGTGCACCAAAGTGGGCCTACCCGCCAGTGTGAACAGGAACCACAAGTGTTACAACGACACTGGGACCAAGTACCAGGGTACTGCCCACGTTTCGCAGGACGGACAGATTTGCCGGCCCTGGCCAATAGAAATGGTCGCACAGGTGATTATGTTTTATTGTTGTTCGGCTGTGGACCCTTTCTGTTGATAAAATTTGCCAATGATAGCACGAATTAGTTTGAATAGCGATATCTTTCCGAATCTGCTCCCGATACCGTTTTGAACTTGGCGTGGGAAAGAGCCGTCTGATGGTAGCAACGTTTGAATGTCTGACGTTTTATCTAAACATTCAATTTTCGTGTCGCTGTTGCTTGTTCTGCGCTTTATGTTGTTTCTGCAATCCCTGTGTTTTGCTCGTGTTGTTCCTTCAACCTCTGTGTTTTGCTTGTGTTGTTCCTTCAACCCCTGTGTTTTGCTTGCGTTGTTCCTTCGATCCCTGTGTGTTGCTTGTGTTTTCCCTTCAATCCCTGTGGTTTTCTTTTTTTGTTCTTGTGCTGTTCCTTCAATCCCTGTGTTTTGCTTGTGTTGTTCCTTTAATTGCTGTGTTTTTCGTGTGTTGTTCCTTCAATCCCTGTGTTTTGCTTGTGTTGTTCCTTCAATCCCTGTGTTTTGCTTCTGTTGTTCCTTCAATCCCTGTGTTTTGCTTGTGTTGTTCCCTCGATCCTTGTGTTTTACTTGTGTTGCTCCTCCGGTCCCTGTGCTTTGCGAGTTTGAACTGCAGCTGAAATTCGTTTCATTTACGCGCAGTTTCCGGAACTTGCCGGTGGCCACAACTTCTGTCGCAATCCCGACGACTCGAAAAGCGCCCCGTGGTGTTATGTTGACATTGCACGTACCAGGAAATCCATGTGCAGCTTGGCAAAGTGCAGTAAGTTCAGTTCCGTCATGAACATTTTTCTTTTTGGTCGTTGTTCTCGATAAAAAACTATGTTGACATAGGACTAAGAAACAAGAAGCGGTTAGATTCTGAGATATTTCTTTGTAAAAGCAAATATTCGATGCAAACGTTTGTTGTTATCGCAGGATCTTTTCAGCTGTGGCGACGAAGCGTTCACTGTTGTTGTTAGCTTCCATATCATTAAAATATTTTTTTTTCAAAAACGTTTGCGTGCACAACATCTAAGCTTCAACCAAAAATAATGCTTAACCCTTTGACGTGTTTAAACAAAAATAGATGTTTTTTTGTTTCGACAGCGCTAGATGCCATTTTCACATTGTTTTTTTTTGCAGAGTCTGCTGGTGAAAAATAAAACAAATCTTTTTCAGCCAAAACAAGTTTCACTGAATTGGCAAATGCGCTATTTGCCGCGCCGATGTCAAACACAATTGACAAGTGCTCCCTTTCGTCAAATCTCATTTAGTTCAAAATACCTTTACTCCGTGTAGGCAAGCCCTCCAGCGGTTCTGACACGATCGCCATCTTAATCCCGAGCGTTACAGTCCCGTTCATTCTCGCCTGCATCGGAGTCGCATTCTGCGTTTGCAAACGGCACAATAAGGCCTCTGGTTCCAACAAGAAGCCCAACCAACAGAATGGCAAAGGAGACTCTGGCCAAGAAAGGCCACTGATAGCTACGAGGAAGGTAATGCTTTTCACTTGCTACTTTTAAGTTTATTTGAGTAAGCTGCCGTGATGTCGTATGCCAGCTATTCCGCTGGGGTACTCAGGTTAATGTCGTAAATCTTTATTTTCGTTGGGCTTTCACACAGAAACAAGTTTCCTAGTGTTTTCCTTCCAAATTTATTTCTTCTAACGTTCCAGGGCTGACACGTTTCACTAAAAGTTTCTTTTCGGCCACAAAAATTTTCAATGTGAAATAGCGCAGGCCACGGCATGCTTGCGTTGAGCAACCTTCAACCATGCCTTTGTTTGTTTGTTGAATTGAATGCGACGTTGGAACAACAGAGAGCCACGTTTTTGGCGTGCCACTCCTTTGACACTAATTGGGGGATGCGGTCAGGTTGCGCAGTCAGCCATGCGTGTGTGACAAGTGCAAATCATCTGTGAACGTGTTTGATCCGGTTTGAAGACGGCGAAATCACGCAACTGCGCTGTTCACTCGCGTCCTCAAACGTTCCCTTTTGATCCGCAGAACAAAGTGCCGGAATTGAACCCGAACGTCGTTCAGATCGTTGCGGAAATCGGGGACAGTCAGTTCGGTAAAGTTTTCAGAGCGAAGATATCTCCTAATCCGCAGTTCAGCACCAATTTCATGGTGGGTTACTTCAAAGCAACGCAGCGAGTGCGTGTTGCGCTCCAAAGCGGTCGCGCCAGTGCTTGTTGCGCATTGCTCAGTCGTTTATTGCAGGGTGTCCAAAATGTTTTTGTCCGAGGGCCACATAGGCTACCATACAGCAGTTCGAGGGCCGGGCATCTTACGTAATGTGACTATTGCGGGATGTGTTTAATTTTAGCAAAGCAGCAAGTTTGTTGGAAATATATTATTTTTTCATTGTTGACAAAACGGCGTCGCAGACCGGATGGAATTGCTTTGCGGGCTGGATTTGGCCTGCGGGACGTTGTTTGGAGACCCTGGTTTATTGCAGCAAGTGTTTTCGTCTTGCTGTTACTTTCGATAAAAACTAATAGCTTGGAAAATACTTTTTCGATCTAAAGAAAGAAACATCTTTACGATTGCACATGGCGTTTGAATTCACAAAATTTTTGTCGCTGCACCAAACCTTAGCAATCACTAGCAAGCCACGGTTCCGCAACTGTTTTCATCGCATGTATAGGTCTGAGTCGCACTTGGCGATTGTAAAAGCGAGTGCGGCGCAGTTCTGGTCCGCGCTTAACTCCCCCCCCCCTACTCCAGGTCGCCGTCAAAACCCTGCGCGATGGATCGATGCCGGCGCAGGTCCAGGACTTCCAACGGGAAATCGAAGTGTTCTCTCAGTTGCAGCATGAAAACGTGTCTTGCTTGAAGGTAAATCGCGTTTGAGACAAACTTTGTTTTTCACCACAACGTCATTTCCTGCTTCCATGAGCGTCGGAGGGATTTTTTCCAGGTGGGGGAGTCTCGAACCCCCTTGTGATTTGTGATTAAATTTAATTTTACCCACTAGAAACTAAGAAAACAACCGTTTTTGCTTAAAGATTGATAGGAATATGTAAAATTTCAAAATCCATAGGGGGCCTCGAACCCCTTGCCCACCTTTCCGACGCCCAAGGACAAACTTCCACTGCTAAAACTATCGTGCTGGACGCAGATAAATCAAACGCTTTGGCTGGACCAGCCCCCTTTTCCAAAACAACCTTTCGTTTTGCGCACTGTATTTTCAGCCAAACTGTCAGTGTTGCATGTTTTAAACAGCAAGGTAAATAAGTTTTATTTTTGTTTGTCTTACGTATCAATGGTGGAGTGACGTCAGAAGCAAATTTCGTTACGCGCCAGTGGACATCCGCCACAAGTATTGAGCTGCTGTGCTCTTCCCGCAGGCGGTGGTAATGCAACCGATGCTGCGCTGCATGATTTTCGAGTACACGAACGACGTGGACCTTCACGAGTACCTCGTCATCCACTCCCCCCACTCCGACTTTTCCAAGCCGGTGAGCAGCGGCAGCAGTCACGCATCGTCGAACATCGAGCAGACCGACTTTATCAGGATGTCTATCCAGGTTCGTTGTTAAGATCTGACACCTGCTTGGTGTTCACAAGAACTGTTTCGTTGATGTTCGATTCAGCTCCGTAGCTACGGGGGACATTCGTGGACTGTGCCCCTCCAATTTTTTTGTTCCCCACAAATTTTATTGTTCCCAGAAGAATTTGTAGTAAATATTAAAGAAAAAACAAAAGCATTGCCCACCTTAATAAGGTATTTTCCCCTCAAACCTTAAAACCCGGCTACGGGCTTGGTTCGATTGCATTGTACCAGCACAACACCCTGTGTAGCGCGCTCCAGGAACCTTACTCTAAATATTTTTTCATTTTCCTCATGCCACTGGTTAAACACTAGTTTAGTATACCAGTCGAATTCTTAAGTAGGCATACGGCGCTGCATGGAAGGATTAACCTCGTTGACTTTGTGGTTTTTGAAGAACTGGTGTAAGCCAAGGGAAGGAAAGGTTAGGCGGAAAAAGATATTTCCGCAAAAAGAGAATTAATTGTTATTTTGAAGCTGAAACGAAGGCAAATTAGCCGTTGCACCTTTTTCTGCTGCGTAAAGATTGACATTTTCGGAAAATTCACACAACAGTGGATGTTTCTCACTTGGTTGAACTTCAGTGTTAACGTTACGCACGTTGCGTTGGCGACAGCTGCCGTGGATTAGTCTTTTCTAACTACGCAGATTATAACATCTTATTGCGTACGTCAGGTTGAAATCCTTTTCCGTGGTTTTTCATTGTTTTTTGTTAAGGAATTACGTAAATTGATTGTCTGTAAACTTTAAAGTATATGACAAGGTAAGTGTAGATGGTTCACATGTAATAGGACCAAGGTGCGAGCTAGTACCGTTGTAGCTGTCTATAATAACACGACACAAAGTCTTCACTAGGTTCTGAAACGTTTAAAAAGAAACTTTTACAGTTCTTTTATTGTTGACTCTGCTGAACATAAGGGTTTTTGCGTTATTGCCATTGGGAGNAATTAGATTGTTCAGCAAAAATCGCACAAAAACCTACCATAACGCGTGGTTGGATTTCTGTTATAAAAATATAAGTAAATTGTTTCGTGTAAAAATTTCTCGTCCTGGTATTTTTGCTCTTTATAATTTTGTGTTTATCGCCCCNAAAACAGCATTCGGGAATGCGCTTTTTTTTACAGGTCGCCTCTGGCTTGGAGTACTTGGAGAGCAACAATTACGTCCACAGGGACATTGCCGCCCGAAATATCCTGGTCTGCAGCACTATGGAGCTGAAGATATCCAACCTTGGCGCTGTCAGGGACTCGTGCCTGTCAAGTTACTACAGATCTCCGCAGGGAGGGCAGATGTTACCCGTCAGGTAAAGATGACGCAGAAAAACAATCTGAAGCGAGCTGTTGACCGTGAGGCGTTTCGACCCATCCTAGGGGTGCTGCCCACGCGACCCTCCCCAGATGTAAAGCGAGCGCGAAACTGAATGCACGAATGAGCGAATGTCCTTTTGCGAAAATTGTGTTTAGGTGCGCTTCCAATGTTGTGTCGTAAAACTTCTTTGTGATTTCACCGATGTCAAATATCACCATTTGACTTTGTGGTGATTGAACTTAACCAAACATGGGAAACATTTGCTAAACCGAATCTGCCAAAATCCCTGCATTATGAGCTCGTGTGGATAATGATTGCAGCATCGCCTCTGTGTATGTTGATAGCTTGTTTGCAGAGAATGCGTTTTTGCGTGAAAAGGAATCGTAACAGACCACTGACAATGAAGCAGTAATACAGCGTTGTAGAAATATTTTTGAAGACGATTTTTTCTTCTAGTGTATATCCCAGTACTCAACGTAATGCTGTTTCCCGAATCAGTTGAAACGATCCTGTCGCTGACACGACGCTACCAAACGTGCAATCGCTACTTGCGTCGACAGTATCTTAAATCAACGTTTAAGTACCACAGAGCAATGCCTCGGATGGATGTTTGCTGGAAGGACATACTAAAAGTGCAATAATTGCACGACAGGTCTTAAACCATGTGAATAAAAACTTGTTTTCCTAAACCGATAGCGCGAATTTTTCAACGAAAAGTTGCTTTTCACTCTTCGACAAGTTTACATTCAAAGTCATGACAGCACTTCGNAAATATAATGGTTGTCAGCAAACGTTTATGACGTTTGCATTCGTGTGCACAGGTGGATGGCCCCAGAGTCCCTGCACAACTGGCAGTTTTCAAACAAATCCACGGTTTGGTCGTTCGGTGTGCTGATGTGGGAGATGTTCGCGTACGGCATGCAGCCCTACTGCGGGTACAGCAACCACGAGGTAACCGTCTCACGAAATTCGTTCATTTTTGTTGCGACAGAGCGCCAGCTTCGTGCTGCACGCGAAAAGAAAAAAAGAGATTGCATGCGCAAGGCGGGNACGCTACGACTCGCCTAAATGGTGTTGGCGGCCATAACTGGCCCGGCTATGTGTGGCTCAGGCCAGGGGTAAAACGGCGGACCTGGCGAAGACGTGTGTCATACAATGCCCTTCATAAGGTCCGTGTTGGGAAACGATGCGAACCGCTGCTTGCGCCCAACACTGTCCGTTTCTTTGTCCTGCGCTTATTTTGTGAGGTGTTTTCAACAGCCATGACGTCACACGCCACCCCCACCGGCACTGAGTCACGTGACTCGTCATTGTCGTCACTATGTCATTGCTGTCAAACCCTTTGACGTTTTACGTTCTCTTTTTGATGAAATGTTGTTTTTGCTGGTTATAAAAGCTTGCAGCAAGCTTACTGAAGTTTCGCTTTCACTGTATTGATGATGGTAACAGTGTTTACGTAAACGCTTACAATTTATCTTTTGTTTGTTTCGGATGTTATTTTTTTTGTCAATTCAACAATGATGCTGCAAATGCTGTTGTCTTTGTTTTGCTAAAAACGCGTTTGTTTCAATAACTCTTACTTGTCATTAAACCAAATTGAATTAAAACATTCTTAGGTCTTGGACATGATCATGCGCCTTCAACTCCTCTCGTGTCCGGATCAGTGTCCAGCTAAAGTCTATTCACTGATGCATGAATGCTGGGCTGCCCAACCAATGCAACGACCCACGTTCAAGGTAAGAAGACGCGTTTTTGCTGCAAAACNTTTTAAAAATGTCTTTCCAAGCAAATTAGTAAATCTTGNATCGCTTAGTGTTGCTGACATAGACAGTAACGACGTATTAGATCTTCTATGGGTCCCTATGTAAGACAGTGTTTCATTTTCTTGTTTATGTGGTGTGCGAGAAACCTGTCTTGTGTCTGCAACAGACTGCGTTACTGAGTGGTTACTTTCGTCAATGTGTTACGCAATCATGTAAAACGTGTATTTTTTTATTCCAAACAGATCTTAACCCACGAGCCAGGAACTTTTCAGTCTTTATAGTAAACATACTTTTTGGAACAACCTAACGATTTTTACGCGCGAATTAAAAAGCGCGTTGGTTCTTCATGACGTTGTTTCGTCAAAAAAGCCGGCTGGATTTTGATTTTTTCTTCTTGAAAAACAAAACAGGACGTCAGATCCAAACTGCAAGGATGGGAGGACTCGAGCGCCGGTCGCATGACATCACAACTTGCTCAAGGGATCCACAGGCAGCTGGCTAATGTGAGGAGGGACGGCCAGGGACCGTACGCGCAGTACACCTCCCAGCCTGGCAGCATGTGAGTTTTCTTCGTAGCTGTGTCTTTTTGATTTATCTAATTCGACCGCAACTCGCCTGAACTGCTACTGGGCAAAGTTAACCAGGGGGTTGAAACGCAGAAAAANCATCTCAGGAATGTGCTTTGCTTACCATTCCCGGNACTTTATTGTTAGGGTATTTTTCCCGTACTTGATATTGATATGCGTTGTTTTGCAGCGGCGGGAGCAGTGGAATCACCTACAACTCATCTGTNCCTGGACCCACTCCGTCCCCCCCACCACTGTACCCCGGTAATGGGCCTGTTNCCAATTCCTCTACGTCTTTCATGACGTCGCAACACAACCCATCTCAGCAACTCTACCCAAACCCGGGAAACCAGTACCCAGGCTCTCCTCAAACTGCTGGGTATAATGATGCATACCCACAAGCTCCACACCAACTACCCGGCTATCCCCCCACGCAACAAAGAAGACCCCCTGTTTACAGAAAGGGCCCATCGTCGCACAGTAGTGGTGGTGGTGGTAGTAGCAGTTGTGCGTCGTCGTCACGGGACCAGTTTGGCCCTGTGAGGCCGTCTTTGTCATACGGACAGCATCATGTGGGTCTTGATTATCACGACCAGCAACAATACGACGGGATCCAGCAGCCCCATCACCCGTCTTACGCTGGTAGGGGTAACAGGCGTTTAAGTGGGGTCGTGGAGAATGAGGACGGAAACGACATGAGTCAGCAATATTACGAACAAGCTCAGCACCAAGACCGCGAAATGGCTCCTCTTGACCCAAACAACCCACCCCCGGCCAACCCCGCCGGCCAGAACGCTGTGACGGAACGTGACTCCTCGGATATGTCCACGTCCAGCATGAGAGCGACATCGTGCGACTCCGGTTTGCCTGTTGATGACGTCGAAGGTCATTCCATGGATCCGAAAGTCCCGTTAGTTGCCAGAAACATGCTCCGCAACTCGTCGAAAAACATCATCCGCGGTCCCACTCCACGACAGTTTGTTTGAGGCCGGAAGCAGAGCGAGCGGTCGTGCAGAGAAAGAGACGACCCGTGCGAACCTCAGCGAAACGACCCCTGCTGTAAAACGTCATACAGTCGGCTACGTCACGCACGGCTGAGTGTGTGAGTGGAGTTGAGGGACGAAGCTGGAGAAGTGCTCAGCTTGCCCAGCAGAGGACCACTGCGGGCAAATGCTGTCTTTTTGCCACGTTTGCGAAATGGTGTATTCCTCCCCGCCCGTGAATGCATTTCGTGAACGGGAGGCCGAAGACCACGTTTTTTTACGAGGGCGCTGCTTGCGGTATGTTCAAAAAATCAGTAGCCACTGCGTTTCGTGAGAGTACGAAGAAGATGCGTCTTTCTTCAGTTAAGAAGTGTTGAAATCAAAGATCGGGTCTTCGAGTGTTTGCCAGAAAGTTTTGCTTTTTCAATTCAAACTTGCTGCTGGTTGATGGCAGTTGATACAAGGCCACAACACACATGCAACGGGTGAAACTGCTTTAAGGACAATATTTGCGTTCACGGCAGTTGGCTTTCTTGGCCACCTGAGCATCATGTTTTGCGAGCTTGCGCACAGTTTTCGATTTGTTTTGTTTGCCCGCGTTGGTTGAAATCTTGTTTTCGTTTTGTGGGGTTTTTGCTGAAGTAGGTCAAGGGTTAAATGAACTTCGCACATTTCATTATCCGTAGAAAGAAGTCGAGTGTAGCAGTCGATTGTTGCTGTGCTTTTCGCCTTTTTCCACTGCTTGGTTTTGAATCTTGGAACTTTCCAGAAAATATTTTTTAAAACGTCGGGTACGAAATCGGGGATTGTTTGTAGAAAAAGGTAACAAGATCGAGTGAAGGAAAAAAGACAGCAGACAAGAGACTGTAATGTGCAAAAATCTACCCAGTTTTGTTTTTGGATTTTGGGCCAACAGCCTTCGAGAATGCAAAGCTTTGAATTCGCCAAGGTTGGCTGATCTACTCGACAATTTTCCTTGGAAATACAACTGCCTATTTATACAACATAAACGTACCGGCTTTCAAGCAATTTTCCGGCTTTCTTTTCCGAGGCACGTGCCTTCATTTTTAGATGCATTTCCGAATTCGGGGCCCTTTGGAGTGTTAGGTTTTCAGCTGAACTATATCTTGCGGCTAAAAAAGTATCTTTTCCAAACATTTTCCTGTGGTAAAATGTTTCGTGATAAACTGTTGAAACTGAGAAACGAATGTCGCGTTCATTTCAAGAACTGTTGAACATTCTGATCACGTGACTGGCCATGGTGGGCAGCTCGCGAAATTTAAGTTTTTTTTGTGACTGACGTATATGGATATGAACAGCAAAAAAATCTTGTTGCGTTTGCAAGACGTTCTTGCCTCAAAGCTGGTTGTAATTATTTTTATAAACCCTTCCTGCTTTTCTTAACACTGTCTATATTTTCATGATTTGTATGAATGCTGCTGGTTTGATTCAAATAAAGCGTGCTCGCGTTGCTTGGTGGTGGCAACTACCCGGGAATATGGTGGAACCTCAGAATAACTTTGTAAATTCTATACAAAGTTACGTTGATATTGGAATGGATTTATTTAGAGTTGCCAATGATTTTTTTAAAGCAGTATGGGCCATCGGGCAAAGCAGGGCAGCGAGGCCCATGCAACAACTGGTCACTGAAATGAGAATGCGAAAAAATTAAACAGTGTTGACGTGCACAGAGCAACGCGGGGCCTTCTGCTCGTGGGCGTCTAAGCAACCGCCTGTCACGGCGGAGCGTAACAGAAATTGAACGTGAGCCCATTGAATACACGCTTTTGTACAACGGCATGCACGCTTAATGATTTTTTTCAACGATGTGCCAATTTATCTAATCCAATGCAGTGATCGATGATACTTTCTTTTATGCGTTTTTCTTATTTTTGCTGACTAACCTCGTTATTTGACAAAGGTAGATGGTGTAGTCATGACGCTTCTTGATCCGACCCAACCGAACCCACATTCTTACTGCGTCTACACTGTGTTATCGATTACCTATCATCACTTCGGCGTGCGTCTGGCATGCAGAGCGATGTAGATTTGGCGCACGAACNTTTTCTTGCTTTTTTATCGCCGTTAACCAAAATAAAATGTTACACGAGCCATTTGCTGGTTCTTACAGTCTTCTGNGCGGGCGAGTCATTTGTCAGTTGACATGCAACGTGCATGATGCCTTCTATGCGCGTTGGTCTTAACCTTGCACCTGAAGCCCTCGCCAGCGAAGATGTTTTTATACACTACCGGTGAAATCAGTTAAGGTAANTAATAAAANTATTGAGGGAAGGTTTTGCGATATCCTGGAGGTATGCCAGGGGGTGTCCATTAATAACAGACCACGTTAATAACAACCCACGTTCATAACAGACCTGTTANGAACGGGTCGCTTAGGAACATGGNCTGTTATGAACAAGGGCGTACGCAAGGGGTGGTTGGGGTTAACCCCTCTTTGAGTTCGATATTTTACAAAAACTTTATAACCTGCGCAAGGAGATTGTTTTCGCATACGTTTTGCTTGTTAATTTGTCGACTTAATGCAAATACCATGCAAATTTCAAGGAACATTGTTAGTGGGCCAAAAAGTGATAATTATGCTTTGGTGGGAATTCGGGCTATCGTCTGCGTCCAGATACCACCCAACCACTTTTTGCAGACCTTGCTTCCACGACGCACAAGAGTGCATTCCACGATAGTTCATTTTATCCGAAACAACTGTGTTCATTTTGTCGGCTTTGGCTGATCAGCGCAAGCGCTGACAGCGTTGGCACCATGGCCATTTTTCTGTTGCATGATAGAAAGAGATCGAGCGATATGTGGTGTTTTGGGGTCCATACACCGATATATCGGCGATTCACGGACCGATAGTCGATATTCTTAAATTTTTTAATTTTGTTTTGTGCCTCATCATCGAAAATATAACGCATTCTATGCCTTACCTTTTTTCTTCAAAAATCAGGATTTATGAACTAAAATTTTTCAAATTGCAGCAATTTCAATATTTTGCTATGATTTTTAATTAATCTGATCAATGGTGATGCTTTTGTTTCGGCTGCGACGGCCGAAGCGTGCTCCATGGTTCATCTTGTCTGCTTGTTCACGAGACCGCATCTGCTAGCGTTGTTGCAAGGTAACTGTCTCGACTTGCTTCGTTGTGCTTTCTTGCGCAAGTTGTCTGGATGCGTGAGGAACAGAGGTGAAAGTAAGCCGGAACGGCCCGGAGCGCCGTTCCGGTGAAAGAATTATTGCCGGTGCGGCGTTCCGCTCAGACCAGTGATTCTCAAACTTTTTCAGCTTGCGGCGCACTAAGAAAATAAAAAAATTCGCGGCACACTTACAACAAAAATTGCTTTAAAAAATTAAATGTGTTGGGTGTGCCTGTTTTTGGGAACATTAAGATTGAAACGAGGTTCCGTCGTTGCCAGTCACACCCGCATTTAGTCGTCAATTCCAAGAAGTTTCTCTCGTTGTTTGCTTTTAATTTCTGTCAGCAGAAAATCCGTATTCACAGAGCCATGAAGATGCAGATGGCAAGATTATTTTGATGGTTTTGACACAGATCATTGAATAGGATTTGCAAGCAGATCGCCAAAACTCTTCCAAGTTGTTTTCGGGAAATAATGTTTGGAAGAACAGGTCGTTTCGTAAATCAATCAGCTGTTCTTCTTCGGAAGAAAGATTGCTTAATTCATTGATTCCAAATGGATTAACTACCCATCTGAAGTTCATAACAGCAAACTCAGGGAAGTAATTTTGAAGTGACAATTGAAGTCCAGACAATGTGTTTATGATTTCAGGAACAATTTCCTCTTTTAGTGGGGATTCATTAAGAGTGGGGTACGAATCAAAGATTTCCTTTGAGACTTTAGTTTTCCACAACGTCAACTTTTCGTCTTATGATCGTAGCTTTGATGTTGCTGTGATTATATTTTCTGATGACCCTTGGAGACTGGAATTCAAATTGTTCAGTTTGTCAAACGAGTCAGAATGAAACAGAACTTTCAGTCACCAACACGAATTGGTTATTTTCAAAAATTCCAAAAAGTTCCGCGGCACATCTGTGAATCTCTCGCGGCACACAGTTTGAGAACCACTGGCTTAGAGTTTCAAGTATTTCAAGTACGCTGATATGTGTTTGTTTNTCTGTTTTTGTCCAATTCACATTTTTTACTATGCCGTTAACAAAACATTCTCCAGAAGAACGAATGTACGGCCTCAGAAAATAAGTCAAATACGGTGCAGCGCAAAGTGTTGAGATGAATCACAGTGAGGATTCTCTTGTTATGGTGTTAAGAATGAATTATTGTTACGTATAATTTGCCACACAGAATGTCTGAAGCCGTTTCAGACAGGGTTGCCAGATTTGCTTTTTTTGACGATAAATTTGGCTTTTTTAGAGGCAGTTGGCGTCAAAAAATTGCTTGGCTTTTTGGCTTTTTCTTTTCAATATTTGGCTTTTTTGGGAGGCAGTTGGCACATATACTATCAGAGTGGTGTTTTGGCTTTTTGAATATCTTGCTGAAGGGTGTTATTAGGCTTTTTTAGACAGTTCTTGTTGTATTTTCTCAAAAGTTATCTGGCAACTCATAAAAGACTAAAATTGTAGCATGTCTGGCAACCCATATTGCCAAACGTTCGAGTGGAAACACTGTAGAAAATGTGGAAGATGAAGATTTGGAATTTGTTCCTGTAGAGTGTGGAGGTAATGCTACAACTTTATTATCTTAAAATGTCCTACTACTAATAAAAATTTTAAAATTTATATTTATGTAATGATTTGGCTTTTTTTCACCCCGTTTGGCTTGTTTCAGACATGATTTGGCTTTTTTTCTCAAGAGATGTCTGGCAACCCTGGTTTCAGATCAGATTACAGGAGGGCAGAAGCACTTTCGTTCAGACTGAGTGTCCTTCTTGTTGCTTTTTATGGGTAAAATACTGGTAAAGACAAAATTAACTAGCCTCCACTGTAGCCAAAGCTACAGACATTCAGTGAAGCAAAATGTTGACAGTTTGTGATACCGCGTGTGTTCAAGCTGGGTATGTTCTTTGACTTCAATTGTTTTGTAGTAGTGGTCTTAAGCCATTCTGATTTACGTACAGCTCAATGCATAGCAAAGATTTCAACTACCGTTGACCAGAAATAAACAGGTGTCTTGATGTATGGGTAGCGCCAATTTGTAGCTAGAGCTTATTGGTGTAGTTAGCAAAGTGAGCTTCGCGGGTACTGTACGGCAAAGTGTCAGTTGTTTTCTGTTTTTCAAAGTAATCTGGACAAGGGGATTTCATCTAAGCTAGATTGTGTTAACTTGAGAATGTCGAAATGTGCGTATGAGAGTAGATCTAGTAAGCGAAAGAAAGCCACTGCCGAAGCAGATGCACTACGAGCTGTTACTGATAAGACGAAACTACTAATCCAGTCTTTTAGTGTGCCACACGGGTCTGGAGATTCTACAGCATGAATATTTAAAAACTGTGTTAGCAGAGTTTTAAATGAATTACAGACTTTGTGAATTGTTAGAACATGGGCGCAATTTGGTGGGGGACACGGGGGACGTGTCCCCCCCACTTTTTCAGACTGGGGGGACATAATATGCCATGTACCCCCACTTTTTTCCCTTAAGGTTTTGTATTTGCAGAGGTCTCAAAAATAAAAGTGATGTTTGTCACGTTTTGTGTGAAAAGCTTTTTATGGTAGCTGGTGCACCACACATAGCCAAGTTCATGTTGAAACAGAGTTTGGTGTGGTATCACTAGTTCTTGTTAGTTTATTAATTTTAGCTTCGATAAATTAAGTTTTAGCATTTTTCATATTTCTAGAGACCGTGAAAGATGTTCAACGGCTTCTGTCCGAGATTTTGCCCTGTGTGGTATACTGTTAGAAAGGTCGTTTTCTTGCAACAGTTAGAGTATTACAGCTGCACATGTGAGAGACCCATAGTACAGCCATGATTTGTTCCGCGCAGAAATGTAACAGGCTTTGCTGTAACGGTGGTTGTCACGTATTCAGAAACAGACAGCGCATTATTTAATGATACTAGTGTATACAATGTTAGAAAGTTAGATTTTCAGGCAAATCCCTGCGAAGGTTTTGCCGAAAGCAAAAAGCAGCACTATTGTGTAGACTTAGTTTTGGGATGGGGAGTTTAGCAAAAGACTGTTTTCAAACATTAATGAACAGGATTTCTATCAAAATGTTGGAGAAGTAGCCTACAGTATTTACCTAGCTGTATATTGACCTATAACTCAAAACGCAGGGACTTGACTCAGAAATAAGGATAAAATATATATTAATCCTAACTTCTCGTAATGTCGCGACAATGATGACCAACAAATCCAAAAGATATTATTCCTTGACTCTTACATTTGTGCTTGTGCTGAATGCACAGGTTCGTAAGTCATCTGATTTACTTGAGTTTAACCAAACCCACAATGCAGCAATGTTTTCATCTAAGTGCGAAACATTTGCTTTACAGATACATCGCACCTAATTTTGTTGGACATTCTTTTCGTGTTCAAGATGAAACTTGGTACTTTTTGCCAATTCACCGTTGTGCACTTTGATTTAATCTCAAATGTATTTTTGCGTCGTTATGCAAGTAGAACTCTTAGAATGAAACTTTTGACATGGTGCAGAGTTATAAGCCAGGCCGGGCTTTACAGGCCGGGCTCAAGTTTGTCAAAATATTTCGGGCCTGAATACAAAACTTTTTTATAACATTAAGGGTAAAGGCTTTTTTCTTTCGTGACGTAGATTTGTTGTGCTCACCGCGGTAACTTCTGTGAGTGAAGTGATTGTGATTTTTGTTCAGCTAATTCTGTTTGCAAACAGAGCTGCGTTCTTTTTATCTCTGTTCGATGCAGTGGCGTAGCCAACCCAAAAACTTTGGGGGGCCAAAAAATTTTTGGGGGCAAAAAAATTTGTGGGGGCCAAAATGTTTGATTTTAGGCGAATAACACTATTTTGTTTGGAAAAACGCCTTTCAAAGCACAAAATGACTATGTTTTCCAAATTTTGGGGGGGCATGGCTTTTTTGGCTCCCCTGTCTACGCCTATGCTCGGATTAGTCTCACACTGTTTTTGAGAAGGCGACAGCAGTGTGGAAATCAGCACGCGATGGCACTGCCTCGAAAAGCTCAATCACTGACGCGATTCTTGGCTTGTTTTAAGAAGCCTACAAGCCGGCTTTTCATATCTATAGAGCTATCCTAGAAAGTTTCTTTTATACCTACAGGGCCATTATAGGCAGTATCGTGATAGTTTCTTTTTTTCTTGAGAAACATTATATTCCCCAGTATTATCGTTTACTAACATGTTATGTTTGTGCCAGATGATGCCAATGTTTTGGTCAAGGTGGTTGCTATTTTCGGTGTGATAAACCGTATACCTGCAACTGCACCTGCACACAACGCTTTTTGTTACTCCACAGTTGCGCATATCTTAACTCCCTCGGTAAATTTCAGGCCTAAATCGGGCTTCAAAAATAAATGTCGGGCTCTAGCCGGGTTCAGGCTTGCAATTTCGGGCTCGGGCCGGGTACAGGCTTCAAAATGAGGTCCTTTCAAAAATCTGTGTGGGTATGTATGCAGGGGCCAGCAAGGGGAGATTGAAAGCATACATCCTCCACCCACCAACAGTAAAAATAGATTGAAATCATTTTGTGAAGTAGGCTACGCTAATTTTAGGCCAAATGTTTT
>JGI24159J19872_10000203_pt1 | contig 44118 bp, 22 predicted proteins | sample Ectturendosymbi4_FD_19872 | JGI IMG/M metagenome (IMG submission 19872) | reverse complement strand
TGGCTACGACTATGCCTCTGGCCCCTATATTTGTTCGCTTTATATCAAAAAACTGGCCAGTTTATTTTGAACTTGTTTTACAAAAACCTTTTTTGCTGAAAGCAAGTTAAATATTACAATTTGTCCGGAAATTTGTTTCTGCATGAAAGTCCATTTAAAACGTACTTTTTTGAAGTCATTGACTTTACGTTGTTTTCTATCTACATATTAAAGATGCTGAGGGGCTCAAAGGCGTCCGCAAAGGTTTTCAAGGGGTGGAACTGTTGACATTTTGCTTATCTTTTTCAGTTTGATGACGATGCAAGTGCAACACAAATGGTCGTTCACAAAACGCTTTTACCTTTTCACACCATAAAGAGAATGCCCCATATTATGGCAAGAGACAAAAAAATGCGCTTCTTTTCCAGGTATATTACGGATAAATTACATAGGCTATCTGCACATTTTCAAAGCAGGGAACTTCTTTTCAAAAAAGCATTACCATGTGCCCATGGTCTTTAACGAAACCACAAATTATGAATTTACGTTACAAAACTTGTCAGTGTCACATCGAAACAAGAGCTGCAAAGGCCTAGAAACTCACTCGGTAACCAGAACTGAACCTTAATGATCAAAAGTTATTCCCACAATCCTGCATAGACTTATTCCAACAAGTCACGTAGTCTTTTATTGTCTGAAAAGCAGCCTGCACAAGCGTTGTTTATTTAAACTATCCACTCAGGCACAATTGTCAAACCCACAGTCTCACAATAACAACCTTGTGGAAGCATTGCTGCGCTGCAGATTCATTTCTTTTCACGCAGTATAAAACTACATGCCTTGCATTCAACAGTCACTGTCTCACTGCATTACCTGCCAAGATGTCTGCATTCAGCCATCCAAACAGTCACATGCGGCAAAACGTTTACCACCGTAACTTGAAGTCAACTTTTGAAGATTTGACACCATGCTATTGAAACGCAATAAAGACAAACAGTAGAACAATTCGCTCGCAAGTTTCGCATCCTGCCTCTGCAGGCAAAGGACCCGACATGAGTGAAATACAGGTTCATGGCTGCAGGGCACCAAATAGCGAAAGTGGCTCATGTGTAACGTGAGTGTCATACCGGCAAATAAACTGTCATTGCAAGAAATGAATCAATTAACCGGAACTTTGCCGCTGACTTCAGGTTTTTTAGATATTTTTGAGGCATAGTCCCAATTTCCAGTGGGGACAAGACCCATCATTCCCCCCATGCGGACGCCCCTGGGAGGGCCCCTTTGGAACATTACACATGATTTTTGCTTGTTTTTCAAAACGTGTGACTTGCTTCAGAACTTAATAAATGTGATTCTAGAATGGTTCATCAGCTTTTAATCAAAACAATCCAAAAAACTAAGTACGAAACTCTCGAAGAGTGGCCCCACGGCATCTCTGGAGAAAGCGAAGCCCGAGGCGACAGCCTAGTTAGCCTCTCCTGATATCCACTTCTGTTCTCAACTACATACAACAGAAAGAACTGGCTTCAATAACACTATTGAGCTGATTAACATCCTACGTGATCTTACAAAACATATGTTTCGATTTTTCCGGCACGTCACGCAGCATTTAGTGCATTGCGGGCGCAAGGGTCTATGCATCCCGAAATTTGTCGCATAGCTAGTCATTTTGTGCTTTGAAAAGCGGGTTGTTCATCTAAAATCAAACATTTTGACCCCTCCAAAATTTTTTATCCCCCCAAAATTTTGGGCTGGCTACATTACTGGACAGAGGTCTATTTTTAAGACCACATATTGTACACACGAAATATCACAATTATCCAATTTTTGGGGCCACTCTAAGCGATTTTGTCTCGGGTTCCTAGATTTACTACCCACCTCTGGCTGAGAGTTGTGCATGTTGGTATATCTGTGACCTTTAATGGCAGATATGACCACTAGGAAGCGGGACGCATTGTTAGACTTTCGGAATACTGAAGGTACACCCAAACAGCCATTACAAATAATTGCAAAAGGTATTAAAAAAAGACAAGCTTTGATTTACTTAAGCATTGGTGAATGGTGGAGTTCACATAAGCTCAAGTACAGTACGACGCCACCTACTGGAGGCTGGCAGAAAGGCTAAGAAACCACTAGAAAGCAGCTTCTTAGTCAAAAAATGGAAACAAAGAATTAGTATGTGCAGAAAGATAAATACTGCACTGTAATAAGATTAAGTAATTGCAAGAAAAGTCTTTCCAGATATGAGAAGAGCTTTCCTGATAGTGGAGGAAAATTCCAATAGGACCTTGCCCCATGTCTTTCATCAAAAAAGTAAAGACGATTTTCAGGAAACAAAAATTAAGTATGTAAGATTGGCCTGGAAACTCGCACGATCTTAACCTATTGCGAATTTGTGATCAGTAACAACTTCTTGGTTACAACAGTTGTATTGCACTACTGTGACCAAGCTAATAGAGGCCATTAATCCAGTGTGGTTTTGGGACAGTAAATCAAAGAAAACTGACAAAAATTGATAGAAATCATGCCAAAGCGAGTAACTACATTCTTGCATTTCTATTACTGTATTAGGTTTATGGAATTACTAAATTTGCTTTGTTCGTGAGAATTGCTATAGCCTACTATTAATGTTAATATTTGATATATAGTTGTGAAATTAGCAAATAACTGCGTTGCGTGCATTCGTTGAGATCAGACTTAGACATTTCGAATTTAACTAATAGCATTGGTAAATGGCAATAAATGTTATAATTCATATTCTAGTCATAGTATTGGAATGCTAATGAAGCTCTTAATCAGTAATGATTTGTAATTTATAAGGGAGTCCAAAATTGATCTCGCACCACCACATTTTTTCTCTCAAGGGCCCTGTTCCTATCCTCAACCACTGCTACCAGTCTTTACAGCAGGAACAATCTACTTTCCTGAAAACAGACTGCAAGAAGTACATTACAAGAAGAGTGCAGTTAGGACTGGTTTAGAAAATTTTATTCAAGGAGAAAGTCACGCTGATCGCAAAGACGAATACTTCGCGACCCTGGCGACCTTTGAAAGCTCTTGCGGCCCTAAGCGAAAGCAGCTGCGACCCTGCTTACGGTCGCCGACATTGCTTTGGGAATCTACGGTTTGTATAAGTCAATATGGAACCCAAGAATAATTCCTTCTGCCTGTTACATTCTCTTTTTACACCCATTCCAAAACTCAATTACTGTAAACCAGCTATGTCCAACTCGCCGCCTACGTATCGCATGCGGTCCAGTTGAAAATTTTGTGCGACCCAGTTTAGGTTTACCCTGTAGTATATGTAGCCTACATACTGACAACCTGTCCTGATTTTGATAATCTTAATTTTGACATATTTGATGCAGGTGGTGCTCAGTTCCACTTTATCACGTCTGCACTGGGTGTTGGGAGATTTTCATACGTCCACTGACACCTAATTGGCGTGAAACGTTTTACTAGTTTTCTGATTTATACCTTTTTCTATTGGCACTAAACTTGCCTATGGAATAACACTTACAGAGTGGTTAAAGGAACCAAACAGTTGTTACCATTGAAGTTAGGATTCGAACGCTTTCAGTAGGCTACATTAGCTTAAACTAAATTTGGTTTTCTAAGATCGAAGTAAATCATTCAATGTGCTGCTCTCATTAATAGGTCATTAAATGTACGGCCATCGTTAAGATATTGACATAATATTTGGCTCAGTAAGGAATTTCGGTTGGACATAACTGCAATAAACCTTGATATAAGCGCTCATATTACAAACCAATCTCTCTTATGAACACCGGTTGCAAGTAAATAGAGAAAATCATTGATCGTCGATTAAAATGTTATTTGGAGTACAACGACCTGTTGAACATAGAGCAATCTAGATTTAGAGAACGGAAAAGAAATAGTGACCACAAGATTGGCCTCCATGATGCAGTACAAAATCGTTGTGCAAAGGTGCAACAAGCATCATCTATGCTTGCAATCTTTATCAGCACAGAGAAAGCGTACAACATTGGAAAAAATTATCTAAAATTTTTGAAACATTGCGTCAGCGGTATATGTTCAAGTCCATCCTACCATTTCTTTCAAATCGCTCATTAAGAGAAGGATCAAGTCTTTCAATAGTTGAGACGTCCGAAAAGGAAAGACCACAAGGGAGTATTCTGAGTTCAATTCACTTTTCCATTATGATTAATGATCTTCCTCGCAATATCCCATGTCATTGGCTCAGTGCGCTGATGATTTCTGCTTTTGGGAAAGTTGATCCAATGTCAGACAACTCGCACACCTATGTCAGAAATCTCTCGGCAAGATTTTTCAATGTAGTGTTGAGATTGGTTTAAAAACTCTACCTTCAAATCCGCCGCTGTTGCTTTCACAGAAAAGAGGAAGTCAGAGCAAGTCAAGCTATTTTGAAAACCAACGCCCTTTTCGTACGTAAAGTATATAAATGCTTATGTGCAATCTTTCTCATGAGTAGTTTGTATCACTCTCATATACAGCACGTTTTTGACAAACGCCAGAAACGGCTAAACATTATACGATTACTCAAATGTACTGTGCTTATTGGGAAGCTGCAAAATTCCTCTCTTGATGATTCATCGGACAATTTATGATCAGACATTGAATACTGCATTAAAACGCTATTCCAGACTCAGTGATGGCTTCTATAAGCTTAACCAGCTTAACCATGGTGGTAGCTTACAATCGTTTCTGTGCGGCGAAGTTTTATGATACTCTGAAGATTCTCTTACGTATTGGAAAACTGTATATATTGACTCAAACATCACGTAAAAGGTGAAAATTATGATCATCACTTTATTAAAGTACTGCTTCAAATCAGTGTGTAATTTCAAGATTCGCCTTCCGAGTATCCTCCTTGAAGTGTCTCTCATGTTTTAGTAGAGTATCTTGATCTGAGTTTTAAATATGTCAGTTTCCACAGCATGGTGTAAGTCCACAATCGTTTGATCCAAAACAACGTTGCGTGTAGAACTGCCGGTAGCAGTGATGCAAAAGCATTAGACAATGATTTAATGGTTTAATGTGTTATCTTGCCAGATCACAATGAAGTGAGTTGCTTCTGTTGCTGGAACCAGAAGAAAGATTGACTTTCTTAAGATGAGCCCATCTTGACAAGATCATTACAAAAAGGTGGGAGAAAAAGTGCAAAAATTTTACATCTAAACTCTTTCCTGGAAGCAAATGTTTTCCAAAGGGGAGACTTGTCCCCTTCTGTTCAGACCTCTCCCACAGGATGGTGATATCAGGAGAAAATTGCTACTGCTTTCCTGAAGACGCACATGAAGTTGAGCGTTAGTGTAGAGTAGTTATAACGCCTCGAATCATTGCTAACAGCATAATGGAAATGGTAGCACATCTCCAGAGTCCGGGACAACATTCACTTCCGCCTTGGGTGTTAGAAGTTGTTTGCCCTAAAGCAGTGGTGGGCAATCAATTTGGCTCGGGGGCCATTTTGAGAAGGCTACGTTTGGCGGAAGGCCGTACCTCCTTAGTCAAATAGAAGCAAGTCTTGGTTAATCTAGCCGAAGCGGTCAGCACTAACATTTGTTGTGATAAGTTCGAGGAAATTTCAGACATGAAGATATTTTCTGAATGCTTCCGCGGGCCACTTAAAACGCTGTGGAGCGCGACATTTGGCCGGCGGGCCGCTATTTGCTCACCCCTGCCCTAAAGTTATACTGTTCTTGCGTCGCTGAGCATGTTAATACCAATGTTGGAAATGGTTGTTCAAAATATTTAGCAAACATTTACTAAGCCATGAGAGGTACGTTGTAAATTCTTAAATTCTGAATTTCTACCTCATTGTGAATTTTCTACGAGTCATGTTGAGGGAGACTTTAGATCTCAAGACCTCGCTAGTACCGCCACTGATTACAGATGACTTGTGTGTTTACGGTTCGGTTGCTAATCTATGGCTACGTGATGGAAGATAACAATAAAAACCGTGTGGATTTATTGCAAAGTGCTTTAGAAAAACTATTTAAATCTTACAAAGGTAAAGTGAAGTTGCGCCCGACGTCAATACCATATACGGGGAACATTTACTAAGTGACGTTAGCCTTCAGTCAGACTCTCTTAAATTCGAAGTGGTGTTGCCAGTGCATGGAACGACCGATTTGCAGCTGTTTCTCCGATTTGCTGCTAACCTTTCCTGGTTTTTGCCTCGTCTATTAGATGCTTGCGAGTCATTACCTTGACTTACAGGTTCGCACGAAAAGTTGGAATGGACTTCGAAACATGAATCTGCTTTCGAGGATGTTAAGAATCTGACGCTGAAGGTTCCTTTTCTTAGATACTGTGGTGGGCATGAGGAGTTAACTGTACATTGAGACGCAAGCCATATAGGCCTTGTTGCGGTACTGTTACAAAATAGGTAATAGGTTGCGCGTTCGTCAACATTTTTAACAACAATTGAGCAAATGTATGCTTAAATAGTCATAAATCGTTTTAGATTAGCTTCAACATCCCTTTTTTTGTCAGCTCTAAACGAGCACAAAGAAAGTTGCTGCGTACGAAAAATTCAATTCTGAAGATATGTACAAAAATACGTTTCCATTGGCGGATTTTCTTTCAATAGCGCCTTCATGTTACATGTCAGTAGATGATCGGAAACTCTGTTGCAGCTGAATATTGCAAGGATTTTGAAACAGACAATCATAAAATAATTAAAGAAATGCAAATGAACGATGGGGGCAGACCAAGCAAACTTACTACACAGGATGTTAACGAATATGCAGAGTGTTTGATAAGTTAGAAACGTTTTCGAGATTGGTGTCCTCATTATTGATAGTATGTTTTGGCTCCACTCGGAAGCTCTTAAATATTTTTTTTGCTAGTGCTGTCACCAGGTAATTACCCCAGACATATGCTGTGTTTGTGAGCGAGTTTGAGCACGGCAAGTTGCGAATAGTTGTGTTTCGGTACATTAAAATGTATTTTTTTTTTCATAAAAATGCTCAGCAGTCTGTACCTAACCCTTATGCTTTGAAAATTAAAACCACATATAACTTCATTACACAGCAACTACAAGAAACTCCTACTCGAGATACGCGTTGAATAATGGCTGAGGCATGTTACCCGTAGCTGGCCTTGTCAGTGTAACTGCAAACAACCCTGTTTCTTTAGGAAGCAAATGCAAATATTTTCTTGGGCCAGGCTTTTTGTCATTGCTAAGAAATTAGGTTTCGAGTGAAATAAACCTTCGATAAGATCCGCATAAAATGTGCATGCAATATGTACGGTTCGTTCTGTTGGTCTGCAATGTATTTGTTTGACAGAAAGAACGCTTCATTTTGAGCATATAATGGTCACTTAAGCTACAAAGATATCGAACCAATCTACTCCCACGGCTTGTCTTAACCTTGATTCCAAGGGATATGTAGGTGCATTGGAGCAACAGGACACTAAGTCCTTGTTTCTTGCATGTCTCCGTTGTTATCAAACATGCCAAGGTTTTGTTTTGGTCACAAGTTTTATTCGTATTCGATATAATTGAGCACACAAATTCGAACCCAAGTAATGCCAAGATATACATTAACCCTGCTCATGGGTTTCTATGGTTTTCGTTCCTAGGCGGTGTGTGAGTAGGCTATTCTAAAAAAAACGAAAATATTTCTAAGTTCAAATTATGGGAGTCCGCAGAGGGGGGGGGGAAACGGGCATTTCCCCCCTGGAATTTGGGCCTAAGAACCAAAATGTTTTGGAAAAGGTTAAGTCAGCAGCTCAATTTCGATTAATTGGTTTAATTCTTGCAATGACAGTTTATTTGCCTGTAAGACACTCACACTGCACAAGAACCAGGTTTGCGGTCTTGGTGTCATGCAGTAGTGAGCTTGCAGTCAGTGGCATAGCCAGTCCAAGAATTTTGGGGGGGCCAAAATGTCTGATTTTAGGCGAAAAACACTATTTTGTTTGGAAAAACGCCTATCAAAGCACAAAATGACTATATGTTCTAAAAACTTTTGGGGGGACATGGCCCCTTTGCCCCCCTGGATACGCCTGTGCTTGCAGTTCACTTATGTCTGCTCCATTGCATGGCCGAACTTGGAGCGGATTCTTCTGCTGTGGGTCTTTATTGCGTAACAATTGCATGGTTCACTTCAAGTTACGATGATGGGCGCAGTGTTGCCATTTTAGTATTTTTAAAACCAAACATGGTTTATTTTGCAATCGTTTAGTTTATCTTTTTGCGATTTGGTTTACAGTTTGTTTTTTTAGTTCATTTTTTTATTTTTTGGTTTATTTTTAGTTTTTTGAAGATGTTTTACCCCAGGTATCAGCTGTGTTCCCTGCAATGATATATGTCGGGTTTCGGCGTTTTAAGGAAAATCTAGGCAACCTTTTGGACAGTCTTTTTTTTAGCAACAGTCTTTCCCAACATAACGTTTTTTGTACCAACATGAACAAGCATTCTGCAACCGTTGACATGTCATGTGGTTGATTTTTTTAATGCAAAACCTTATTTAGGCTATGAAACTGAAACTTTGATAAGAGTCATGGTTTGTTCTAAGTCAGTTGAGGCATCGGTGAGAAATTCGAACGATGTCTCAGTTTCAGTTTTCACCTTGTGCCTATTTAGGAAAGTACCGGGTACCAACTCATTCAAATGTATAACAATGAAGGAAATGTAATTGATGTCTGTTTCAAATACCTTATGAAACATTATAGGACCTTTAATTTAGTTTTTGGATAAATTTGGGATAGAAAGTGAAGAAAGCATAGTCGTTGAGTAAATTGAATGCCAGTAGCAGAATTTGATATTGTCCGTTGGCGAAATGTTACTAAAACAGTAGCATATTGGACTAAAGTATGCTTGTATGGAGATGCCATTTGATAAATCCCATACGAAAAACTGGCTGGTTTTTCTTAACGCATATTATGTAGCAAATACTTCACTCTAATGCAGAAATGGAATGAGTATTCGGCCAGATAAACGTTGTAAAATCAAAATTGAACAACAGAATGGGTGCAGAACTGGTAAATACAATTTTGAATATCAGGACTGGATTAAAAAGAAACAATATTATAAAGTATGTTATAATTATGACAGAGATTCTAGAAGCAATGACAATGTGAAGTTTTATTGGCACTAGTTTGGTATGCAATGAAAGCAATACTGCTGAGGGTTGTGTTACTATAGATAATTGTGATTGCTTTTGTAGAATAAGATTCCAGTTTGCATACTCTCATATTATGCTTTGTTCTTTGTGTGTTTATTGTAAAGGTTGACAGAAAGTAGCTTACAACCTTTTCGCAACCTCGAATACACCCCACCTAAATATGATTTCAAAAAAATGCGAATGGAGCGTGTGCTTTCATGGGAAATTTTTTGCCGTTTAGAAAAGGTAAATCGTTTCGTGAAGTTCCATTTGCATTGCATCGTTCGCAACCTGAACAAGGATAAGCGAAATATCGACCTTGCCCCCACGGATAAAATTCTGCGGACCCCATGGTTCAAATCATATGAAATTTTGACAGAGCCTATGCAAGCGGGAACCGAATTTCGCAGTTTTTTTTGCCTACTTCAACAGGATCAAAACGAGTAATCAGTCATTTAATTATGTGCTCTTACAGTACCACGCTTTCCGTCGTAACGAAAAAAAGCACTATTCTGCCAAACCAAGCGAGTACAGCGGTTTTCTGCTAGAGGGTTTTTATTTGTGAGAGACTCGTTTTTCAAACCAACAGAGGTTTGCCCTCTGTGTACATTCGTGGTTCAATCTGACAGAGCTCACCCACCTTAAACTTTTGTCAGAGCTTAGCCCTCTATCAATGTTCTTTAACCACGCAGACGGCCTGCCAGGCATATTTGTCGGCAGAGTCTCAGCTGCGATTGTCTATGTAGGTGGTTATGTTGGGAGCTATCGGCTATACCCGTGACCCTCAACCCTTGGTGGTGCTTGGGATTCGACTATGTATACTTTCTGCATGAGCTGCCCTTACGCTACTTTCCACAGTTCCGGTTAGTCGCTTTGATTGAATGCTTGCGTAAAACAGAGAACAACAGGCCGGGATTTCCCGGCTTGCTATCGGTTAGCAATTCATAAATACTCCACAAAATGCATTAAGGTGTAACAAATTGCATGCGCGTTCACTGAACAGACACTCTTTGAATATAACACACAAGTAGTTCCGAGTGCAATCCTAAATTTTCATAAATTCTATGTAGAGATGTAGACCTCTACAAATATGAATGCCATCAAATATTTCCAAGTACTGTTTCGTACTCAACTGACGCGCCACAGCGTAAAACATAAGCAACCTCGAGAAGTTTTACATACCACAAGTAGAAGTTATCGCGAGGACCTTTAATCTTATTTTGCGTGTGTTAATTTTATCTGTAGGCTGCTAGAGTTTCAGGAATATCACTGTCATTTGAAAATTAACTTTTCCCTGATTGTGCAAAAATCATTTAACATATCTTAAAAGATTTTCAAGGCAATTCTCTGTATAGGAGGCGAAATGCTTACCTTGTTCCTTGGAAACAGTGTACCAAGAAACTAGACACGTGACTTGCTTTGGTTAATTCCTCGCGTGATTGTTGTTCTTGTGCAACATCGACAACAAAAACTCAGTTGAGCGACAGCTTCGCGAAGACCAGGCAAATGGTATAACAAAATCAGAGGTGACGCAATGCAGTACAAGAATAATGTCGAATTGGCGACACCAACGTGGTATCTAGTGATGGGGTATATGGTGCTGACGCAATCAGCCCCAACTAAAATCATGTAGGGCAACGTGGAGAGTACGAAAAGAACGGACAAAAACAACATTGCTTTGATCATGACGTTAAGCTTTTTTTCATGCAACTTCGTGTTGGTTGAATGATGACTTATATCATCTTTCTCGGTGACCTTGTGCATTGCCTGAAACAATAAAATGACATTGCTGTTGTTTTTAATTGCATTACGCAGCAGTCTCTTGTGAATATACAGCACAAAACTGTCATTATTTTTTGGAAAAATGGTTGTTTGTTGCTTATTGTAAAAGAAAAGATTGAAAGCAACAGTTTGAATATCAAAATTTCTTAAAAACTTTTGTTAAATTGAAATTCTCCGCTTTTAGCAGAAGTAGCCAAATAAAATGTGGTGCATGCTACTAAGTGGTGTGTTGAGGCGTTGCGTTCAAGTTATTGATTTGCAAATTTGAACATGTGGTTTTGTAGAAGAAACGGACCAAAAAGCATCTTCCACCCTGTCTAGTTAAGAAAAATTATAGCGCAAAATGCGGCCTCTCCGTTTGAGGTGCAGTGATTGCTGCACGATTGCGCTCGCAATACGCTCAATGCGGTTAAGGCTTATATTCTACACAAATTTTTATCCTACACAAATGTGGCAGTGGTGACACCTTCCCGTGTTACCGCTAATATCGCAAACGTTGCTTTGGTAATGGCCCGACACGTCTGTTCAACCGTATGCTTTGGGGAGCTTGCTATGACATGGGTAATATAATCAAAACCACCGCTCATCTCAGGGTGGGATCCAACCAGTAAGGTTCGGGAGGGCAATTAAAGTAATATTGCTGGTGAAGTCTCATAATGGCTTCACTGCTGCAAGAGGGATGACGTGTACTTCACAATCCTGCTGTGACAAAACAATGGACGGCACATGCGCCTTATATCACAAATGCTGTTTTCCGAATTATAAAAAATCACTGCGAATAAAGCCACTTTTGTAGGTTTCAACCTGGGGCCTCAAGATCCAAGGAGGCCTCCAGCAAACTGTGGTACGCATAGAGTCAATTGCCTGTATATGATCAGTTCGATAAATATTCGTCAAAATTTTTGTTTTTATTATTCATGAAATTTAGTTTTATCAAGCTAATCAGATTCCGTGTTGATAACGCCTGGGTCTTCCAACGAGTTTCCCTCCCATGAATCTCAATATGACCGTTGGTCAAGCCGCATACCGACTATTGTGTCGATATACTCAATGCACGTTGCTTGTGTCCTGTGTTTGCTAAATCGTACCGATTGCAACGTGTAAGTCAAGCGAAAGAACTTGTGACTGCTCGTGTTTGAATTGCATCTGATCATACCTTAAGGTTGTATTGCAGATAAGAGATATGTGTAGGGCTAGCAGCATTATCATACAAAAAAGACATAGTTGGTTCTTCTGAGCAGTACAGTAGTTTTGATGGCGTTTCTACTACGAAAAGCCCGTTTGATATCTTTAGATTTAAATTTTTCCATTTAATTTTCTTTAGCAAAGTCATTCAGAAATCAGATTGCTATTGAGTACTTGCGCACGTTTGTGCTGTTCCCATGCTTGGCAAATCAGAGAAGATCTTAATGAGCTTGAACAGCAAGCAAAAGTCACTTTGCTAACTCACTGAAAGTGACAAACTTAGGCAAACAAATTTTAATTAATTTCTAGATAATTTGTTGTAAAGAAGGTCAGGACGAAACCTTTGTAATGGTTTACTGTGCTCTGTTCAGCCTTGCTTTGTTCGATGATTATAGCTTATTGTACGTATTTCAATAATGACAGCATAAGGGATGTTTAAACCGTTCCGTTGTCACAGGGGAGCATTGGAGGGCTCAGCTCCTCCAAATTTGAATATGAAATACTATAAATCAGTGAAGACTTTATCAAAATTTCAGAATGCCAAGTGCCCATTTTTTGTCTTTGCGTAAATTTTTGACGCTTTTCCATTTTTTGCTCGTCACAGTGCGAGATGGGGCCTCACAAATAAATTAGTTTAGGGCCTCGCATCAGCTAAATCCGGCCCAGCATGTAGCAGGTGATCAGGGCTTTGTGATTTACGCTGTAGATGTAGACATGCCGCGTTTCTTCGCGTAGTGGGGGCCAGGATACCATAAAGGAAAGGGGGAAGTCTATAGGGGTAGATCTTGGACAACCTGAAATTGTACGCATGGCTTCGTTCAGCTGGGCGTCTAATGTACATGTGTGTGCACTTTGGTACCAAGCTTGGGAGCAGTACAGTTGATCTGTTTTTACGAAAATCTGCTTGTTCGGTTGAAAGTAGCGGGTCAAAAAAGTAGGGTTAATTCTATTAATAATGATATCGGACGGCAGCTCTCGGGGCTGGAACTTGGCTTGCCAGGTTTCAAGATTGCAATTACTGATGCTTGTCGCCACATTTTAGGAATGATGTCCAGTCTCGATACGGAGCTAGCGGATCGATCTGAGATTACTAAAACCGTAAGTTATTTCGCAACCCACGTTTGATTCTCGATCAAAATAATTATATTTCATGACTGTAATTTCTCAATAGACACTTTTTTCTCGTACTGTGTCTACAGTAAAATAATATTTTTGTCAAACTCTCTGCAGAAAAAAATTCAAATATTTCTCTCGTCAATATAACATTTTCAAAAACTCTGAGGCAGAAAGCTTAAGAATTAAATTGTGAGATGTGAAAATCTTTTGAAATAAAGCAAAAGTTGGTAAAAGAAATCTTTGATATCAACAAAGATTAAACAACTCTACTTTTGCAACATTGACTATTTGATCTATAGCAAAAAATTATACCACGACACTCAGGAACGTTTGTCAAGTTATTGATATTATTGAGCGTTGGAGTGTTTTAAAATCTCTGATTGTGTGCTGATAGCCCATACTACACGAAACCAAAGTGCTTCCCAATATTACCCCTTCCTTTGTGTTACGACAAAGTGCTATTCAGTTGCCTTTGCGATGATTTAGCATTGTTTGTTCATTGATCATTGCGGTACCGTGATTTTCCGTGATTGTCTTTATTAGTCGTTAATGATAATCTATGCTTAATTGCTGAATGTCTTTAATATCGGGAAGAATAAAACACCACGTATCGCAATGTTGAGGGGCATTTAGAAATTGACGTGGCGAGTTAGAGAGATGGTATCTATCGCTTGTAGTAATGCAGTTTAGACGAAATAATTTTAAGGTTACTAACAGCAGTTACATATTAGAAACCTATCGAAATTTAGTTTATCAAAGGTACACTGCAAGGCGTGAATTACAGTGAATTAAAATTTCACAATGGTGCGCACGGACTTTCAAAAAATTTCACTGGTCTGAAGATGTGAAACGAGAAAGTGATTTGCACATTTTTCGAATGCATCGATAAACTTCTTTAACTATTTGCTTGTTTCGTTAAACTTCACGACATTCAGATCAAACCAAATTCTCACCAAAGAGGTTGATGTTTCATGTGGTTTGCAGGTAACCGAATATTGCGGTATATCAGTGTTGCTGCGGTTTTCGCTGGCGTCCCGATTATCTGTAAAAATAACTGCAAATAAAACGTGCCACAATTTCGAAGGAACGGGACAGATTGCCGCAGTTATCACAGGATAGGAAAAACGAACGTTTTAGTTGAGGTCGAGCATTCTGCTTGCCTGGAATTGTGCTGCTTTAAAGGCACTCGTACTGCGTGCATACCATTTGCAGTTTTCATACTCTGCGACTCTGCTGAGTAAAGTTAAACGGTCTCAGTGGTCATTACAGGCAAGTGTTGTCTAAACATGTCATTGCGGTAGTTGTGGACCATCATGCAAATCAAGCTTCATGCTCTACTTATGAAATCCAGAACATAATAACGTTACAGTAAAAAGATTAGAGATTGCAAATGTTCATACTAAATTTTTGAATTTACTCAGAAAGATCAAAGAAAAACTTTACGCAGGGATCCAACACTGATTAACATTGCTGGCCCATTGAGTTTTAAAACAACTTTATATCAGGTGTTTCGTGATCTGTTAGAAATAATTAAACGCACTCACTACTTTAAAAAAGATGCTAACCATGCGTAAATCCGTGATAGATCTGATATGTAAAAGGAAACAAGGTAGAAAATACTCTACAAAATAAAATCAAGTTAGAAATGCAATTCGAAATAGCGATTAGTTTTCAGAGCAAATGTCTTGTATAAAATTTTCATTGAATTTAAAAGGGCCTTTAGAATTTAATAATACAACCGGGAAAAGGAAGTGCAAGTTCCAGAAAAAATAACTTGAAAACTTAACTTGAAAAAAATTCACTCAATGAAGCACTAAATGAAAACAAGCTGCTGTTACATATTAACACTCCGCAAAACTTCGAAAGACATACAGATACATGCGAACTTCACACAAACTGTATATATGGTGTTCCGTCACGATGTGACTTGAGCATGCTTCTGTTCACATGTAATGCTAACTTTTAATGCTAAACCACAGATGTTCAGTTGTTTCATTGTAATAGCTTCGCGAGTGGTTTGCGGGCACCCATCTGCTGCTGCACTGTGACGTATACCATGCCGCTATTTTCACAGTGAATGCGACACTTTTTACAATGCCAGTGGTAGCACTGGGTGTAAAACTTTGCCTTGTTTCCATCGATTAAGGCCGAGGAAGACGCTGGAGAACTTGCAAAGACCGTTTTCAGTCTTCCGAATAACTCGACTTGATTTGAAACCCACCCACCAGCGACAGTGGCACGCGCTCTTAGCTGATTTACACAGACATTTATGAAGCAAAATCGGAATAGGAAATGAACTGTGTTTGGTCAGCAATAAATTAGATTGGAGAAAAACGTTTGTGACAAACTCTTTGTTGTAGGGACAGAAACGCAATTCCATATGTACATTCAAATGCGTGATATAGGAAATAATAAAAACTTTTCGTTCACAATCGAATAAAATAGGAAAGGAATAGTGGAGGTGGGAGACACACTTAAATTGATCTGGACAATCAGAGTCCAATCCATTTAGGAATGAAAGCTTTCGGTATCGAATTACCAGGTCTTGGTGTTATAAGTAACCAGAACAAACTTTCAAGAATATTAAAACAATAGAAAATGGCAAAGTGCTGCTGCTAAGTATATTAATTGAACTTCCTTTCATTGCTGCCTTGACCTTATCCGCCAAAATATATGTTGGAAAACAAAACTATCATTTTCTACAAGTTATCAACTCTACGATACTCAAAATTTCATAGCGCCATAGGTTCATGGAACTTGTCATAACAGGGAAAACTATCATAAGCTGCACTGCACAAAAGGGAAAAATAAACACTACTTTTTCAAAATCCTAAATAACGCCTGAAAGAAATTTGTTAGTTGCACAGATCATACCCTCTCTGAAACTTTTGAGCCTATTAACACTAGAAGCCCTGAAAAAAATTCTCTACCTCCAAGGACGAGTGCGGTCATTTTTTACCTTTCATTTGTAAAACCGTTTATGAACGTTTTCTTTCATATTACTTCGACTGCTGCATTGAAACAAGACAGTCAATCATACTTGCACGTTGTTTGAAAGGTGAAAAAGCAGCCAGGTGAAAAAGTAGCCTACTCAGAAGACGCAAGTTGTTATCAAAACATTTTATTAGAACGCAGTCAGCACAATTTTTGCATGTCGCAATAGTTGCTTTACCGAATGCATGTTTTCCACAACAGACTTTCTTGCAGTTTTGGCAGAAGCTAGATTTATTTTTGCATGACATTAACTGGTGATTTTTTCTTTTCCCAGTGTAGGTGTGATTCAACACTGACTGCAGTCAATGCAGTGCTGGATGTCTTGGGCCACTAATGTGGGTAGGACGTTACACAGTCCACTACATTTTTGGGCTTGCAAAGCTCTTTCATAAGCTGAAGTAGAAACTGTCTCCTTGACAGTTTCAATTTCATCGTTAGACAGTAAATAATGTAAGCATTTATGCATTACAGTCGATTATGCTGAAAAACACAGTATCTGGCAACCGCCTAGATGCACTTTTATTAGTATGGTATCAAGCCATCTGGTCCAGTGCATCCACACACGCTAGCCAGATTAGTTTAGTATTCTACCATTTCTTGAAAGAATTTTTGTGGTATTTATAATTTTTACGTTTTTGTGCATTGAGGTAAAGATGCACGAAACCTTTCTTCCTTAGCATTGCAGGCTATGTGAAGAAAAATTTTCAGAGCGTGCAATGGCTTGCCTTTCATTACCAGCTCTGCGTCTGGCTCCTGTCGTTGTTATTTTCATACAGTGCCCACGATGTGTTGTTTTGTTCTGCTTGAGATCTGCTGGTAGCTTTAGAACATGGTGAAGTAGCTGTCATTTATGACAATATAACCCTTATAGTGATAAGGCTACTAAAAGAGATATTACAACAACCAACTATCAGCAACTATTTGACATAGCCAACAACCTATTAGAGTACTAAATATCAGTCTAGCTCAGTGGTTCTCAAAGTGGGCGGAATCGCCCTATTAGGGGGCAATTTTGAGGGGTAAAGAGGCGAAAAACAAACAAAGGGGGTAATATAGCGGGTGCAAATACTCAACCACTAATCGATCAGTGAGTCATCTTCAGTAGCCTAAAGCAATTCATTCATTAAATTTTACTCTGGATCGTCTATGTGCCCAGCTACAGTGTGTATTTTTCACAAGAATTCTGAATGTAATATTAGCGCCCTTGTACAGTTGCTTACTTCAGTTATTTAAGGGCATGGTTCAGCTATTTAAGCTAAAAATTTCTTCAAAAAAAATTATTTAAATTTACTACCTTCCCTTGTGCTTGCTTTATCAGGTTTTGGGGCGAAAACAACGTGTCGGGAGTGCAAAGGGGGGTTGAAATTAAAAAGTTTGAGAAACACTGGTCTAGCTCCTGGTTCTCAGAAAAAATCGATCAATTGTTCCTCCATTGTTGCGAAACTGCGTTCATAGTTACGAAAGAAACTCTACTAAAGCTTCTAAACACCTTTTTGAAGAAACATAATCTCCTGATCACGCGCAGGTCATTTTTGACCGCTCAGGACTTCTAGGTAGATGTGTGAAATACTGTTTCCAAAAGCTCTAATAAAAAAATTCCAAAAGCTGCAAAAACTTTATCATAATTTAGAAAAAGTAAAAGAGTATTACGAAGCAAATAGCAGCATTAACGAAAATACCAAACGCTAAAGTTCAAAAACGGTACAAAATGACCGCATCAGGCTTCTTGTGTTAAATCGTGCTTAGTAATCGCAAAAGTGGCCCTTTATGTTAAATAAAAATATATTTCTTTGATCAAAAACGATTCAAAGTTCCCTTAAACTTTAATAAAAATTTAATGAAATGTGCAAAAATTGCATAAACGACACATGAATGTAATGCGATGCGTTACAATTTATAGTAGCAGAAACAAAGTTTCAAATTCCAGATAGTGCAATTCTTTAAAGAATGTATTTGATGTTCGCGTTTTTTTTTGAACTGATGTGGTATAGTAAATCATGCAAAGAGGATCATGAGGCTTTACTTAGTTGTGAATCACCCGTACTCGTTATGACATTGCGACAACCTTTCCACATGATATTGTTTGAGTGAAAATAATTTTATATACATAGTAACCATGAAATTCTAACAGTTTGAAAAACGCTTGTTGTGGTGTATGGATGAAACCAAGTCATGTTCAGAAACCTATAAAACCGTTTTGCTTTGACAAAAAAATTACTTTCTACAAAGAATACGGTATTCAGACATGAAAAGGTTTTCAGGTAAAGAATGCTGTTCGGCAATAAAGTGCTTCTTTGAACTTAATGACAAGACATTTTGTAGGCCCGAAACGGTAAATAAAAAATGAAACATCATGAATTACATTATGTATCTCGTAATTCATGAGTTTCAAAAGGTATTTTCACCATATTGCAATGTGTTTTCTTCTGTCACTCCGCATTGTGATGTACTACATGTGCATTTTTGAACTTGTTTCAGAAACCTTTGATCCTTGAGCATGTATAGTACCGAATGTACCCTTCTATTTATCACATCAGTTCAAGTTTACCTTTAACTATGCCTGTAGCAAACGTATTTTCTGCAGATGTGGAAACTTTGTATGCCTTGAAAGTACTGAAAATCATCCCTCCATTGACCACATCCAGAACAAACCACAAAGCAATTAGAAGCAGCAAAAAGTCGTTCCTCATCGGTTCGAATACTCGGCTACATATTCGGTAGATGTCTGACAAAAAAGGAGTAGATTTTCGAAAATTTTACTTTTAGAAAAATTGACAGAAGATATCTATTAGCTTTGTAGTTTGTCTTTTGGTTTGGGATCGTGGAGTTGAGGGTTCTGCTTCTCAACACCTTGCTATCACAGCCAACATGCAAACCACCCAGCTCGAGTGCAATAGGTCGGTAATGATCTGAAGGCTGTATAGGTTATATTTTTATCTTTCACTGATCTGTTTGTGTGTGTGTACAAATGCGTTAAAAATTTGCAGATGCTATGAGGGAAACTGATGAAAAAATTATTAAAACATTTTTTAGAACAGGTATGTATTAAAATGTGAATGAATACCAGGTTAGGACGTAAATATTGTAATATTTTACTGCCATTCAGTTACCTACGTGGGACAAAGTTTGAAAAACACCGCTAGTAAAAGTGAAATCAAATCAGTTGAGAACTTTAATGGAAGGCAAAGTGGGCGTTTGAATGAGCAATTAACGCTCTCTGAAACAAAATTGTGGCGCAAAACACGCAAAACTACCTGAAGTCTTACACGATGCGATCCCCACAATTAAGTCATTTTCAGGTTGTTTCTTGTTTTTTATATTTTTAACACAGTGAGGTGTATTAGACCAGATATTACTTTCCCACAAAGAGACTTGCTTTTCAAAACTGAATAGTGACAAATTCTGGCGAGCTTGACATTCAGTATTTATAGATACATCGACTTATGCTATGACAAATCAGTTGCATTTTCAGTAGGGAAAACGATTTTAGCATAACTAGTTATTGCTGATTTGTGATTGTTAGGAATATTTGTGACATCTTTCTAAAGTCTTCAATTACGATAATTCAAATAAATGACACAGGTTAGATGCATGAATCCGAGTGGTCTATTATCGCCAGGAACTCATGAAGCGAGGCACAAAATTTAGCTCATGCAGCTTCAAAATATGATCTTGGTCACTGCTACAGTTAGCAGTGAAGTAAAATTCCTACCGCGTGCAATACTCCATAAGAACAACAACGATGAAACTATGTGTGTCACCATGTGATGAGTCTGTTTTAAAAAGCAATTTATTTTTTATGTACTGAAATAGACTAATGCTTAGCTTTACATTTTGAAACATTTACTAACCTCCTTGGCAGCTGAAAGAAGTTGGAGGGTAAGCACCAAAGCATACACACCGGTTCGAACAGTTCCAGAAAGTAGAAGCAATTAGTGTCAAAATTAAAGGTATCACCCACGTAAGCAACGTCAAAACATTAGCTGTAAGACGTTTGTTGTTTGCATTGAAGCTTTCCAAACTCTGAAGAAATTTAATTGAAGCAGTCAATCATGATTTCAGATATGGTTTGACTAAATTTCATTCTTGGTCTCTATTCATAGTTCATAGCCATAAAGAGCTTTGTAAACTCAACATCAAGTTTGCATATGGAAATAAGGTTTAGGAAATTCAGCTACATTTTTGATTTTTCGAAGTTTGCTATTTCATTTTCATGTGCTTTCACTTCAACAGAATTGAATTTATTCTCTTATGCATATGAAACTATCCCACACATTTGATGAATGGTTTTGCACGTAAAATTGCACTTCATCACTCTCTAATGAAAGGAACATTCATTGCTACACAATAAAGTTTAATTCGTTCTTGCCAAATCAAACATTGTGCCGCTTTCAGTGCTGAGCACCTTTAGCCTTTTTAAGACGAGTAAACAGATTGTTTCATTTTGGGTTCTTTCAGATATTATTAAGTTATTCAGGCAATCTTTTTACATTCAGTGCAGTTCAGAAACAGCACTTTAGTGCATAGAGACTGAGATGGTGTTTCGCTATTTCAATCAGAACTGTTTTAGTAAGCATTTGTACGTTTTTTCAACAGTTGGTCAATGTTTTACTATGTGAAAAGCCTGTATGCTTTTCATGTTTATATGGCAAGATTTTCCAAGTTAGAGAATCTTTTTAATTTTTGCAATACTGTGTGACATACTCAGGGCCGGCGCAAACCATTCCAGCGACCTGTGCAAGAATCATTTCTAGCGCCCATATACGGTGATGACGTCATTCTGCTCAATCAACCGTGGCACGATCTGTTGAAACCTAAACAAACACATCCTCTTTGCTCTTTGTACATTTGAAATTTGCCGGTGCCTTCTTAGCAAGGTTCATTCCAGAACCCCTCCTCCCAAAAGACCTTTTCAAAGGACGAATTTTTTACATCAAACTAATTATTCGATACATGCCGAGATTATTTGAACACCAAATTCATCAAAATATTATCTACACAAGTAGCAAGCGTTACAGCACTCACTTTAACAAAAATAGGCCTACAACACTTTTTTACAGTCTGGTGTCGTAACAAACGACAACGTTCTACATGTACAACAAAGCTCTGACGTTCGCGAAGGTCGCCAATGTTGGTTATATTGTATGCCAGCTGGTACCTCTTTGTTACATAAATTAAGGTGGTGCGTCCTATAATCTAAATCTGACTGATTAACAAGGTTATTAACGCCAATAATGCGGGCGTTTCTGCAGCTTTTCCCAGTCTGACTACACTTGATTACTGAAATATGATTTAGACCATAGGTACTCAAAGTGGGGTCTGCGGATCCCCAGGGGGTGAAAAAATTGGTGTCTGGAGTCCGCCAAGTGATAAAAACTTCAAGAAATTAAGTGATGAACAGCTTGAAAATACGTTCCCAGTAAAGCAATAACAATAGTTCCCTCCTTGTCTATTTGCTGTTTTATTTTCTTTGAGTAGACCAACTAATTCAGACGTTTTGAACATAAGCGTCGTGGTACTATAAAAAATCATTGTTACATCACTGAAGTTGGTTGTCAATCGTCATTGTTACTTCACCACTTCAAAAGTCACAAGAAAGATAAGTTAGCCATTTCTTAGTATAAGCACGTGTTTTCAGAAAATTAGGGATTGAGAGATCCATCTTTAGCTGACATAAACGAAGTTGATAACGAATAAGATTGAGAAAACTCATAGATTTGCATGCTAATATTGAGGTCAACATAAAATTCTCTTCACTTTCACTGCCTTCTGTCTGGTCATCTAAGCTCCAACATTACAGTTTTGTGGCTATGACGGCATGGATAAAAGCCTTTCCTTTCACTAATACGCAGGCCCGTAACCAGCTTGGGACACTAGGCGCGGTGAAGAGTGTTCCAAGATGGCGCCAAATTTTAAAATATGTGTAACATATTTTTCCATGGGAACGAAAAATTTTCCAGGGGGGGATTCGTCCCCACTAGTTACGGGCCTGCTACTACGTATCAGTGTGAAACTGTTTTTTCAAGTTTGGTGAAAATCAAATGAAAATAGTATCGAAATAGAATGGATTTGAAGCAAGACATTCGACTAGCTTTGTCTAAAATGAAACCTAGAATATCAAAGTTTACAGAATGTTGTCAGGACCACAAATCTCACTGAACCTCAGATGAGCCTGCATAGGAGACAACTGTGCAAATAAAAAACTTGTGCATTTTGTTCATGTGGAGTCCGTCTGTTGTCTATTCGTTGTTTACAGTATTCAGGGGTCCGCAAAAGATAACTAAATGACGTAGGGGTCCGCGAGATGAAAACGTTTGAGAAACGCTGATTTAGAAAAAACATGCTCGGGCAAAAGCGACGTAGCCAGGAAAAATCAACAAGCAATAAATCAAAATAACGGAGATGGTAACTTTAAAATTTTGCAGTGAGCTTTATAAAGTATGGCCTGGATGGCATGCGTTGCTGGTCTTGACAGCACACCGTTGATAGACTTTCAAGCACCCTAGGCAAGATCCATTCCAGCTCCCCACCTCCTATACAAAGATTCCTACTCAGCCTACTCTACTCATCATATACATTACGGAAATGCGAAGGAGGTTTCCAACATTAGAAACGTAATTTCGACATAGCTTGCCTAGTATACGTGAAATTTAAATTAAAAGGAAAAATATTAAGCGTTCTGCAGCAAACCTGAAATAGTGTACCACCTTTAACTTCTCATAAATTGCGGGAACGTGTGTTTTATTCACTTCATGTTCAATCCCGTTTTTTTAGTGTACGTTCGTCACTTTCTGAACTGCACCATTGTGTTTTTGGCGCCCCTTGGCGCAGCGCCTTAGGTAGCCGCCTAGTTCGCCTAATGGTAGCGCCGGCACTAGACACAATCAAAGGTAGTAGTTTAAAAACTACAGCCCAGCTTTCCCTTAGCATTTGCTAAACAAACACTTTTTTAATCTTATGTTGAAAACAATTGTTCAAGCTTTTGCGTCTGCTTTAACTGCTGATCACGGTAGAATCATGAACATGAACAATCAAGCCACTGATTGCTCATGACTTAAACTAAATTTAGAAAATAGTACCGAAGTATGTTAATGAAAACTATAAAAATTGGTGATCAGTACTCAAGGCTCGGTTGCTTTTCCACACGTACTAAGCACAAAATATTGTTTAGACAACAATTAACTTTCCTGTTATGATGACAAAGTTAATCGCAATCCGTGGTATTTTCACAAAAATCAATTAATAATTTTGAAACTGTCGCAATCTTAAGATTAGAAACGCAGCAAAACAGAAAATTAATCAAGACCAAGGTCAAACTTTTTACATGAACTCTGCATATTGCCCTAGAACAGAGGTTCCCAACCTGGGGTGCATGTAGCCCTAGGGTACATTTGGCTATCTGAAGGGGTACATTTAAGGTTAGCAATAGAAGGGAAAATATAGAAATATATTATTTATTTCCAAACATTTATACACATATCAGTGAATATTCATTTCAAAAATCATATATTTGTTGTTAAATATATCTATGGGTAATCATGATAAAATAATTTGACATGAGAAATTTTAGGGATGCATGCTCGTCTGTCGAAATGCTGAAAGGGTATCTGGTCAGAGAAAGGTTGGGAACCCCAGCCCTAGAGAGAGAGAGCTTAATGACTACATTAATTTTACAGTAATCAAAATTACATTAAATGGCTAAAATTTTTTTCTAGAAAAAATCAGGAAATGTCCGAATCGAAGTTTCAATGAATGTCAAAAGCAAGCGCTAATAGTAAACTGACTTCCTTTGTTGAAAAAGTTGAAGTGTTGCGGGGCTGAGCAGCAGACATGTTTTTATTTAATGCGCGGTAGCATCTCTTGAACACTTTTACGTTGAGCTCAAATAAATTATGAAAACATGTTTTCTTACCTTTTTTGCCGACGTTACATCAGACGACGGATTAGCAAAATAAGACCTATGCCTAAGTCCGTACATCAAGGTTGAAATATTGGCATTCATAACCAGAAATAGACAAACTTGTAAGGACCTTCGAAATCCTCTCCAGAATGCTGCAGCTATTCGTAAATGACTTGAGGAAGGTATTCTGAAAACAACATCTTTTAGATGGTCTAATTCATAATCTTCCAAACCAGGCAATCTCTTTCTTGACAAATTGCTTTCAGTGCAGTATTTTTCAACCTTTTTCATGCAGCGGCACATTTTTGCAACCTGATTTAAACTAAAGACCCCCTACGAAAATTTCCAGTCATGCATATGAAATTAAATTGTGTTTGCATAATAGAAACTGACAGTGACTAAAAAATAACGTACGATATCAATATGAAGAACAAAGACTCATTTATTACAATCATGCACATGGCAGCATCAGTAAGAGAGGGCCGTTCCGTATGCCGTATAAATCACTCCAAAGCACAACTCATTGAAGACTAGAATAACTCTTTAAGTTAGCTACCGCATTCATATATCTAATTTACAGACACAGCACATTCTCACCACACAAAGTTATTCGTGCGTTGCCAAACGCAACAGTACTGCAATGATCATAATCATACTTAAAACAGAAGCTATCATTTTTGCAAAGTGATCCTATTATTTTTTCTAGGACAAAAAGTGGTTCCATATACGAAATATAAAATATAGAAGCAACTATGAATATTTTTATCAGGATCTCTCGCGACCCTAAAATAGAGGCAAACAACTCCCACGGGTGTCGCGAGCCCAGTTTGAAAACCACTGTTTTAGAGAATATATAAGACCGGTAGACGTTTTGTGCAACCTTACTAAGATGTGCATATTTTGAAAAGTATGTCTGATATTACAGTACATCACTGGAAGTTAACTTTTTTGTTCCTACTGCTCTTTATATATATTTGCTCCGTGTTGAATAAACAAGACAATTGAAGTATGGATTTTTTTATCAAACCTTGAAATGGCCTTTGGGATGTCAGTCAATCAGCAATAAATCATTTGTAAAAGTTTGTAAAATTACCTGATTGTTTCTTGCTGATCCCAAGTAGCCTCAAATGCAAAGGCCACGTTTAGAGTAGAGTAGGTATTCAGAAGACCCAAAGCAATATTTGCAGAAAGAAGACTCAGAACATACGTGTAGACAGAACTTCTCATCAATTTGACACGGTTGTTCAAAACTGCCACGCATACAACGACGTTGACTAAAACCTGCATGGATTTTAGATATCAACAAGGATTTTGGATTCACCATTTCGTTTTTATTGGTGTTTTCTTTTACTCACACAACCCAATCAATTTGTCATCAAAATTATATTGCTCTAATTTCACTGTGCTTCACCAACGATTTTGTGGGAATGGATGCTGGAGTTGAATCTGAAGCGTAAAACGAAGTAAAAACGAAATACTGTATAGCTTTCGGTCTCCACAACAGCAATAATTACTCATAGTGTTTCAATAGTATGCACAGAACAAAAATTTCAGCCAAAAATTGTTTTGTCTCTCTCAAAGATTTACATGAATTCTGTCATCATGATATACTATTCAACACTATATTTTCGTTATATGGTGATCAAAATGTGGCGTTATCATTTTTATGTTAATATATGTTTGAATTATTTAAAAAAATTAGACTTTCAGAGTGTTTCATGATACCTCTTGAGACATGATTTTACCAAAACATTTTTTAATCCGGTCTCGTTTTGGCCCTTTTGGAAAGCCTTGATAGCTTAATGTACTTTTTGTCAACAGACTATTGGGAACAGATGATAACTGCAACGCACTACACCTCCGGGGATTTGACATAGGTGGGGCAATGTGACTTGTAGTTTACGCTTGTAGGCATTTATTGCTGGCAGCTTGTACCGCGTTTTTCAACATTTTGTTCTACAGACACNATTTGTGGATTGTTTTTTCTCATACCACGATCTTACGGAGATTATTTTTCGCCTAACCAGAGCGGAAGGACAATACAAGACAAAAAATGAAAAACAAAGAATGTTTATTGTAATTGCTTTTTATTTCACAACTTATCAATTTTCCGAGCAATTTCTGACAGACAAACTAGTGACTCAGAGTCAACGATAAGCATGGAGTTGTGTCTTCATATATGAAAACGTTGAAAATACAGTCTTACACATGCAGATGGAGCTAAAGGAAATAAAATGTTATTTTCCTTTTGTGAAAGCATTGGATGGTCGTCCTCAACATTTAACCAGAAAGATGAAAGAGATGTTTGATCGAAACTAATCGTTGAACTTCGATCGAATGACAATTCGGTTGTTTCTTCTTCGCGTCCTGAAAGAACCGCTTTGACAACAACAGTGTTCAAAATCCAACAGAAGTGTGTTCAAAATCCAACAGAAATTCTCATATGTCTTTCTTGACGTACTTAAAATGTTCAGAAATCAAATATAAAAGTTGTTTAAAGTCAGAGAAAATCAACTCCGTATCATTCAAAGATTTTGGCAATGTAGGCACATAAAAAAGGAAAAATATCCATGACAATATCATATCCGGTTTCTCATATCTCAAGTTTCTTTATGATTAATGTTATTTTGTTTTGACAAAGTAAAAATTTCCCATCTCTTCCCTGAAGTGACAAGTTCAGTTGGTTGAGAAGGTTATAAAATGTCTGATAGGTATGCAATTTTACAAAGACAAATTCCATGGGATGCAACCAAAGTTAGGGTAGGTTGTACTCTTTCAAGAAAACTACAAGCTGCTTTCGGAGTTTAAATACGCACTTTCAATTACGAATGACTGAGGTAATTATTTGTTAGAGAGTGTACATACTGTACAACGTATGTGTACGATCTTAGTATGTTTTATTTTATCTTCATAAAATATTTTTTGGGAAGTAAACTCAGCCATACTTATACGTATGATCGGTTAGCTGCGGAGCAAACGCTGAGCGGTTTTTAGGTGTCTGTGGTTTTAGCACTGCACTTTGTTCAGTTTTACGTTAGTCATAACAAGTATGAAGAAGTGGCAAAAGCCTTTGCTCCTTCTGGGTTCTGACGATGTTTACCATGATGAAAAATCAGCCCATCTGGTAGGCTGTAGGATTGTTACTAATGGAGCCTGATTCGGTGTTGAGTTGTGGCTTGTGGGTAGTTTGCTTAACTGCCTGTTTGTTTGATACTAACCAACACAGGTGGCTAAACCATGATCGATGAAAAGAGACCAAAGAAGACAACGAATCCGACAGACAGGTTACGCAAAGAAGACTAAATGTTGTGTTCTACACTCAAGCGAAAAGCATCGTTCATTTGTCCGATTTTGGAAAATTATATCATTGAAAACATGAAGATGTTGAGGCTTGCCAACAATTGTTTGCAATGCATTGTCAGATCTGTGTTTATTTTAGGAGTTTTTGAAGGTTTGAGTAAAGTTTCACTTGAAAAAAATTGAAAAAATTACTTAAGAAAAATACAAAAAAGGGCAGGGATATTATTTTCGCAATTTTCGATTTCTGAACAGCTTTATTAGTATTAAAAACGCACAATGCAAGCATGTTTAACGATGCGGCTCGTTGTTATCATTTTTTGATGGCATAGATTTAACTTTTTTAATTGGCGTTGATTGAAAGTGGTATGTGGCTTTGGCAAAAATACCAGGACCATATGGAAAACTTTCATACCCATTGCTTTGTCAGTCTTCATCACCTGAGTATTTTGAAGCGGGGCCGAAATTGTTGCATTTTGCGCAAACATTTTGGACAGTGAAAGATACCCATTGAAATTCCCGAGCTAAACTGAGGTCTATTGCTTCCCCTTATTTTTGACATGATCATGGGAATTTTTTGACCTGGACATATTAAGAAATTGTATATTTCAAGGAGTGTAATTATATTTTGTGTTCCCGGGTGCTTCGCGACTCACATAAATACCACTGATGGACTTGCCAACCCAAGTTACAAATGTATATCTTCAAGATCCTCTCATATCCCGAATTGTAGTTATAAAGTACTAGGAAATGTTTTCAATCTAAATGAATAGATTTGCAAATATTTTATCCTGTTAGTTTCTAAGGACTTTTGGTTTTCAGCTTGTATTTGCCCAGAATTTCCGTCTTCAGTGATTTACGGTATCATGAACTACGTAAACGTGAACTGTGCATTGTCTTTGACTGACCTAGAGGACTATAGAGGTAAGACTTCGTTCACAATGGACAATCATTGTCACTCATCTTTGTTGTGTTAGTAGAAGTTGGTATGTTCACCACTATTTCGCCACACACGCATTCTTTCATTGTGTTGTGTATTTTTTATTGCAGGTAATCTTCCGGAATAAAAAATTAGTTTCGCTGTTTGCGTTTTTGCATAATTTTTCGTTTCACGTATTCACAACAAGCTTATTTGAAACATTTAACTGCGTTGTGAGATTGCTGTTTGGGGATAGGTCTTGTGCAAATGGCATAAATTAAACGTTTCCAAGGGGATGAAGTCTGAAGGCCGGTTCGCTACATTGGATAATTTTTGTAGAATGTATGAACAGTGCAGAAAAGGGGAGAAAACTAGACCGACATCCTTCAATGTGCAAAATGGATCACCGCTTCCTGAATCATACCTTTTGGATTTTGCTGTGACTTTCAATTTCTACCCATTGTGAAAAGATGAGCTCATCAATTTTTCCCTTGTTTGAATTCACGTTATATTGCATAGGGTAATAACATACCCTGTACATGGATTTTCTTAATCGAAAAAACAGCAATGCTCACACGGTACATCAGCTAAAAATGCTTCCTTATATTTTTCTGCTAACTTTTCCGCAAGTGAATGATTTGGAAACAACAATTCGTATTTGCAAAATCAGAAAAATTTCACTTATTGCAACGCTTCTTGTTGCAAAAAAGCTTCAAATGAACCAAAAATCTACAAAGGCTGCTAAAAACCTATGATTTATCCTACATATATATGTATTGTCAGCGGCGTAACCAGGGGGCAAGGAAGGCCGAATCACTATGGGGGCGTCGAATCACCGCGGGGGACCCCGAATGACTGCGGGGTGCGCCGAAAAATCCCACCAAGTGCATTTGCTTCCGAAAGACCTTACGTTCGAACATGGGGCGCCAAATTTGCTTCTTGCCCTGGGCACCATCTAACCTCGTTACGCCCCTGTATATTGTCACTATTGTGTGATGCATGTTTATTGTCATTATGCTTGCTAGTTTCCCAAAAATGTAGTTAAAAAACACTAAACAATGTTTTTATTTTCGTAATATGCTAAATACTCCACTGCATCCCACGTTCGAGACAGTGGTCAAAAAGCTGGTAGACATCATGTTCATTTTATAAATATATTTCGAACACCAGTTGCCATGGCCGTAGCACTACAGACCACACTTGCACACTCCAGAACATTTGGAGAAATCTTGTCGGTATACCAAAGATGTCTACGCATGTTTTATATAATTTTCGAAAGCATATTACCGGGTTCCTTGGCAAAAGCTTTGGTGAGTGCAGCGGAAGCACGGTATTGACGGTCGCCTGTTACTGGCCGCCAATTTATTGTGTTCCTGCGCAGAGACATGTGTCTGTTTAAACGGAGTTAAATCACAAGCGTTCACAACGGGTGTTATGGACTCCACCAAGGGTGTGTGCTGACACCACATCGATTCATATTCTATATCAATTAGATAGACAGTCACAGCCGAGTTGACGGTTTCATTCAGAGCTGGATTAAAGGGTAGGGGAGCCCGGGGAAATTTTCACTGGAGGGCCCCGATGGTGTATTTCATGACGTTATCATTTGTAAAATTTATGTTTTCGCTGATTCGCAACGTTTTCGTTTGCTTTTTCCAGTAGTCGATTATGTGCCTGCCGTATTAACTCGATTGTTGGCCGCCTTTGGTTGTAAGCCGCACGAAATGGTGTTAAAAATTAATACAAGCTGCCCTTGATTGTAAATCGCACGTGAACATACAGTAGCTTACCTAGGCCTCTGAGAATCTCAGTAAATCTAACATCTTAGCATCTCAGACTGAGATGTATTCGCGATGTTCGCTTACTCGTGCGTTTCCCGTATTAAATGATGTTTACACCACTACAACTGCCTTCTGTTTATCATAATCCCTCTTGTGAAGGATGTTCACGTGATGCTGAAGAAAATCGAATGCGAAAGAAGAATTTGGTCGACAAAACGCAGCCAAGCAATGACTGAGCGTCATCTGTGCTTTTCGGTAAAGTAAAAAAATACAAAATTTAAGCCGCCCTTGTTTGTAAGCCTCATGAAATGAAGAATAAAACTTTATAAGCCGCGGCTTACAATCGATTAAATAAGGTGCTCAACTGCACATACAGTTAGCTGCAAGAAGAGAGTTTATGATATAAACACTGCAGCGTATTCTTACAAGTGGTGTTTGGTGTTTCATGGTGTTTTTGCTACAGTAACACTGCCAGATTCTTGCGCTTATTCTCCTTAGAAACTTTGCCATTTTTAGCTCCTGATCGCATTACAGATTTCGGCATGCGCACTAGCTAAACACTGCAATCTCGCTTTCTGCTCTTTCGTTCTACAAATCGACTGATCAAAAACCTTTACTGACGGAACACGCAATAGCATGTGGTGTAAATGGCCTGACTAGGTTCACATGTTTATGATCTAACGTAGTTTTTTCAAGGAAAATATTAGGTACCCGGTATGGACCAGTAGGGACACGATTTCCTTGGTTCTAGGGACACGATTTTCCCTGAATATAGGAACCCGATGATCAATTTCTCTGATTCTAGGGACCCGTTTTTCAATTCTAGGGACCCGAATCGGCTCCCTAAAACACTTAAAAAAACCTGATCTAAAGCAAGAATAGTAGCCACCGGAAGAAAAGTGCGTTTCCACCATACGTTACACTGTATGAAGAAACAAAGGTTGCAGTTGGGCTGGGCTACCTCCTGACGGCACAAGAAGTTGCGGAATCATTGATACTCAACAGCAACTACAACAGACCTAGCTTTGCCGTTTAAGCACGCAAATAGTATCGTTTTCGCGACATTTGTGCAGCAGGCGTGATGCACGAGTAGATAAACTCATGCAAAAGAACGATTATATTAGGAAAAGTTACAAGCAAAATTCAAATATATTTGCATTGAACGAAATCGAAAATATTTATATTCAGTAGTGATTACTAAAACTGGCAGAAAGTCAAACCTTCAGAGAAATCATTAATGATACTCAACGCAACATCAAAGATAGAGTTTTATTCTTGTATCTCTTTTGAATCACAACAATTTTTCAAACAAATATTTTATTCAAAACAAATAAATGTCATCACGGGGGGCTCCTTTGGAGAGGAGGGCCCGGGGTAGTTATCCCCGTTGCCCCTCTCCTTAATCCGGCCCTGGTGTCACTGTTGGAAGCTGCAGGATCAGTTGTTTGTTTTTTGTGGAATATTTGGTACATCTTCTCAACAGGTTCTTCAATATGCACGTGATCGGTTTCCTGCTGCGTGCGACCAAGCAGGAATGCAAATTAGCACTAAAAAGGCCATGATATTATGTATCACCAAAAACCAAGACAGAGTACTATTCAAGTAAAGGGCAATGCACTGCTGTAGGTCGAAACAATCAAGCATGTTGGGGTCGTATGCACGTGTGATGGAAGACGCAACAAAGAGATTGATACACGGATTGTTATAGCAATCGCAGTTCTACGTGATCTTCATCGCTCTGTGGTCGCAAAACCGGAGCTTTCAACTCTTTCTTTGTATAGATCAGGGGTCTCCAAACTACGGCCCGCGGGGTAAATGCGGCCCGCGAAGCCTTTTCATCCGCCCCGCAAAGCCATTTTGTCAAATGATGAAAAAAAATTACCCAAATTTTGTTGATTTGGTAGAATGTAATATATCCTAAAACAAACACATTGCGTACGACGTCCGGCCCTCGATATGTTCTGCATTACCTTATGTGGTCCTCGGACAAAAACGTTTGGAGACCCCTGGTCTAGATCATTACATTTGGTCATGAATCTTGGGTAATGAGTTCACGGCGTAACTCTTCGCGACCAAGCGCGCAGCTGTGAAATTCGAAAAGCCCTGAGTGTCGAGCTACTTCTCAGATTGGAGATTTTCGGTTACGATGGTCCTTCCATGTCAATTCAATGCCTCAGGAAAGATTGGCAACGCACGTTATGCTGGCTGAACCCAGAGGAAAGCGGCCCAGAGGTCAAATAAGTACAAGGAGACGTGATTACACCTCCAATCTGCGTTGGTCCTGTTTTGGTGTGGATCCAACAAAACCATCAGAGATTGCTGCTGACCTTGAAGCATTCTGAGTCATTCTCCTATTCCCGCGAACTTCGTGAGAGGAAAAGTAGCTATGAAACTAAATGAACACCGTTGCCATCGACAGCAGTCATACCCGTGTGGTCAAAACTGATATCAATTTTTCCATGTGTTTGATTTATCAGTGGTATTCACCCCTTGTTTGTTCATCTGTTATTTTCATTCCTTGCACTTTGAAGTCGACTTTTTAACAACAGAATTGCACCCACGTTTGTATATACATTTACCTTAACGAAATCTAAGGCTAATGTTACTTATTCAAGAATCTCCTTTTATTAGCAACAGCAGGTTTTTACAACGTGGGTAACTTATCTTTAACAAACGATGGGATTACTTTAAAAAATTCAAAGTGCACAACTATTGATGCCATTGGTGTTCACATTATAATTCCTATCACCTCTCTGTCCTAATGTTTTGTGGTTTCAGCTGTTTTGCTAGAGAACGGTGTGATTTTAAACCAGGTCATCACACTTTCATGAAGGAAACAGTAAACATTATTTGAAAATCAAAAAAACGTTTTTTTTGTTACCATGACCAGATCACGCAGTGCTTATACAATTATGCGACAACTTACTTGAATAAGTGAAAGCAACGCGAAATACAGTCCTTCTTCAGTCTTCAACGCATAGCAACTTTTATTAGTCCGGTTCATTTTGTCATTTGTTTATTAAACACGAGCTAATCAAACTGGTTAACTTGTAGATGCACCTTTGTGGAAAACTTTTAGAATAAAAACAGCAATGCTCGTTTGACACACAGTTGAACACAAAATGCAAAATTTTTGCGCTGTTAACTACAGCATGAAAAAATGTTTAATGCAGGACACCATGGCAGTAAGTGATCAATTAAGCTTGCACTAATTTAGAAGTGTTGGTGAATGAAATTCCCTCATGTTATTGCTCTCGCAACATATCGCAAGGTGGAGCAGGGTTTTAAGAAACTATCTAACCTACCTAAGCACGTGACGTTTTACACAGATAAACCTCTTGCAAGACCTGAAAAAGCATGTAACACACTTACAAGTGTTGTCTGAAAACAATTTATGACAACAATAAGCTGAACTAAAAAGAACTTCTCAATTTTTGATGAAGAAAGTATGATTTCCTATGTTTGTGATAGAATAAAAACAAGTTTTGAAATGTTTTTTTTGTCGGATTTACGTTGAAGCTTTCTTTTTCCTCATATCATGTGCTATCTCAACAAAATGTGCTATCTCAACGAAACTAGTGGAATTCATAGGTGAATTTCAAAACATTGTTAAGAAAACAGCACTCCTTTCTACATTCTTGGCCTTGCTTGTATTTAGAAACTTCATTTTTCTTCCATGCCTGTGCAGCTAAATACATCTCCATTACTTTGAATACTTCAACGACAGCTTATAAGTTGCAATAAATCGTAACACGGAAGTACTGTACGCGGTTTAGAAAGGGTCATCCTAAAGGCATACTTCCGCGTTTGCTTCCTCGTATTGCACTAGCTTTCTCGCGTTGTACAGCAAACCGCTTATTTCATCGCGTCACACTCACTTCTATGGTCTTTGTAAATTCTTTGCCCTGCTCTGTCATACCAACTTGCTTCTCGACTAATTTTGTTGAAAGAAACTTTGCATACGTTCATGGCTGTGCGTTACAAGAAGCCTACCAATAAATTTTCTTGCTTGAAAAATGACATATTATCCTGAGTTATTGGCTTTTTCTCCATAACAATTTTCTATTGCTTGCTTGCAACTTTACACAACTACTTTCCAGACCTACTAGGATAACAGAGCGCAGTGCCATCCTTCTGGAACATATATACACCAACAATGTCAAAATGCCTCTACAACCAGGACGTTTTAGATCTGTCCGCCCACCTGCTAACTTTTGTCAAGATTGAGTCATATTGTTTCAAATAGAAGCATTCATCTGTGACCCTTAAGCACAATCACACAAACCGAGATTAGAAATGCGTCTCTAAAGATATAACAGATGCCCTAAACATGCTGCCAGTAAACAATGGGAACCCACATCAGGTTATGGATAACCTACGCTCCATGGTTAATGCTACAATGCAAGTGCATGCACCACTGCAGCCACTATGAAGAATCGGAACGACACTCCGCAGCAAGTTATGGATCACACAAGCATTATATAAATCTATCAACATCAAAAACAAAATGTAATTTTCTTAGTAAAAAATAAGTTTAGTGAAAGTTTAGTAAAACATGGTTTTGAAAAAAAGTGAAGGTTGTATATTACAAAAGATATAGACACTAGCCAAATCATTTATTGGAAATACCAAAAAATATTATGAATCCCAGTTTTTATTCGCAAATAATGACAGTGCAAAAACGTGGAAACAGCTTAACGCTTATATCTAGGAAGAAACAATTATTTATACCCCTTCCAATCGGACCCATCCCATAGCTGGAGAATACAAGCAAAACCATCCAGATCTGACAAATATCCTAAATCATCTCATCGTATTTGTTGGAAAAATATGGCCAGCAAAATAACTCCTCCCCCCAGCAAAACGACACACATAGCGGAACTGTCAGTCCTCATTTTATTAACATGAAACATTACCTGAAGAAATCATGCACATTATAGACACACTTTCAAAGGAAAACGGTATTCGTCAGATTGACATCCCCATGTAAATCGTAAAATTATGCAGTGAAACACCATTTCCATTCTTAGAAAAACTCGCCAACACTTGCAAAAACCAGGGTATTATTTCCACAGAACTTTAATGCGTTCAGGTAACTCCGATCCACAAAGATGGGCCTGAAAATATGTGTACCAACTGTCGTCCTATACCAGTGCTATCATCCTACAAGATATTTGAAAAACTACCATATGATAAGTTATATCAAACTTGTAAGTCGGGCCGGGCTTTTCGGGTCGGGCCGGGTTCGGGCTTAAGTTTGTCAAAATGTTTCGGGCCGATTTCGGGCACGCATACACAAGTTTTTATACCATTCGAAGTAACGATTTTTCTTTCTTCAAGTACATTTGTTCTGATCACTGGGGTGACTTCTGTGAGTGACGTGATTGTGATTTTTCTTCAGCTAATTCCATTTGAAAATACAGCTGCGTTCTTTTGTTCTCTGCTCGGATTAGTGTCACATTCTTTTCCAGAAGGAGCAGTGGTGAGGAAGTTAGAACGCGATGGCACTGTGTCGAAAAGATCAATAACTTACGCAATTCTTCGCTTGTGTTAAGAAACGATGGCCTATAATCCGACTTTTCATGCCCATAGCGCTATCCTAAGTAGTTCTTTTTGTGCCTGTAGCGCCATCATGTATAGTTTCGTGATAGTTTGTTTTTACGTTGAGAAACATTACATTCTGCAGCATTAGCATTGACTAACAAGCTGAGATTGTGTTTGCTTAAGTTAATGTTTGGTCAAGGGGATTGCTATTTTGGGTGTGATAAAATCGTATACCTGCAGCTACACCCGCACACAACGTCTTTTGATACCCCGTAGTTGCGCATATCTTGAATCACTCGGTAAATTAGGTTTTCGGGCTAAATCGGGCTTCAAAAATATATGTCGGTCTCGGCGATAAAAGAATCGGAAATTTTTTGTCACTCATCAAGCGTATCGCGGAGTATGATCCAATACTACGAAATCACCTCGCCCACGCACAAGCTCATGACGGTGGCGTGTCTTATTTATCCCCTGCAATCCAAAACGAGTTTATTGGAATTATCGCAGAAAATGTTAGAAGCGAGTTGTTACGTTCCATTAAAAGACACAAGTACTACGGTGTCATGTTCGACACCACACCCGACGCTAGTCATTGTGAACAGATGTCTCAAATCATCCGGTATGTTGATGTTGACTTTGTTACCAAGAATGTAGAAGTTCGGGAATCTTTTTTAAGATTCATACAAGTTCACTCCAAAGATGCAAAATCGATTGCGGAGTTGATTACTCATACCTTAGAACGCGACATGCTGCCGTTGGCAGATTGTCGATCCCAAGGTTACGATAACGCTGCTGTCATGTCTGGCCATCTAAGTGGTGTCCAAAAAAGAATTATGGGTAGAAATCCACGGGCCATATTTGTCAACTGTGATAATCACAGTTTAAATCTGGTTGGTCTGCACTCTACTTCGCAAGAGTTAGAAGCGATGGTGTTTTTTCGTGTTGTTGAAAGCCTGTATAAGTTTTTTGCATAATCAACGCAGCGTTGGAATAAAATGAATGATGTTTTAACTTTTACGGTTAAGCAAGAAAGTGACGCTCGCTGGAGTGCAAAATTTGTCGCCATAAAAGCTGTTCATTTTGGGATTGATGAATTAGTTGACCTGCTGGAAACCATGTCAGCTAATACTAAGGAAACATCGGAAACAAGTGGAGATGCTCAGAGTTTGCTTCTAAATGTTGTTAAGTTAAACTTCATTACGCTTTTGGCAATTTGGTATGATCTTTTGAGTAAAATTAACCGCGTGCAAAACAGATTGCAAGACCCCGCTATGAGTTTCCATGAAGCATCAAGAGATCTGAGAGCCCTAAAACAAGTTTTGAGCAAAATAGGGACAGCTTGTGCAAAAACGCTGAAAAAGAAAAATGCAGGATGTGGGGAGTGCAAATCCAAGATCGAGTACAGAGAAGAAAGAAAATGGATGGAGAACAATTACGAGATGAAGTTCTTACTGCAGAAATGGAACGCACGAGGGTGATGAAAAGTGTTGTTGACAGGCTTTTGATCGAAATGGACAACAGATTTACTCGGTTAAACGGTCTCGATGCGAAATTTGGCTTTCAGTTTGACGTTAAGCGCTTGCTAGGCAATAAGAGTATGAGTGGTTGCTCCTTAGAAGAATGTTGTGCTCTTGCTAGTTTTTACAGCTTTAATTTCTATGGAACCGAACTGTACAACGAGATTTGTGACTGCAGAATGCTGGTTCAAACACGTAAAAGTGATGCACCGCAGATAACGCTAGAGCTGCTGAATTTCGTGGTGTCGTATGGCAATGATGTTTTTCCAAACTTACGTGTTGCACTGCAATTTCCTTTGACAATATCTGTGTCAGTAGCCAGTTACGAACGCTCATATAGCAAGCTGAAGCTCATACTGACATACTTGCGATCTTCTATGAGTGAGATTCGCCTTAATAACCTGGCTTTACTTCGTATCGAAAAACAAACTTTGAACAGGATTGACTTTAACAAAATCATTGATGACTTCGCCGCATCTAAGGCACGAAAAATATGTCTTTAGCAATTTGCAAGTAAAATTATTTAAACTCTAGGATCTATTCCAGAGAGTTGTACGTTTTTTATGTAAAAACATGGCATGTCTGATGCTTCCTTTTTGCGCGATACTAGCAAGGGTAATTGCATTTTCGTTGTGACGAAAAACTTACAAAAATCACCATGCCACACACGTGAAGTATTAAAGCATAAATTACATCATGCAGATTATGTTGTGTCGGCTATTTTGTAATTTTTACGAAATTTCGAGAGACGTTATGATAACAAAATGTGCAAAGGCTTGGTGAGGAATCGTGGTTAGATTTTGGACGGATGGTCAGCACGGTGTAAAATGATTAAAATGCTTATTTCATGTGCTTGTGAGGTTGATCTCTGTTCAGCGCAATTACAATTGTTTCAAAGGTATTTAACCCGGGTTGTCATGTTGTATTAAGTTTGTTATATTTCACTGCATCGTTTACACAAAGAAAACACCAACTTTAGGCCTACCTCTCAACGCCAACGCTGCGTTTAAAACATCTTATTTTTCCTGGAAATACTTAATCATTTAAACAGTCCACACGTAATATGAATTTTCCTCTCGTACTATCTTGGGTACTATATGGGGAAGAACTTAACTCAAAGCATGGGATCACGATGGTTTCATCACGATATCACCCAAATTTGTTGAGTTGGCAGAGATTGTTACTTGCAAGGAAAAGTAAAAGACCGTAGGTTCGAACATGGGGGCGCCAAACATGTTTCTTGCCCCGGCCGCCGTCTAACCTCGTTACGCCCCTGCTTGAGAGCCAGGGTTTGGATTTCAACTGAGTATCCTCTACAAGATGTTGTTGAGTAGCATACTGGTTCGCAGAAATTCTTACAAGGAGGGGAAAATATCGTCATGTTTCTTATGCGTCTCAGAATGCACACGATGCAAAATGGCGTCCACAAAACGCTTTACGCAGGTTCCAGCGTCAGTTACACTGGCATCAGCAACCAGGTATCTTAGAACAGTTGATTAGATAGAGCATTTTCAGATGTTGAAAATTTGATTTTTCTAAATAATAAATGTTTTCACAGAAAGAATAACCCCTTGTCATGGATTTTTATAAAACTACAAATTGCAAATTTGCATTTTCCGTAGTAAGGCTGGTAATGTCGTCTTGAGACAGTGGTTGCAAACGTCTGGAATTTTGTCCAAGGCGATCAATCACCTTTCCAATGAAACTTTATTTGTCTTTACTGTTTCTTCAAGTATTGAACAATCTCTATGCTGCGAAGGTTGTTACTAGAGAAATCAGATGCATACCAATTTGAATGAAGGAAAGAGGGAAACTAACAAGCGTCTTTCAGCTTTCCGTGAAGCTCTCCATCTGCTTTTTGTTGTCCTGTTTTTTTCTCCACATTTCGAAACACTGAAGACCGGAGAACACCACCCAGGCCTTAAAGAATCGATCAGATTCTCATAGATTGTGAAAACTCTCCACAGAAAATGTAGCTTCGCCCTCACTCAGAAAATAGAATCAAACAATAACGATTAAGATAGAGAGGCCCATTTTCCACAAGCCTTTATGAACGTAGTTGTACTGCGCTATTCACACAGGCACATGAGTAACACTCACATTAGAGCCGGATTTTTCAGGCTTGTGGCCGTATTGCAAAAGATCCTCTCATATTTCTTTTCACAAAATATCTAACTACGAGGCTTATTGCTATCATCAGTGGCTGGTTCGTTGCATTACCTGTCATTATGCATGCATTAAAACTTTTTATTTTGTTTCACGCGGAAAAAGGCCTATTCCCTAGCCTGAAATGAATCTCTGAAGACATGTCGCCACGTTACTGCTACACATTGAGGGCCAAGAGTAGATCAATATACTGACAAGTTTGCAATCCTCTTCCGCAAGAAAAGGAGTCAGAAAAGAGTGAAATGCAACCTCATCACTGCCTAACACCAGGACAAAGAAAGTGGCTCATGTGTCAATGTGTGTTTTAGACCGGCAAATTGGCTGTCATTTCAAGAATGCATTTAATTTATCTACATCAAGAGACTGACAGAAGGGTTTTCGGAAATGTCCCACAATCCAGGGGTATAAAATGCTTGTTGTGTCACCCTTAGGACGTTTATGATAACTACCCAGTAAATAACTTTCTACTATTTCTTTATCACCCAATAACACTCAGATGTTACACACTTTCCAACCCAAAGTTTCTTTGTTTATTTTGGGACTTCTGGAACTTATCCTTATCGGAATTGCTGTTTTCTACTAAAGTACTGTCCAAGCACCAACCTGAAGAAAAGCTAACAACGGTTAACAGCGACTGGAAACAACTTGAGAAATTATCCGAAATGTTGGAATTAATTCATCCCGTTCAATACTGAGGATGGTTAAAATTCAAGTAAGTCAACAAAGCATCATAATGCAAAATCTCATAAGTGAAAGTTCGAATGAAGTTCTAGTGTAGAAGACGTCGATTGTCGTGGATTTAAGGCTTCTAGTCCGACTAAACGTTCCATAAAAACAGTTCATTTCAAAATGAATGAACGCTTGAGCAACGAATTAACTGACCACGAAATTCCTATAAGCATAGGTATTTTTACAGAAGTAATAGTATTTTGCTCTAATATGACTTGAAGTCTTGTGATTTGCATGAGACAACATTGCTTTGGAGATGTATCCCTTGCTGTTGCAACTGATTTTGCTTCTAGAATGTCACATCGTAGAAAATACAATGTGAGAAAGCTACAAAACAACAAGACAAGAGATAAATCGTCCCAATCCAGTGACACTCCCACCGTTGTTACTCCTAAAGAATCTACTTGGAAAAGGCACTATTTTGGAAACTCACTACCAATAATTGATGGTGCAAACAACGTTACAACAACATTTTTTGAGTGTATGATAATTTCTCACTTTCCCACCAACCATTTAGAAAATTCATGTCAAGTGGTCTGTTTATTGAGCTCACCAGGAAATAATTTATTTTGGGGACATCTTTCTGCGTTTTGAAAGCGAAGAACTTCTCCACGTGTTTGTTTTATTTGCAGAGTAATTCATAGTGTTAAGCATTGAAGATAATTTGTGCAACTGGATTTTGTTTTATTCTTGTGCATCCTTCATGTAACTTGCCAAATCTTCTTTTTTGCTTTCAAAGATGATGTATCAGCACTTCCATTGAACTACTTGAAACTCTCTCCTTTTTAATATAGACCAACTGCAGCGCCAAATGCTGAAAGTCCATTAAACAGAAGATTGACAAGTTTGCCACATGTTTGACATATTCCTGCATCATTACTGTATGCTGCAATTTTTCTCGGTGAAAATCAGATGACGTACATTTCGCTCGAGGTGGCAAATTCTGATGATGACAGTTAACAACTGGATTATAGTCACTGTGATGTGATGTGACATTACCAAATTGGGATGAATAAACTGTTCAAATCCGACAGATACAACTGAGTAATTTTACATGGGTGCTAGCTGCGTTCATGTTATCTTACATACTTCTTCTTTTGAAAGAGTTGTTGCCGTCCACTGCTAGGTCGCACTAGATCTCGGGGCATGAGTTGTTGAGCAGCCATTCGATTGTCTCATCGTACAGAACCGTCAGGCCGTGCAGTCCATTTGGGGGCCGATGGATTTGACATTCGAGGACAACATGGTCGACGGTTTGTTTTTTTGCGCCACATTCACAGGCCCCACCCTGGAAAATTTCGTCTGGTTGCGGGCCTGATATTCCAGTACCTCAACTCCTTCGCAATAGCAACAACACATGTTATGCACCAAACATGCACGATCCAACCAGTGGGCACAAAGCTTATAAGTCGTTTCAGGTTTTTAATTTCCAAGCAATGCAAATTCAATGTTTTAGCCTCTGTAGGTTGAGGGGAAACGCATTGGATTCAAGTTTTGGGCAGCAATGTAACGTATATTCGTACAAGACCCTCAGCTAATCATAATAAGTAAGCCTAGTATGGACATATCATTTTTTTAAATACGCCGTCGAAAAGCTGTTCTACAGCGGGTGACCTTTAACTAACATCTAAACTTCAGCAGACAAGCTCGGTATCCAGAAAGTCCTGTTGGAAACAGGCGAACTTAGGAGCAAACGCGTAACCTGAAGCGAACGCGTAACAAATTTGCTAACCATTGAAAACCAAGGCTCATGCGTTTCAAGAACAGTGGAACTCACTAATTGTTTAATGGTAGAGACCACTGTCATGCCGTGACTATGACTTGAATGTTTCAGAAATGACTAAATTAGTCAAAGTTACACGTTTAACGAGTGAAACAAAACACTGTTAGATTGAGCGGACATTAAATAGCAACATTTTTCAAAGCTTGAAAAACTCTGAATTTTTTATGAAACACTGCAGTACGATAAGTCGAAGACCATGGGCGTCCGCAGAAAGTTTTCCAGGGGGGGGCAGCATCTACATTTTGCAGATATTTGTCACGTTGCTGATGATGCAATGCAAATGGAAATTCACGAAACGCTTTACCGTTTCTACATGACTACACCACAGAGAAAATGTCCCATGTTACGACAACAGTCACAAAAAATCTGTTTCGTTGGCAGCCATAGCCAGGTACAGGACGATAATTTTCACAATATAGGCTATCTTCAGAATTTCAAAGCAGGTTCTTCTTTTAACAAAAGTATTGCCATGGTGTTATGACTTTATTTTACCTAGCAACACTTATCAGCGTTACTTAGAAAAAAGAGCTGCAACTATCTGGAATCTCATACAAAGCGATAAATCCCCCTTTCAATAAAACCTTGCTTGTCTTTGCTGATTTTTTCACTGGCAACGCTCATACATAAGCCGGAAAAGTATACTATGTTGACAGGACTATCAGAGAACTTGCTAAAGTTAGAATACTGTGCAGGCTTTAAAAAAATTGATCAGATGAATCATGAGCGTCGGAAGTGAGGACAATGGTGGCTTGTCCTCCTGGATTTTGTAAATTTCAGCAGAGGCAAAACTGACGGTGAGCCAGAGGAGCAAATCACCCCGCCCACCCCCCTGGCAAGCTAAATGTAAAAACTGAGCGCCCTCTCAGCTCAGATTCAGTTTTAGTATTCTTTTGGTTTTCAGTAGGTTATTGGTTTATGCGCGTTTCTGAAAATTTTCCTGATATGTAATGTTTTCTTATATTCATCCACATCCAGATTGACCACCATTTCTCATTTTTTTCCGGGTGTTGGCTGGTGAGCCCCTTACCGTGGTAAGTGGGCCCGTTTCAGCTAAGATCCCCCAGGTTCAAACCTATATACGGTAGTTTCACCTCTGATGAAATTCAGCCTATATAAGAGTGGTTTGATTAAGCCATTCTCTCATTTCAGGCACATTGTTCACACTCACATTAACAATGCATTTTTCAAACTTGTGGAAGCGTTACTACAGATTTATTCATGCTTTTTTCACACAGTACAAACTATGTGCCTTTCCGCTATCAGCAGACACCGTCTCTCTGCAATACATGCCTAGATGTTTGCGTTCAGTCACATGCGCAAAAACGCCTTCTACCATTATTTGAACTAGTGAACCTTTGAAGATTTGTTGCCATGTTATTTTTACGCAATAAAAACCATCGATAAAACAATTTGCTTGCTAGTTTCGTAACTTGCCTCTGTAGGAGAAAGAGCAGATATGAATGAACTGCAAGCTCATCACTGCATGAAACCAGAATAGTGAACCTGGCTCTTGTGCAGTGTGAGTGTCATACTGGCAAATAAACTGTCAATGCAAAAATTAACTCAATTAATCAGAATTAGACTTCTGACTTCAGGTTTTCTAGAAAATTTTGGTTCTGAGTCCCAATTTCCAAGGGGGGGGATGTCCGTTTTTCCCCCTTGCGGACGCCCATGTCGAAAACTTTCCGTGAAGAAATTTAGACATCGTTACCACAGGCAAGGACGTACGCAAGGGGCTTGGGGTTGAACTCCCACTTAAGCTTGATATTTTACGAAAACTTTATTACCTGCGCAAAGGAAATTTTTTTTCACATACATTTTACTTGTTAATTTGTCGATTTAATGCAAATAACAAGGAATGCATTTGCAAGCAAATTTCAAGGTACATTGTAAATGGGCCAAAAATTATAATTAGGTTTTGGTGGAATCAGGGTTATCGTCAACATCCAGAAACCATCTCAACACTTTCTGCAGAAGTTTCGTCCACTACACATGTTTAGATTGTGTTCCGCGATAGTTCACTTTATCGGAAACAATTGTCTTTATTTTTTCTGCTATGGCTGATCAGCGCATGCGCTGACCACATTGGCTACATTACCAATTTCTGTAGCATGATAAAACTGTTGCACGAGCTCAGAAACAGCAGTTGTTAAAATAGAAGCATTCAGGCATTTGATTATGTCTCAGCAGGGAAAAAGGAAAACTAAATGTTTGCTGGACTTCTATACATAACAAAAATCGAAAGTTTTCTTGCGTACTTTATGCGCATTCTCAATTCTTGTGTAGTTTAGCAAGATTCGATCTTGCAAA
>JGI24159J19872_10000202_pt1 | contig 44122 bp, 25 predicted proteins | sample Ectturendosymbi4_FD_19872 | JGI IMG/M metagenome (IMG submission 19872) | reverse complement strand
TTCAAACGTCACTGTAATTGTTGTCTGCAACGAAAACACATGTGAAAGACCTAACCAAGACCTCGGTTCCACAATGTGAAAATGAAAAATAGTAATCACAGAAAGGTGCTGTTTTCCCAAGTTTAAATTTGTGAAAGAGTCCCATGGGTCCCACATTTCCCCTTCTCTGCTTTCAAAGGAGCCCCTAACAGCCACTGTAATGCGTAAGTAGGCCTATTCTGTTTTTGAAGGGGACCCCAGCACACAAATATCCTTGCTCTAATTGTTTTTTTATTGCTGGAATACTAATTATCGCCAAATAAAATCAACCCAACAACCAAACAGCAGCTGTAATGTGCAAGTACTCTGCTTTCAAAGGGGCCCCAAACAGCAACTGTAAATCTGGAGAACTGGGGGGTGCTAGCTTTGCTATCGCCTTTTATGTGTTGCTAGCTTTGTTTCCCAACTTCAGTTGTGTAACATGAATACGCTTTTGCAGAGACCGAGTTTGCTACGAAAAGTTTAGGGGGACAAACTTTGTGTAATATGCATGCGTGGGCGTCGGAAGGATTTTTTTCCAGGGGGGGAATAGGGGGCCAAAAGTGGTGAAATTTTGTTTTTCCCACTCGAAACTAAGAAAACAACTTTTTTTCTGAAAATTTCAAAATCCAGGGTGTCTTTGGATCCCTGCCCCCCTTTCCCACGCCCATGTATGCATGTTATTGTGCATATCACGCAAATCTAATATTATTGTTTGCGTTTCGATGACGTCACCATGTTCACACTCAATCGTAATACCACCTTTTGAAATGAAATATTTTGGGGACCATGGCACAATCCCCTCCACGCTACGTCCATGGTTATAATGTCCATTTTTATTATTTATTCCCTGGCTTTGTGCTGGGGCTTTTCAACAGTACTGTAACTACGAAATTCGTACATCGACATTATTTTTATCACAAAATTTTGGGGGACGAAAGATATTGTGTACTCCGTTGTCCAAAATTCCCTCCCTCTGAAACTCGGTCCCTGCCCTTTTACATTTTTTGTGAGTAATGTCGTAGTCTCAGAAACGTATCCTCGGGTTGCCCGCAAATTCCCTTCCTAGGCTTGATCAAAGTCTCGTCACGATTAGGTGAGTCATCATACCCCCTTTTCAGCCTTGCCTTGGCCCCCGCCAACCCTAAAATCCAATACTGATGCATAAACAGTATTCAGTCGCAGCCATTTGTTGTAGCCTAAAGATCAATATTAGCTATGAGACCCGGGTCTCAGGGCCCCTGTGGTCAAGGGGCCCCCAACATGAAATCTGACATTCACTGCAGTTATAGCCTGCTTACGCACTATGATTGTTGCCCAACGTTCAATGCATTATAAAGACTATGAGTGAAACAGGAAAAATACATTACCGGCGCTCACATGCGAACGCCCAACGCTTTTGTTGGTCATCACTCCCATCGACCTCCGCATGGAGCACATGGCCTGACGATTCTGGTTGATGAGACAATTTAATGACTACTCAACACCTGCCCCGAGATTTAGTGCGGCCTAGTTGTGGGCATAAACAACTTGCTCGAACGACGAAGAAGGGAGATAAGTCGCGCGAAGCATGTATGCATCGCCTAATTAAGGAAACATGCATGATATCACTTTTTGAAACATTGCTATATATTCTGTGTATATATCTTTGTTTAATGTGATCAAACTGCTGTGGTGAATGATCGTTTTCGAAACTGAAACGAACAAAGAATGAACTCAGGTCATCAATATCATAGCAACGTTTAAATCATTTGTCACTGATGAGTATTGAGAGCAATCTATTACGGAAACAAAACTTTGACACGCTGGTACATGAATTTGCTTGCAAAAAAGCACACAAAGTACTATTATTGTTTGAGTGTCTAATACTGTGGGAAAAACTCCTGAGTTTACAATAGGAAAACGACACGACTTAAGTCAGTCTTATTTTCATTTTCGCATTGCATATCTACCTTTCAATTTGAGTTTGCAGAGTGTGTTGTTTCGCGTGATGAACACGAGTATTATGGGGACACCATGCGACATTGGTTTTTATTGAAAAGATGGGGGACCTCAACAAATTGTACCTCAGGGCCCCTAAAAACTTTATCTGGCACCGCTATAAAGATCTTAGGTTGGGGATTTAAATCTACCACAGAGGAACTATCAGAAAAAGTTTCACGAATTGCTTAATGCTGATAAGTAGCGGATACAACCTGAACCGCTTAGGCCAACTTGGTTGGCGTTGATCTGAACAGATGATGAAAAATGACCTTTAGAGTTTGTGTTTCGCAGCAGTACAGCTGCAGTGTTATTTTTTTATGAACGGATCTGTTATCAACATGGTCTGTTATGAGTGGTCGGTTATGAACAGGTCTGTTTTGAACGAACACCAAAGGACATAGACGAGTTATTGTGGACCATAACAGCTGTTTTCGAAAAGCTCATTCTCAGCTGAACTTCTGGCTGGCTTTGTTGAAAAGTGGGATTTGAAACCCCGCCTTGGTGTGGGAAACGGAGACTGGCTACTTCAAACAAATTGCTAAAGGAAACTACCACAAGAATTGACCGCTGGATGCAAGAAACGCACCGGGCCTACTGATCAACCCAAAGGATTGTTCAAAGATCAAGCAGCAACTTATATTTGCAGCATAATTATTCGGTGTCTTCATTAAAGCAAAAACTATTTGAAAAAGATACAAACGTTTCTCACAGGAAACTCAGTATCCGAGCAAAACCTGTCGCGAAACGCATTCATTGCTTTTCAAACCTACCAACCAGGTGAGGAAGAAAGAAGCAAGTAAGGCAAAGGTATGACACATAAAATACGCAAAGCTCACTTCACAATTTTTTAAACGAATGCGCCAAATTTTCCCTAAATAGCATACAGAAATCACGGGTCATTTCCGTATTTGATCTTTCCGTTTTGGTACGTCTTTTTGCGCAAATTTGCATTTTTTTACAAAGCACAACGATCATGCTTCGCCACCCAGTCTACATTAAATCTTTCTCTATTTACACGTAAAACAATTGTATGAATTCTTTTAATGTCATTTTAGTAAACATAGGTGAAGCAGGTTGAATGCTGAGTTGAATTGTAAAAGTTCGGCAGTGGTTTTATTGCAGGCCAACAGAAACATTATAAAAACAAAAAATAATGGAATGGTTAAAGTACATTATGTAACAAATTAAACCATTGTTTCACTAACACATGTCAAACAGATGAACACATTTCCACTTGCCTACCTACAGTAAGCGTTTTGCTGGTGAACAGTGGCGTAGCCAGCCCAAAACTTTTCGGGGGCCAAAAAGTTTTTGGTGGTCCAAAATACTTGACTGTAGGCAAGCAACAGTATTTTTGTTTCGGACGCCGCTTCTCAAAGCGCACAATGACTAGATATACTAAAAATTTGTGGGGTGGCATGGCCACTGGGCCCCCCTGGCTACGCCTATGCTGATGAACAATCTCAAGTCAGAAATTTGCGCATATTTTGAGGTTTAAAAGAAATAAGGCGCATCAGTCTTGTCATGTGACTTGACATAGCGCGATACCGCAAACTCGTTTTCGTGCTAGGTAGTCATCTTCCAAAAATGACAGTTTCTTTTGGTAAGCCTAAAACACTATGGAACGCTTAAAAAGCGCCTTTGAAATAAGCACTCGTTTCTTTTCTATGCAAAAGAACTTTAACCTGCTGGAAAATTGCAGTCAAACGAATAATGCAATCAGGGATGCCGGGGAGCGGGGGAAATGACGGGAGCATTATCTCCTTGCCCTTTCATAAGGGCGGCAACGGGGGAATAGGTGCCTTTAAATACAAGGGTCATAGGTCATTTCACGGTTTGTAAAGTTCGACATGAAACAAATTTATTGCAGCTATTCGCGCACCCAGAAAATTCATAATGGTTTTCTATGATTTTTGTTATTATTTTTGAGGCCAACGTTGTTGCTGAACAGAAACAAGCGTAATTGGTAACGATTTATTTAATGAGATTCCATTGCCCTCAACTCTTTTACTGCCTCCATGCCCTACAGCTGCTCCGGCATCCCTGAATACAATATTCAAACCAGAAAAACTAAAAGGTGCAACACGTGCGAAATACATCGAGAGAAGACAAAAACATCAAACAGAAACAATAAATGCACACGAACTTGACAGCGGCTTCAATCCGTATACTTTTGATTGCAAGCCAGTGTTCAACAACAAAATGGAGGTCGAGCGGTTTACATTTTAGTTCGAATACATCAAGGGTGAACAACGTTTTCGCTATTACCGGCCAAATTACGCTTATTTTTATCAATTAGGCCGCCAGTGAGTTCAAGATATTTTGGCATTGTTTCTGTTCTGCTTTCACACTCTGAGCATAGCCTGCTTTCACACATCTGCTTGGCCGTCTTTCTACTAATTATCCTCATTGTAGAGATGGCACGCGCCAGCACTGTTGCAGCCCGGCCCGCCCGGAGCTAACAAGAAACCGCCCAGCCCAGCCCGTTTATATCAAACTACAACTTATTTTCCGGCCCGGACCGGCCTGTGGCCCGTAATATAAAGTAACCTCAGATGCAAAGTGACAACAAGTTTACAGTTCATTGTTCTTTGTACACTAAACCCATGTAGTCTTAAGTTAGTGACTATATAGGTCCGCTAGTGGACCTTCACTTTTGAAAACTTNTTCGTCCGTCACCTGTAACGTGACNCTAATGCNTGACAAGAGTGCACTAGGCTGCACTTCACTTGCTAGTAACATACTAAATCTAAGCCAGGGGTCACCAACATGGTGCCCGCGGGAACCAGGTCGCCCGAACGGACCTCGTGGGTCGCCCACGGGCCTGTTCTGACACTAGCATAAACACGATCAGTGTCTTCACATTGATAAATATCTTTAATTTTTACTGTTATTAATGATAACATAATATGAAGATAAATTGCGCAAGTTTTTATTTGAAAAGTCTGTACATTAAACTGGCAGCCCTTAGCATGAATTTGCACCAAGATATAGCTCCGAGTTTTAAAAAGTTTAGTGACCCCTGACCTAAACCCTAACCTAAGCCTAACCCCTCATCCTAAGCCAAGAGTTCACAAACTGGGGTACATGTACCCCTAGGGATAGATTTTCCTATCTGAAAGGGTACATTTAAAGCTAGCAATAGAAGGGAAAAATTATGTTTACATATTCATTTCGAAATACTCGTACTTATACATAGCAAGGTCTACGTCAGTGAATATTTTCAAAATCATTGTGTGCTTATAATGGTAAATATATTTTTGTTATTTTCCTCAGCCTTTTTGTCATAAGAAATTGTAGAGGTACATGTTCATACAACGAAATGCTGAAGGGGTACATTGCCAGAGAAAGTTTGGGAATAGCCTACTTGTCCTAAACCTAAACCTCGGCGACCGAATATAAATGAAAGTGTCTGTTGCTTTGGTTGATTCATAACATGGTTCACTGATTTGCGTAGAAACAAGTGAAACGGAACGTTGGTATAATGGTAAAATGGAAAGAACAACAGCAAAAAGTTCGTTGTTAGATTTTGAAAGTTTGCAAAAAAAAAAAATCTTCGGCGAGCAGACTGCAGCGGCCCGGAATGACGTCACCGCTAAACAAATTGTTAGCGGGTTGTTTCAAAACCTTCAGCGGACGGCCCGAAGACTTGACTGTAAGCGGCCTGTGCCATCTCTACCTCATAGAGTAAACAAACAGTATTAATGCACGGCCGCCATAATTTATATTTTCTATTACACGTTCACGGCCGCATACATTTTTATCGAAGGCCACATGCGGCTGTACGGCAGCAGGTTGTGCCCCCTGGACTACATGGTTGCAATGCAGTTGTTCCCCATGATCTTCAAGGTATACTTGACGTGGTTATATCGCCTTTGTTTTTGCTTAAGGCGTTAAGGGCTTGTAGAGAAGTCGTGCCATTGTGTAGCCGAAGTTGGCTTTAGTGTTTTCTTCACTCAATAGACTCCATGATGCCCCTAATCCAGTTCATGAAGTACGAAACTCGTGTATAAACAGCTGGCTTTTTCTGTGCAGATCCACATCGTCCCCAACTGTACACTCCGTGCAAAACATACAAGCCATTGGGCCTTTGACAAAATAGCGGTCCTCCTGCAAAAAGTTACGGTTCACAGATTTGCATTATTTGGAATAAAATTCATTAGATAGATACAAAAAGAAATTCGGAGAGGTTGTAACCCTAATGAGGAAACCTTAAAACGCTAAATGAGTCGGTAAATCATGGGTGTAATGCAACCCAAAATTTGATTACGATTTCCTGGGACATGTGACATCCGTTATTTCCGGATCAAACTATTTTTGACTTCACGACGTCCATTTTTAATTACTTTCACAACAAAATCGTATCTACGCAGCGAAACAAACTTACACAGCCTTCAAATTTTACACACTGCACCCCCCAAAAGGGGATTTTTAGAAGGGAATTTTTGTTTTCGCGTAGAAAATGTCATGCGCATTTTAGATCCGTTTTTTCTTCATATCAAGTGATGGTGTAGGAAGACTATTCACATATGAGGCTTCGTGGTCATATTTGGCCAAAGACGTTTTGCACTTAAAATCACATTGAAATATTAAGGTATTAAAGGTACACAAAATTTGTTTCACATCAGGTAAAGCTAGGTGGTATAGTACTCCAATTTTCTATATATAGGCTTTCAGGGACATTTTTGTAAATAATTCTGACAGCACTCCACTTGTCTCTGAAAATCAAGAAAAGTCACGGAAACACAGGTTTCTGATATTTTTCTAAGTACAAAAAATCAATAAAAAAGACGCCACTGGGTGGTGGAGCACCCAGGTTTCCTGAGCAGGGTTTTAATAAATTTGTTGAAATGCATATATATTTACGTTGAGACTAACGTTCAGGCAGCGGTGAAGGTTATTAGGTACACGAAGATCTTTACATATGAAATTGAAGTTTGACAGTGTACGTGAGAGCTAACGGATATATTCAGACGAAGAAATTTTTTATATTTTTGAATGTTGTGTCAAATTAAGTGTTATTCACCGAAATATTTTCAGTTGCTTGCTCTCATGCAGTAGATTGAAGCATATCGCAATAACAAATTTTAATCCACTAAGCTTTCAAACGCAGCCAGAACATCTTGCAAAAACTTTACTAGAAACGATTTTTCTGTTAAAATACAATTAATGTCTTTGAAAGCGCTTCATCGAAGTCTGCGCAAAATTGTTTTATTATTCACAAGGATCATCTTCCTTGCCAGCATGAAATCGATCGCGAATAAATGAACAATCATGAGCAAAAATATCCTCACCGGAATCTCCTTCGCACGGAGCGGCTTTATAAGCACCCGCGCACATCATGCAGCCCCGTACAACGCAGTTTCTCCAGTCAGGTCGATTGCATTGTTCATTCGTGATATGGGGGACTGAAACCTCTTTTAGTATGTTGGGGTATCCTGTGCCTGGGTGATGAAATGAAGAAAACGTTTTTGCATGCATGGAATTTTGAAATACGCGGATTTGCGCATTACTTTTATTGCTTTACCACAATGAATTGATGACTGGCGCAACACATTCAGTTCACTTTGACAAGCATTCTCATTAAACTCTGAGATATCATTCGGCAGGCAAAGGCATTGCTGTAAGGATAGTCAAAGTACATAGTGATGTTCTTCGCAAAACTATTGCTATCAGATCTCCACCCTTCCGAATATTGAGGGTGCGTCTGGCTATAATCTCGTTCTTTGATTTTCTTTCAAGGGATGGTTCGGAAATTAAATTGCCCGGCTCGGGCATAAGCGGTGTATTAACCAATGTCTCTTTTGCGACAAAGCTGCTCAAGGCGTTTTTCGCGGTTGAATGAAAACAATCATTGCTCGAAATGCGGCCACACGGAACGCTGACTTCTTGGTCATCGCCCCTAATTTGTTAGAACACTTCAGGGAGTTCTCTTCATTATGAACATAGCAAGCATACAACTCACGCCATTACAACACAAAACACACGCAAGCCCCATTACAACTGTATGAGATTGCTGATTCGTCAAACGATGACGTGCAACAATCAGTTTTTATACGAACTACCAATTTGTCAAGCCATTGTGGAATCTCTCTAATTTCCCATCATGCGTGAGGGTTACCTTGTGTCAGGCCCCATCCCAGGACAATGCATGGTCGATCCTTTTGCGGTGACTCGTAAGCGACTGGCATCGAAGCTGGAGTCACGTAGGCGGTGCTGTAAGCTGGCCTACAACACGTGATTGAAGCCGTGATTGAAACAAACTGGAAAGAGCACACCGCTAGTGGTTGATTTAAATAAGCTAAATAATTCTAGTCAAGCATTTACTTTGAGGCGTTTGGTTATTTAGCTAAGGTTGTGCGTACGGATAAAGAAGGATAGGTCGCTTTTTGTCGATAGCACCCTGCGTTTTTACTATAAGTAGACAATTGCATCACGACCCTCAAGTGAGTTTATTTTCATACTTTACAATTGCAACGTGTCTTTCAAACGAGTAATTGCAAGGTTGGAAAATTGTTTTACATTTAAAATGTTATCTACAGTTCTGAAATGAGTGAAGACTACTTAGCAGTTTTGATTATCGTTTTCAGCAGCCACAGCAGAAGTTTCAATAAGTGAAAACGGTGCACAGCAGTGCCTTTGCCCTCGGGGTGCAGCCTATCCCAGCAGAGAGACGCAAAACGTCGCACCTCCAGAAGTATTCAGGATGTATCAAATGCTGTGTGGTCTATCATATTGTAGGATACCTATCGCTTTCACTTGAATAGCTTGAATTACGATTGTGAAGATTAATTACACTGGAACAAGCAGTAGCTCGCACGTGATATATAGCTCCTAAAAGACTATGAGACCCTGGTGTCCATGATATATCGCAAAAAAAAATTCGTCATTTCTACCATGCAGTTATCATTACCTTGAAACAAAGAAAACCTTGAAAATAATTAAAACTGACCAAAATTTCAAAAAAGCTTTGGGACACTTCAATACTATGAAAAAATTATATGTTTGACAGTCCGGAATCCTCTCCAGTGCAGAGCGGTCTAGGGATCATGGGTTCAGGGATGATTGGTGTGAACCTGGTTTCACAAAACCGTCAATCGTCTTGCAACGTATGAAAAAAGTAAAAGATTGTTTGAATTGGCGAATTAGCATTTGCTTTTAGCGATGGAACCAAGAAACAATTTTTAACTTCATTGATCTTCTCAAGACAGATCTATTTTGCTATTAAAACTTCTAGTTGCTTTCATATTCCGAGCAAAAAATCAAGTAAAAACCAACTACATGCTTACATATGTTCTGGAAGCATTATTTAAAATCAGATATGTTAGCTTGACCAAATATTTGCAAAACACCATTATGGTCGTGTGAAACCGAGAAATGAAAAAACTAGTTTGTAATGTTGCCTATAGCCTACACAAGCGTACACAATACGCTCAACGCGTTTTCACCTAAACACAAAACGATCAGCATTACTGAGTTCTTTTCAAAACGGAAATGACGAAAGCCAAGCTTGATATACATGTAATTTTATAAGGCAGAGGTTGGATGATGTGGCGAGGCATGATGTGCGCCCGGACACGTGCTCCATGCCATGCGAGTTTTACGGGATCAAAACATTGTTAATCCACGTGCAAGTTGCGTTTGTATCTTTTAGCGATTGTAAAATTAAAGAAGCATCACGATCTTACCTTCGAAGACGCAACAGAGCAAGATCATTGAGTCTTGGACGACCTTCTGACTTGCACTGGTCGTTGCGACAGATCACGTTACTAACGTAAAAATCTTGTTGACCCACATCTCTGAGATAAGGCGATTTCTTGTATTTTCCAAGACTAACCATGAGGTCTCCATTAGGTCTGACTCGAGAAATAAAACATTAAAACGATAGCTGCAGTGATTGAACTAAATATTTTGCACATATGCTGGTCGTGTGCATGCTTCAGGCGTTTCGTATTCTTGGAAGCCGTGGCTAGAGTGCAATGTAAGTCGTTTCAAAAATTCGACATCAACCATCACGTGATGGATCCCTCGCGAAAATTGACCGCGCCCGCCAGAAGTGCAGCTCAATACCTTATGCAAAATCTATACTTAACCAAATTACAACGAAGCGATCACTCAAAATGCACTGGGTTGAGCTTACTCGGGCTACTAGCACAGCACCAGTGGCCATTTACTTTACGGAAGAGACAAGGAAGGGAAAAAACACTATTTTGAGAAATATCAAAAACTTGAAGATTTGGGGAATTCTTTTTGTTTCAACACGTTTTCTGGAAAGTTTGTAGGATTTTACCTCAAAAACATCATTTTGGTAGCAGAATTTTTGTTCTTGTTGTTGGACTGCATGCTTCCTGGTTCATACCGCAAGACTTATCAGGTGAACTCGAGCCTTGGCAACTGCTGTTGGAACTGTTGTGACGCCCTCATGTGAGTTCAGCTTCATTATACTCCCTTCGTACTCACTCTGAAGTGTCACTAGTGATCAGCAGCTATGGGGCGCCGTTCGTAAAAATATTATATATGACAGATTTAGCACAAAAACTGCTATCTCTGCGCATATTTAGCTATCTCTGCACGGAGATAGCTATCTCTGCACGCATTTAGCTATCTCTGCGCAGAGATAGCTATCTCTGCACGCACTTAGTGATATCTGTGCAGAGGCAGCTATCCCTGTGCGCATTTAGCTATCTCTGAACATGTATAGCTAAATCTGCATGCATATATAGCGCTGAAGCGTGTGAGAGGAAAACATGGTATCCTCTCTGAAGAAAAACTTGGTGTTCTATTTCAGTAATCCAGACAAACGCTAGGCTAATGCAAGGCATGAATGCTTTGGCGTCATATAAAGCTAGGTAGTTTCAGGTCTAAATTATACTGGTTTGATAATAACATTGGTTTGTGCAGACGATGGGCTACAGTAAACTTGTGGTGGTGGTGTCAGTGCTAGTGCCATTTTTTGCTTAAAATTTCAAAGAGCATCTCGTCAAGTCTGACCATCCCAACTGTTCTCACCAAATGCAGCTCACCGCCTCGCAGCGCCTTCAGGTGCACAAAGAGAATGCTCTCACAGAAAGAGTGCGTTGAAAGCGAAGTGCTTGCTTGGAGACGAGCAGCGTTTTGTAAAGAGAATAACGCTGTCATAGAAAAAGCGCATCGAAAGGAACTGCTCGATTAGGCGTTCTTGCCGGAAAATAACGTTGGCAACACACATCACTTTAGTAGCATTATCAAAGTAAACCCCTCTGCTTGAAGAATCAAAGATACAGTAGCCTAGCTTTTGCCAGGATCAGAGCGCCAAGGACTGTCCTTGAATTTGCCATCAAAACTGGTTATGTCCTTGATTCTTGAAAAACATTTTGCTGTCCTTGAGTATTTTTTGGCGTCTTTGAAAGTTCTTGAAAAGTTGTGAAATTGTTCATCATTGGACTATTGATTACATTTACATTATGTATTCAAGAATCAAGATTAAACAATGCAGTTGAACAGAATAACGTGTAGATTTGTTCTATCTTAAACAGTTGTGGGGTAAAAAATTAACTATTCAAGACCAGTGGTACACGATATACCTGTACAATGTACATGTAATAATTAATTTTCGTTATTATTAAATGTGGTTGATTGCCCATTGTTATTCAGCAATGTTTGTTTGAAAGAATATGCTACATCACTATATCTAAAAAGTATTCAAACTAGGCATGAAGTAAAATTTCAATAATCACAAAATAACAAAATGTCATTGCAAAAATTTCAAGTGATCTGACAACCGTACATGTGCAGCTGTAATAATCTCACTGTTACAAGAAACTAACCTTTCTAACAGTATACCACACAGGATAAAATGTCGGACAAAAGCAGTTAACCATCTTTCACGGTCACTAGAAATTTGAAAAATGCTAAAAATTATTTTATCGAAGTTAAAATTTATAAACTAATAGAATCAGTGATACCACACCAAACTCTGTTTCAACATCAACTTGGCTATGCGTAACCTACCATCTAACATGAAAAGTTCTTCACATAAAACGTGACAAACATCACTTTTATTTTTGAAACCTCTCCAAATACAAAACCTAAAGAGAAAAAAGTAAGGGCACATAGCATATTATACCCCCCACCTGAAAAAGTGGGAAGGACACGTCCCCCGTGTCCCCTACCAAATGGCGCCCATGATTTCATGTACACAAATTCAATTTGTTTGATAAGTAGAAAGTTTAATGCTAGACAGGACAAGGTTTATTGCGTGGTTCTAGTAAAAACCTGATAAAACGGTTATGCTGCGCATAAAACCTTGTCCACAGATTTCATTTGCCAAAAAATACTTAGCGGGAAGGTAAAACTACGTATGAAACTAAACAGTTATCGATGCAAGGTATAGTGTACAATGCAGATTTAAAAAAATTATCTGACTTTCTTGTTTCAAAAACACAAAAAGCAACTGGTAGTACCTGCAGGCCATGTGGGTGTAGAGGTAAATAACAACAGGATAACCACAGAAACAAGAAAAATATAAGGCAAAAAAGAAAGGAACAGATTCTTTTACGTAAACAGATCTAAGTTATTCAAAAGCTGTTACTAATTGTTTTTTAAACTCATGTTGAATTTTCGCCATCCTTTGTATAAAAGTTTCGCGTCTTTTAATGAATTACAAAAAATGGAAAAGATGTGCAACCAGCGCTTCAGCCAGCGCTTCTCATCCAGTGAAGCTCTCATAAGTGGGCCGTAGCCATGTACCTTTTGCTGAATTATTCCAATTTTGACTGGTGAAAATGGGAATTATTTTTTCGTTAGAAGTTATACATGAGCTTGTCTCCTAGCGAGCCTCGACTTAATCTGATCATATCCAATAAGCAAGGTCAAATTTCGCAACAAAAGCAAATTGTGTGTGTTCGTTGCGTGGCTTTCTTCCGAGAGATACAGATGGGTGCATTTTTTACAGATGGGTGCATGGGTGCAGATGGGTGCAGATACAGATGGGTGCATTGGTGCACGCGAGGGTGCATTTTTTTATTGTGGTCCCCTGAAACACCTTGCCGGTAAAAGTGGACGTGGTCCCCTGAAACACCCCTGAAACATATTGTGGTCCCCTGAAACACCTTGCCGGTAAAAGTGGACCATCTTATTGTGGTCCCTGAAACACCTTGCCGGTAAAAGTGGACGGTGAGGTCAAAAACGTTGAGAAGCACTGATTTCAATTAATGCGATAAAGTATTTTTGCCATATGCCAGTCAGCAATGTACCTGGTGCCGTTACAGTAATCCAATACGCAGTGAGCTGCAGTCAAAACCCATCGGTTATCGATGAGAGTGCCGCCACAAAAACTATCCTGAAGTATTCCACGCGTCAGGTATACCATCGCTTTGCGCAAATGTCCTGCTGGTCCTCCGCCGACGATGCGAGTCATCGGGGCTGCACGGTGTGTGCAAGGTCCCGCTGAGGCTGGAATTCGCAGCAGGGCGCTTGGGGATTATCAATGCAGCAAGAATCTGTGAGAAAGCGTTTTGAGCTGAGTTATCACCTCGTGAATTGAAGCGAAACGAAGTACATCAACCTGTTATTTTTAAAAAATGGAGTAAAGCTACTGAAATTAAACTTTGAAGAACGTATGTTTAGCCCAAAATCACCGGTCCAGAATGTAGGTGAAATAAAACATAACGAAGGAAACGCTGAACGTGGGAAGCATGAAGTACAAGCGATGCAATGTACGGCGGGTCTGAAAACTACATCTTGCAAAATAATCAAACAATAAGAGTAAATTATAGATTTTTCATATTCCCGCTCTTGAATTGCATGGTTGGGTGAGGTTTTAATGTCTTATGATGTTGTTGAGATCATAACGTTTGAGATTATGGAGTTCAGATTAAGTTTTGTTCTGACAGTATGAAAAACTAGACAATTTTTTTCATTTCGCCAAGTCACTTACCTTCGTTTAACTAGAAGCAAATCGCGCAATTTGTTTCTCGTGTGTGGCGCGTACCGCAAAGTGCATGATGAACACCATTCATGCTCAAACTCGAGATGCTGTGCGTACAATTCAACATACTGCATTCGAGGCCTGGGTTTCTACTTGTTGGATTATGAAGACCTTTACGCTTAAGGCCCTTGAAAACTGTCTGTTACATTGTCCACGACACCACGAAGATCGCACCGAACCACTTCGAACAGGCTGAAAACTTAAACTCTGATGTGCCTGGTAAGTAAGTGTTTTCTGCGTCCTTCATATACTGCAGGGAAATACCATGTCAATGTATTAAAGTACAAACGGAATTGAATTGACCCCAAGTGATGTGGTTTGAAGCAATGCATGAAATAAACTACAGTAGGTCATCTTTGCCATCATACTGTAAAATTTCGCAAGGTGAGGTGCATGGTGAGTACTGGTCTCTAATGCAGCGGAGTGATTCAGGCAGCGCACTTGCAAACGTTTTGCGGACCCTTAGAATCGTGCACTCCAGTGGCCGAAACCTCCAGAAAATACGAGTTTAAGTTTCTATAACTCATCATAACGGTTGCATTGTTAAAAACAGATTTAACTGGCCGTTTCACATGCAATCCACGCGTAGAGAATAATCGTAAGAAGAACTGTTGTTTTTTTCAAGTCGAAGAGTTGCTTTCGCTTTTGCGGGTTGGGAAAATATACGCGCTCCCACGCGGTATGGGTGCGTTGCAGCAATTTGCGGGTTCGTATGAACTTGTTCCTAAAATTACAGTTATGTGCTTTAGGAATTTGACAACAAAATGTTTTTTTGCATTCTTATTTATATCGTACCCTCTGTTTGGCCGATAACCACGCATATTTCCATTAGTGTCTTCGTTATCAGTAACTTTTGTTTTGCGCGGGGATGTTAGCAGTAATATTTTGGGGCCGTAACTACACAGAACGTCATAGATCGTTTATCGACACGGTATGATTGAGGCACTCAGCTTCAAAAACTGCAGTTTGTCTCTGGATCGCACGTTTAAACGCAACCATCGATAGCGATCTTATAAGGAAAAAGATTTTTGCAAATTGCACATACATACGGTTGAAAACGCGATGAAAGCTAAAAGTCAACCCACCACAGCAATTGGCATTCTTAGTGATTGTATCTCTCCCAAACTAAACCAAAACAGGCAGGCATCGCCTTCATGCGTCCGTGCGCGCTTCAACCCTGGGTTGTGTGACAGTTTGGTCGTCACTCTTAAAAATCATCGATACGAAAAAAATTTTTCGTAGCCAGGGGTGATGGAACGAGGGAAGAATTGTTTCCTTATCGTTTCGCAGAAAACTATTGAACTTCGTGTGAGAGAGAAGAACGCACAAAAAGCATGTATACTATCTTCAATCATTCAGCGTTTTTGTGGTCATACCTCTAAATCAAAATGAACGGAGCAGTGCAAGATGTACACGAAGCAGACTGGACGTAACAAATAAACTGCGGGTCGCATTGTCTACTGTCACCCCAAGACGAAACCATCTCATTGCAGAAGAACAAGCTGAAGGCTCCCACTGATTCAGCGTTAAGGAAAGTTGCAGAAGATTTACACGCAATAAAAATTTGTTATTTCATTTTTGATGTATTGGCTGCAACATCTTGAAGGCCGGTCCGTGGTAAAAAGGTCTACCTTAAACTGGTCCGCAGAGCAAAACAAGTTTCCGATCAGTTAATTTAAATTGATATGTTGTTCATCAGTTGTATTTGGGTTTGGTTTTTGAAATAACGTGGTAATTATTGCGCATAAACACGGCTTAAGAGGATTCACTGCACCTCGGTTTTTGAGAGCACAAGTTTGCGATGGGTTTCGGATGCGTCTTTTGCGACTGATGTCATCGATTAGCTTGAGGAAAGTAACGATATCCTCCAACGACTGAGGCTGTTGTGTTGACGTGCTGGTTCGCTCAGAGCTAGATTGACTTCCGGCTGCAAGTAAAGAAAACAGCTCTTATCGTTAATCAACACACTTGCGCATGTGTAACACAAACGGGTGCGGCTTCAAGTGCAATGAGATTGTGTGGAGGTAGCTATAACATAAGATGCTTTTGATCATGCACAATATGTTGTGATTGTTGCTTCAAAGTCGAGTTTGGCTTTGTGGCAACGCGAATGCTTTAAGCAATTAATGGACGCCATCTTTTCCAGGGCCATTGCTCTGACAAAACAGCAGCACTGGCTCGCGCAAACAAGCATCATCATCATCATAAATCAGCGAGCAACAGTGGTGAGTTGGTAGCAGAGAAGTATTTCAGGGTAAGCGAATGCTTGAATTTGAATACCATGGATCAGACGGGTGACTTCTGGAAGTAAATATTGTCATTTACAGATAACGCAAATACTTTCCGAAGAAAAAGCTTTTCGTCCTCAACAATTCTCAGACATGGAATGTACACTTGGTAAAAAAATATTTGGTAAAAAATCTGAAGCAATTAACAGAAAAACTGCAGTAAACAAACAAACGGACCGCACTACCAATATCTTGGTCACATTATAAGTATTTCAAAAAGGTAAAATCACGTAATAAATGGTCATCAAAAAACGTTTTACAAATTTTCGAGCTAAAAGTTGTCAAACTTTTGTACAATTGGAGCAAATGCGTTGGTTATGACAAGCAACAATTTGTTTTTTTCAAAACTATGAAAACGCTGCACAAGTACAGGATTGAAATATGTTGCGAAAATTTTTGGGAATTTCGCACGCAGTGACGTTACCAAGTGAGGATTTTTTGGTCAAAAACTATGCTGCACAAGACTGATGAATGAAATGTTTTGAAAAGTTTCAAAAGTTAGTGTTTAACAATTTACTGCTTGAAAGTGTACCAATCAATTTGAAAACTTTAACACCATCAATAACTTCACTTTCGTAACCTTGGGATACAGTTAAGTAAAAGCAGTGACTTTTGAATGTGAGAAACAGTGCAAGACTTGTGGAATTGATTTCTGCAGTTTTCTTTGGTTTCAGTCACACCTTCTCATTCTGGAACTATTTGAAGCAATTGTAACGAATGGCCATTTTTCAAAATTTTTCAAGGATTTCACGGAAGATAATTTTATTTTAAAGCACGTTTGCTGAGATTCAAAGTTTTCCTTTACCAAAAACTCTTTAAGTTTTCCATTGATTAAAACAATCATAAGGACTTTTAGCCAAATCCTGTAGCCTGGGTTGTTTGGCAAATCACAACCCCTGGGCTATAAAGGATGTAATATATTGATATGTAAAAGACGTTTTAAGAAAAAGTAACATATTTGTCACAATTCAGAGAACGCCGGAAGTTTTCAAGCAAACGTTTTGAAGAAATCGTCGTGGCACTTGTGCCGGGTACCATTCGTCAATTTTGTATTCCAGAACCACACGCAGAATGGAAATTAATTTGGAGAAGCGACATTAAAGCATCTTGTTCACGTTGATAAATATATCAGCGATTATGTTCTAATTTGATGTATGAAATCCTTATTGAGAGTCGTTGTTTGCTTCAAGTTTCTGCGAATAGCGTTGCAGCATGAAAAAATGTTGAAGATAGTATAACAAACAAAATGTCTTGGAAATCATCTAAGCTACACGTTTCTGTTTCACAGCCCGTTTCTTCTGCTTCGCAACTTTAAACTGTTCTCTCAGTGAAAGCACTCACGGAATATTTGGTAAAAGAGTAATGTTTAACAAATTTAATAAAGATTTATTTCGTTGAACTTTTACAAAAGTTCAGGACATTCAAAAATATTTAGAAAAATGACTTAATATTTTTTCTTATGTTGTCCAGCATATCTTTCTTTTCTTTGGAAAGACACAACAGCAACCATACATTTGTTGCATTTCCATACTACAATTATCAATCTCACGACATGCAAAGTAAAAACTTAAAAACTGATTATTGTTGCCGTTACGAAAATTATTCTTCATGTTACCTTGCGTCGGGCTTGGGTAAGATTGACCAACGTCGTCCTGCAAAACATGTTAAAATCCCTGTTTTTTCAGAGTGTTGCAATTCTTCAAAACTAAAACAGCCATTTGAATTGAGTCGCATGCGAATGATTGCAAATTGTTATAATTTTTCCGTGGGGCCTTCTTATGCTTTACTGGGGTTGGAGCTTAATGGAATCATTTTTAGCTATCGCTTGCTTAAAAAGTCTTGGTAACTTCTTTTGAATTGATGAAAAAAGACAAGAAAAAAGAACATACCACAGTACACGACTGTATGTTCATCACCGGTATTACGTGAATAATATTGGCAGTATTCTTTTCAGACGTTTTTATGACTCGTATGAAAATAGCGTAACTCACACATAACGACAAATTTTAAATGGTAACAAAAGCGGAAAATAACATTTTCCCTGCTTGAGAGTTTCGTGAAGTTTGTTCAACTGTGGAGAATACTAACCTGCAATCAAACAAATTTATTTTCCAAAGCTTTCAATCTTATTTATTTTAACAAATTTGTCTATTATTAATAGGATTCACATTCAACTCTTACCCCAAAATGTTTATTGTGAACAAAATTAAAACAAAATTTTAACACTACGTTTCACTAAATTTAACATAAAACCCGCAGGAAAAACCTGCAATGTATCTTTCACTTCTCTAAACTCCCTGTCCCCATTTTTTCAGTACCTTCGGTTGATAATTTTCTGGCTGTGGCAAACTAGAACTTACAACGTGAACAAACCAAAATCATCTTCGCAGCAAGGCAAGGTGCCATTGATTAAAAGTTGTTTGATCACGACAAACCATTACTTAAGCGACAATTTACCTGCGTTTGCGTAGGAATTGCTGGAATAAGTCTCGACGTGATTGTTGCAGCAGCAGGCCTCGTTGGACCCACGGTACTTGTTTCAACTCTTTGTTCAAATTGTTCAACCAAATTTCGCAACCACAAAGGTTCTGTGACTGCGCTGGAAGCTGAAGCTGCTACATTGCCTACAGTTGTAATTCCGCTCTCTGCAACAGTCGGAGAAACTCCACTAGCTGTAGCATGCGGCACCCAGGTCGGGGTGTGAGCTTCATAAACATGGAATGTTGTGAGGGTTGAGCTCCGTGGTAAGGTCGAAGGCAGTTCGAACCCTAAACCAGGAAGTTCTGATCCTATCACCGGCGCAACGACTTCCGGATTTGGAAATTGTGTTGAAAAGTCTCTACCACTGAAGTCTGGCGGAAGAGGAGGTTCCACGAGGTTGTCTTCCGGAAGAATATTGTCTGTATTGCGATGAATTGGGTTGTATCTATTTTCTGCAAATTCATAAACGTTTTGTTTTGTACATCTCTTCTGTGCGTGGACTTCCGTCATACATTTCAGGAGTTCACATACATCAATTTAATTTTAAAGTTACCATTGTTAGTACCAAGTTGCCTAAGATGATTAGACCTCAAAACAATTTTTGCGCTAGCGCTGATCAAGTCCCTAGCCACGGTGGGCCATTCGGGTGCAGTTCATCTCCATCTTTTGTGTCCTTTGTGCCCAGAAAAAAATTGTTTTAAACAAACAGTGAAAACAAAAATCTTCCCCCTAAAATATATTTTGTACCCCCAAACCTTGAAACCTGTCTAAGAGCCTGGCCCTATTGCGAAGAAGTTATTTTCACATCGAACAATAATGTGGAAGATTCACGATGCGTTAGCAGGCGGTTAGTTCCCTCCCATGGGCCGACGGAAAGATTGAACAATGCACAACGACGGAAAGAAATTAAACAAATCTAAAAAGCGCAACCAAATTTTGCAATTTTGTCAAATGCAATTTTGTCTTTTACAACGTTCTACTGTCCAAAAATAATTTTTCGGGCCCAGGTGAAATTTAGATATTTTAGGATATTAAAATTTTAGTATAAGATGTAGAAAACAAAACGATGATCCAGATTTGCTGTCGAACCCTAAAACTGTGGTAAAATTAGATCGTTACCGATTACGAAAGCATTTGATTCTGCGGCTCCCATCCTGAGACCCACGAGTCCTTCATGCGGAGCTTGCGGATAAAATCCAGTGCAGTCCGTGACTACCTTCGTTGAGTAACACTAACGGACGTGAAAATTCATTATTTAAGGGACTTACCCCTCGTACATTTTAATGGGTATTTTCTAAGCACAATGGAGTATATTATTTGTATTAAACAGCTTTTCATCATTTTCTCAAGTTTGTTGTAGAATATATGCGTTCAGTAGAAACTGCTTTGTAACGCAACGCCAGTTTTTCTTTCCTCTTATCCATTGGTGCGTAAACCATTTGTTTCAAAATATGCGTGCGCTCAAACGTAAACTTTTTTCACTTAAAATGTTTAGTTTTTTTGTGTCGCAAAGAAGTGTTGTTTTTGTACAGTACTGATCCATAACAAGAAAAAGGCTACAACCATTGGTTTATTAAATGAAATGTTCGAAACAGGGGTACCTTGCTCATCTTATTGCTGTCGTATTTTGCGAGCTATTAGATAAACTGCAAAGCAGCACTCTGGGTGAGGACTTTGGAGAGATACACCCAAAGGACTCTGTAAACAAATCTCGATAGAAGTGGGTTTCATTCTCCACTGTTTACTCATCGTTTCGCACTTTATTGACCTGATGCAAGTCAAACTCCCACTTTAAGGCGACAGCTCTCAGTTTAGCACACGACAGTAGACACTGGGTTTTCCCCTTATTGGCAATCGATGCCTCCCTATTGAAAATGGAGGTTCATCTTTTTCAATCTTTCGCTGGTGGTGGCCTCCGTTTTGTTGTTGCCCGCCATCAACCACAGCCTTACGACGTGTCTACTTTAGCGTCCGTAATTTTTTTGGCAGTGGCCATAGCTGATAGTGACCCGGAGAAATTTATTGCATTGATAGTTATGCAGTCTTGCAGAGAGTGCAGAGCCGCACTGAAAAACTAAAATTTCACCTGTTTCTGAAATTGGAGAAAGCAACTCATCTCTGGAAACAGGACGGCTCTCGTTGGTTGGACGCAAGTGTTGCGAAAGGCCACGTTCACTTGTCGGCTGAAAGCACTGTACCGTTTGGATGAGAGAACTATCCCAGCAGCAACCGATGGCCACGCAATCGCCAGGGCTGTTTATTGTCAAGCCACAAGGTCTGCGTGATTGGCCGGAGAAGTAGCATCTTTTCACGCTTTGTCCGTTGGTGTTGTTCCGGCTTGCGCTGAAATTGCGGTAGAAAAGAACAGTTCTTGAGCCAGGACCTTCCTCGCTCAGCACCCCAGATGCAATGAAAGCTGATGTTTTTTCAGTCGTCACCGGCCTTGTGTTGACATAAGCAGAGGGACTGGGTGTGATGGTTGGAGGAATTTTCGTGCGAGATTCGCGTCTTATCTTGGCCAAGAAAGCCAGGAGGTTGTTTCGCATAGACTTCCTAGAATTTCAGAAAAATTGCACTTTTGGTCACAGAAGTGCACGCACCTCTACAAAAAACAAGTCTTGAAAACAACTGAGAAATCGCCGGTGACAGAATGCTTAGCCAAAGAAAATTTCAACTTCACGGCATAATTACTACAGTGCTGAGAATAAAAAACGCGTTGTTTGCTTTTATTGGATCAGGAAAATCTTCGAGAATCGTTTTCCAAGCCGTGAGCACTATTAAGACTGTCAACCTTTGTGAGCAGCATAAATCTCAAAACTGCTGGTTTAGATTCTTTTCCTTATAACATTTATAAACTTGTCATAAGATGAAACTGAAATTAGAAACAAGGAAAATGTCCCATTAAAATAAAAACTGACTGCTTATAACATGAAAAAAATAATCCATAATGCATGTAAACGGTCACGTTTACAACAAAAGCGGTTTTGTTGAATTACATTTCTGAAAAACTTAACCAAAATGGTTTTGTAGTCAGTGGGATCGATAATGTAATTCTTGGGTTTTATTACTAATTTCTTGGCAAACATTCCTTGCTCACCATTCAGGTAATATAAACTCCCTTTCATGAAAAGAAATTGTAGTAAGTGATCAAAACTTATTCACGAAGAAAGCAGTTCATGTTTAATCTTTTATTTCATTATTTTCATTCTGTACTTGGCATTCGTTGGTTACAATTCATAAGATTTTGTAAGCGAGCTATTGATTACTGAAACCCCCGAGTCATACACTACGAGCCCAAATGTCTGCGGTCATCAAAAACTATCTCAACCGGATACGTGGTACAGTTGGTTCCCGGTCGGGTCATATCGCAGACTTGAAAACCAGTACTTGCGGCCTGTCCAGCCTCTGAATGGGTGGGTGAAGAGAAAGGTTCACTCGCGGTGCTGTCACTGACTCGCCACCGGTGCAGCATTCGCTGCGAAAGCAGCCACGTGGCCCACGGGGCAAGCAAGCAAAGATGGGCGTCGCGGATCACTCATCATGACATTCCGAAAGGAGTACAGAAACTCGTTTAAACGAAACCGAACAAAGTATGCTTCTTTAGTTCAATCGTGTTTTAACTGCGAACCAGTCAAGACGGGTAGGAATGGCGTAACGTAACGGAAAAATGGGGGTTATTTGCAAATGAATCCTTGACCTAAAATGAAAACACTCTGTATACATAGAAGTGATTTCAAAAACCTTCAAATCTGATCTGAGTAAAGATTAAAGGCCTGAACTACTCAGCTAGGTCTACGACCTGTCAAGCAAAACAAAAGCCGTACGAAGTTGTCGTTGTCCAGTAGTAAGTGGTTGTCGTCGCAGTGGTCCTTGTCGTTGGCGGCTCCGGGGTGTTCGCTAGCAGGGCGAAGAAGTGACTGAAAACAGTGTTCAAAGATTTAATAAAAATCACTTGCGACTTGGCAGGCAGTGGCAGACTTCGCTTTGGAAAATTCGTTCAACTCAGCGAGTCGCTGACGTCGTCTAGGATAAACACACCGTCATCATCACAGACGATCATTGACCAGAATCGAGTTTCAAAGCAACGGAAAAGCTGATCTCACTCCTCTTTGTCTGCGACTCTGAGGAACTTTGTTCATGTTTCAAACGTATCGTATGTATCACATGGGCTAATTACAAGCCCAAGACACAGGGTGGTACAGTGCAAAAACTTATAATTACGTGTAATGCACTTTGTATTAGCAGACATGTTCTTTCTTGAATGCTGCACCAGCGTATGCAAACAAGGTAGCGATTTACTCCTTATCTGACTTGATAAAACGTGGATCATTATGGTTTGATAAAGAGAAATTCGCTGAGTGACTAATTTCAGCTTTCCAGCCGGCACAAGTTTCGTTAAAAGTTTTTGATTTTACCACTTCGAATATCTATCTACCAATTGAAAGGTTGTTTGAGCGAGACAAAATGATCAGTGGATGATTTTTAATAACGGTTGTTGTACTGGTAAAAACGTTTCCTCAAAATCGCATAAAAAACAAATTTTGAAATCAATGCCTGTTCACAACAGTTCGTTTCTTTCCAGAATACGGTGGCCCTACTTCAAAAAATCTTGAAAGGTAAATGATTCTGCCCAGTTCTACCCAGAAGAAAATATGTATCATCAAATGCTCACTCTATCTATTTTCGGATTAAGCAAAACAGGAAAAAAGAGGATTTTCATGTGCACTGAATCCTGACTGAGCAATTGATGATTTTTTGTGCTCAGGGAATTCTTCTTGAGAGCAGCATTCTTCTTCAAAAAAGACAGATATATTTCTGGGCAGTGTCACGAAGTGTCGAAAAGACATTAAACAGTTTCAGGCAGCATTGAACGTAGAAGCACAAGATGTGGTTCGCGGTTTATGTAATCGATGCGCCATCACATTCCCTGAGGCAAAACGTACTTTATGCGAGTAAAATAAACAGGAGTGGTGCAGTTTGGTAAAATAAAAGATGAAGGCTTGACATGGCCAGGGTACTCGTGCAGTGATCGTCAGTTGAAGCGAATGTTTGACTGAACAAAAACACAAAACCTGATTGCCTATGAACTGGAATACATCAGGTCTAAACAAGGTTTTCAAATGAGGTGAATCATAGCACTACTGGATGGGTACCTTCTGAAATTTTTTCCAGCATTTTATGCATAAATCGGAGCGCGACAAAGTCAAACATTTTAACTGATTCATTTACATCGGAATTACATCTAATTACTTTTCGTATTTATTGAAAGATCTCCGTTCAAGCAAGTTCTAAATAGAGATGAAAAACCTTACATCATGAATTTCTCTTATACCATTGGTTTTCAATCAATCTTTACTATCTGCGGTATGTAATTTTTTTCTGTGTCACGAAATCGTGACGGATGGAAAAAGAAGGAATAACTAAATAACGTTCAGCAAAAGCATTTATTGGGCAAGCCATCAAAAATAATGAGCAAGGCTGCTGAATGCAGGCTGTCTCGTTGAATGGTATATGCAAAATAGTAGCACTAAGATGACATTGCACTGCTCTGAATAAAACTGATCAATCTCTAAATTTCGCGTCATTTTGTTTTAAACTTAAAAGTTTCAAACTTTCAGGGCGAATCAAGAAGTCGTTGATGCATTCCAAATATGCTGCATTTCTGCGTTACATTTAAAGGTGTAAAGAAAAAAACAATATAGCACCACAGATTTGACCGTGACGTTGAAATCGCCACACGTTTTGAGAATCATACGAACAATCTGATATACATCTGGAAAATTGGCAGGTGTGTGTCCCGAAAAATATGGCACAACTACTCTTACGTAAATGCAGCTGTGAATATATCTCCTCACATATAAAATATATTAAAATCATGAAGAAAAAATAGCGTAGCAAGATTTTACGTTCGTAGAAAGATAAACCTGAACTGACATTTTGACGATACTTTATCTCATCGAACTCAACTCACAAATTTGAAATAGTTCAGGTGTAACAAAAGATGATGCCCACTTTTCCAGAGGATAGCACCTGACGAAATGCGTTTGTAATAACTCCAGACTACCGTCTGTTGCGAGCTTGTGCAGTTTATGGCATTGTTAAAAATAGGTCGAAAAATATAAATACGTTCCAAAACCAGGCAAAAAACTCCCAGATGATGTGTTTGACTTAGAGCCGTACACATTCAACTAGGGCCGCAACCAGCTGATATTTTGGGGGGGGGGCAAAATGATTACAACTTGTTGTTTCGCCTAATAACTAAAAAGTTGTCGGCGCTTTCTAAATGTTTTTTAAAATTTCGAGTGGGTGCAATTTCCCGGTTATCCCCTGGTTGCTGGCCTGAATTAAACCCACAACAGTGGCTGTCAAGTGATGCTGAGAGGAAAAGTAGCAAAGAATGTGTATCAAAAGTAAATTGCAACGAGAACAAACTGCTTTGGACTACACACATGTACGCTTAGTTGTGTAAATACGGTCTCTCAACGATTACAGCAAAATTTCTGTCAGCAGATTCTTTAAGATTCTGGAACGTTAAACATGCGATAATTATATAATATTCGTTGTGCGTCGCAAACCTAAAAACGTACTTTAAAAGCAAATTTGTCTCGTATCCTTGGTACGTTGTTTGCTGGCTGGCTGAAACAGATCCTTGACGTGGGCTTATGTCGCTTCTGCTTGAGTCTGAAATAAGACATCCGTAATTTTGCCGCAGCTGCAGTCAAAGAAGGCCGCCACAGAGAACAGAGCAGTTTCAAATTGCCCACATAGAACAAGATTTGCTGTTAAATCGTCAACGCTCTACGCCCAAGCAAAATGCAGGGCACTGTGATATCAAATTTAAAGTCTAAACGGTAAACATCCTTGACAGCGAACCCATTATTGTTCAACTACAGTTGCCAGAATCACCAGTCAATGTTCATTGAGGAATTTGTTTTCTCCGAGCCTTCATTGTAGCGAGGCCCACAAGTAAAAGCCTACAAAGTTCATCTTTCGTTAACTTCATTCTCATCACTGGCCAGCTCCATCAATACCTAAGCATAAAAGTATTGCAACAATAAGGGTGGGGATCTATACGTAATGCTAGGCATAAACTCGGCTAACCTTTTCTTCCAGTAACAATGGCCATAAACCAACAGGATGCCGAGCCTGCGTTTACCTCGTAACAATGTTCAGGTCAAGGTGCTGTTGCTTGGCTGTCAAGCCAATTGAGCGCTTGGACCGAACGTGCAGTCTGTCATTAGCGAGGAATACAAAGAGATAAACAGAGCAGCGAAAGCTCCCATTACGCACAATACGATTTGTTTTTACGGCGTTCGTTGATTTTCAAAATCCGCAGATTAACTTATTTAAGTTCACCACTTTTGTTGCGGTGATAGCGGCGTATCTTGAATTTCTTCACGTTATGAAAAGGAGTGAAACCGGATTTTACATCTAATAACAGGTTGTTTCATTTTAATTGACCCGCGGAAGCCAGGGACAAACATTCTTTGACAGATTGCGCTCAACGATAAGGCTAGTATGTTCCCCTGCTTGATGCCTTGAACTGTTAATTTATAAGAGACTATTATCTTCTACTGTTAATTAACCGACTAATTACAGAGAAACCACATTCCTGAGATTGCGATGAATACAAATGTCACACCTGGAATTTCAAAAAAGCTGGAACTTGACCCTTTTNTTGAAGACGTAAACAGGTTTAGACAATTGGAGTATTTTTTCCGTGGTATGTTTTTGCAGAAACATCACCTAAATGTCTATGTGTCGGGAATGGGTCAAAACTGAGATCACAAAAACTCTTGCACGTGGCGAAGTTCTTAGCGATATTTTTATTTGGATTAAACCTTATGGGTTAAAAAATGCAAGAATTTGAATGCATCTCAGTGACTCTAAAAATATTTTGGAAGGAGAATCATAGTTGNTGGTACTAACCGTTGAATAAAATGTGTACCTTCCGCCACCATGTAAAATGTGTCCACAAAGGAAAGCACATACAAGTGACGTTGGGAGCCATTTATTCACTGCTCGCCAACGTATCAATCATCTGCAACGTTTAGAATGTGGAACAGTTGTTAGTTTGCCAACAAAAAATAAGAAAGCAAGGTGTATAATTTAGGTCCTTACGGACTTGGTGATTAACGAAAATGAAGACACCACCAAGGTCAAGAGAAAAATGCTGCGCAACAATTCCACCAACTTGTACTCTGTCCATAAAAGAGAATGTCAAAACCACGTGTTTAGTGTTTGATAGCAAATGGCGTATGTGAAACTTTTAGCATTTTCGTTGCATACGTTTCGCAAAACCTATTTACAAGTTTATTTGGGTAAATCAGGCATCCCCCTGCCGGTAGCTTTTTGCCACGTAAGTTTGAATGTCAAAGCATTACAATAAATCAACTTGGTTGATTATTCACCTGGTGGTAAAAATCATGCTTAAGACAGGTTTATTCAGATCATATATCCGGAGTGTTGCAAGCAAGTGTAGGCTCCATTCATCATTGCAACTCTCGCATGGATTTGCAATAGAAAAATACAGGCTACCTTCGAAAGCGGAACTCCTCATTTGCCGCAAATTGGAATTCAATCCTTTCAAACGACTTTTCTTCGTGCTCAGTTTTGGAAGTGGGAAGAATCACTTGCAGCCATAAGCGTCTATAGCAATTGCTGGAAAAGCTCAGCGCGACACCAGGACGTTTATCTTTGGCTGCCACACGTGATTGGGGTACAGTTCATAATCAAGCTCTCACTGCCTTTGGCATCGTTTCCAGTAGCAGGTAACAATAAGCGGATTAATACAGCACTGTAAGCAAGTGGAGTGGATTAAGTAGGTTGCAAAACATGACTTTCCTAAGGCATACTATGTGTGTTTGGAGCATTGAAGTACATGCTTGCTCTGCACGAACGAAGCTTACAGTCACTTAGAAACTTGGGTGATTACCGAAGTGCATGCGAAAGCAGGCTGGGGCGGCGTAAAAAAACAGCGGAAGTTGGTAACAGCAACCCAGCGCGTAGCAACCGGTCCTCGACATGAAGGCATGTCCACAAAGTTGTCGCTTCTGCAGGGCTACGTTACACGTCCTCGTTGGCTTCCATCGCACAAGTCCTGAAGAGAGACATACGGCAAAATCAACTTCGTAGATATGTGCATATGGCAAATGTGAGATGCCTTCGCAAGCAAGTAAAATCTTTCGACTTGCTTTGTTTACAAGAGGAGTGTCTCTAACCAACGGATATGACTTGTACTGTTGCAGTAGTGCAAATGTTTCAAGAATTTTAGTTACCCTGATCTGTGTACCTGAGCGTAAAAATCAATTCGTCGGTAAGGGAACCTTTATCGAGTTTGAATCATGATGCTTTCTTTACAAAATCGCAGACCTGGAAACAACTGTCCGTGCAAAGCATAAAAACGTGGGTTAACTTAAAATGCAAAGAATTGTGAGATTTTACGACCGGTGTTATAAAAGATGCACGAAGTCTTAGCTTGTTGTTTTCAAAAGTCGGATTCATCAACTTAGACAATATGCGATGACAGAAAGCAGAATTTTACCTTTACTTCAACAGAACACAGAACGTTTTCAGCCTTTGTTGTGAGCTTAAATCTATAGAGCTACCGTATTCATCGTAAAAATGTGATATATTCTCGGACTAGCTCTTCCAAATCAATGGAGATAGTGCGTTAAATTTTTCAAAAAGAATGGCAAGAGATTCTTTTATGGTTCAAATAAATAATATCCGGAAAGTTGGCGCTATCGAATCAATCAACAATTGTCTTGATAGGAAATCGATTTCACGGTTNCTATATCACAGCCAGGGGTCCTCAATACGTCGATCGCGATCTACTAATCGATCTCAAAGGTACTGTGGNTAGATCGCATGACAACACCTTCGATGCCGGTGGACACCATGTCTGAGTAAATTCAGGTAATGACAAAAATGTACATAGTTTAACTGTGTTGTGTTGTGCAATATGGGCTCATGTGGTTATGCAGGGTACATCAACATACATTGCAAAAACAATTTCGCAATATATGTATTAATAAACATGTATTTTGCATTTTTGTAGTAGGTAGATCATTTGACTTGTCCATTTCATAAGTAGCTCGCATGCTGAAGAAGTGTGAGCACTCCTGCTTTTCGCAATACGCATCCTCAGTTCTGAAATCTTATTCAAATAGAATTATATTTGCGGAGGCTAATTACTTGAATATAAATATGTGAATGTCCGGATCATCGCCAAAATATGAAAGCGGATGCCAGTCGGCTGATTTCCCAGAAGCTTGCAGCAAACCGTGAGCTTTCAATAGTTGTCGTTTTATGGTTGAATCAGGAGATCACTTTAATTGTTCAGATCAGATCAGTTCAGTTCCGTTATACAGTACTCGGATTTGTAGTCCTTTCGGAGTGTCACGAGTGGTCTACGACGCCCACCTACGCTTGCTTCCGCTTCCCATGGGCCATGCGGTTGCTTTAATTAATTAATGAATGCTGCACTGGTACTGGCGAGTCAGTGGCAGCACGGCGTGTGAACTGTTTCCTTTCATGGTGAAAGGAAAGTTTCACCCCCATCAACGCCGAGCACGAGGCTGGACATGCCGCAAGTCCCGTTTTCCAAGACTTCGGTGTGATCCGGCCATGATTCGAGCCCAGCTTACCAGCTTTGGCGACGCGTGCTCACGGAGCACTGAAGCACAACTGTACCCATTAAGCTGGTTAACTTAAAATTTTGTTGTAAAAATGTAAAAGATCAACAGAGGGTACCCATAAAACATGAGGGTTTAGAAAAGCCTAGGTCGCCAGTTTCTTTCTCAGTTTTGTTTGGTCACGTTTCACTACTCACATGCGTCTTGTCGCACGTGTTTTGAAATGTAACAGGCTGCGCCTGCTCAGGCAAGCAGGGAGAAAACTGTCCTGAGGGTGATCTTGCCAAATGAGATCGACCGCCACCAATGGGCATTGCAACACATTAAATCGAGATAAACTGTTTAAACAGCATTGTCACGGTGTGGATGATCGATCACCTAAGTTCTTGACCTTTTTCCTTAAACAGTGAAATGACTTCACTGGAGCGAATGGAAAAAGACAAGCGCATTGCCACGCACACTGGCCTGAAAAAAACCCATCTGCAAAACTTTACAAAAATCTTAACTCTGAAATCAAAAAAGATCTGCAAAATACCCGCTTTTTGCCATTTGAACGTTTTTGCATTTTTGGCAAAAGCTGTCTGTGACAGAAAAAGTTGCCGTTAATAATAAAAAACGTGGTGTTTTCTTTTCAAAGTGAGGCAATTTAAGGCTAGATTTGCAACGATCGCACAGCATTACCACGCACGATTTGCTGATGGTATCTTCGAAAAATATCGAATCAGTACTTCTAATCTTGCCAAATCGACACAATAGGACAGAATGTATTCGCAGATAACGCCACACATGACAAAAAACTCTTAGGAAACGGAGATGAAAACAACTTCGCTTGCCGTTCAAATTACAACTCTTTGGAAAGAAAAGGACAGAGAATTTTTCACCGGACATTTAAACTTAGTTTGTGCCGACCTGAAAGGAGCAAACATGTCAGTGCTACTAATTCTAAGGCACTGAACGACAAAGTTTTTCTGATAAGGAACGTATTGAATCAGAAGCATTTTTAAACTTTGACGGTTCTTACTAAAAAATAAATGCCTTTTTCGTTCCGGACTGACAAATGCAAAAACGAATCTTATCTTTCATGATTACAGTCAAGCACTGCTGAAAAAGCTTGAAAATAATTTTGTGTGATCTGCTTTCATGTGAAGTTTTATCAAGTTTGTATGAATGCTTTGCAGATTTGTTTGGGCTGCAAAAATTAGCGTGTCAGTTTGCTTTGTAATATTTCTCATAACGATGAGAATGCCATCCGTGTTCGCACTTGTGATGCATCCAAATCGTTACGCGGTTCATAAAACTTTCATAGGATTGCTTTCCAAATTTATGAGCTTTTTTCATTGATGTTAGCGATGTCCCCACGGTATTCCTTATTGTGATGGGCTCTGCTCACGTGAATGGTTGTTGCTAGATCTTCACAAAATTTGTTTTCTGTATGAAGCTGTACTTGTGTGTAGTAGATGAATAATGTCACCTTCAAGGGTTGCTCTGTCTAGAAAATCAATTTTCATCTAAAAGTGTATAACATGAAGCAGAACGTGAAAGCGGGATGTCGTCATTTTGATAAAACAAAAACGTTGAAGTATTCGCACGTAGTACCGGCACACCAAAATGGGTTTTTGAATAAATAATTTAACTATCACCTTTGTGGATGCTACTATAGCGTCTATAGTTTCTGAGACATCTTCTTTACGGTCGTTCTACTATCATGAAATCGACTTAGTTTTTCCTGGAAAATTAAGTGATGATATGCACGCAACAAGTTAATCTAGAAATGAACAAAATTTTGCTATACCTTGAACTGTGCAGAAAAGTAACATGAACGACACTTGAGCTGTATGTGCATTTGATCGCCGTCTGACAGGGAAGAGCCGCATAAACATGTCAACTAGCTTCTTCCGCTTTGCCTTTTCTGCGTTGAATCCCAGGTAAAACTTTCAAAAAAGAACAAAAACTGCGAATTTTCGCCTTTAAACGTGAGTGCCAAAAAACGTGAAAGTTGCTCACTGACGTATCAAAATATTCAGATGTTTTGCTGTGGCAAGACCACATCACTTTCATACAAGTTGAACCTAGGAAAAAGTTGATGCAGGTCAATCCATTCTGCTAGCTTTTCCAATTTTGCACCTGGAAGGATTTACAGATACACTGCAGTCAAAAACGCGATGGTCCAGCTGTGGTAACCCCGTAGCGTGTAATCGACGCAGGCAATGACGTATTAAGAGAATTGTGCGTTGTAGTATCGCGCAAACTTTCGTTCAAAGCACTACCTGGTACTGTCTGCGCAGCGAAGCACTGTTGGGCCTAAGCGAGTTTGAATGTTGAGCACGCTATATAGTCGGGTTTCTGCTGTCCAGCTCAAAACTGTGTTTGTTAGCGCAGAGGTGAAAATTTACCTTTTTGAATCCCGGGCAAATGTTTACAACAAGAGACTTGCTAACAACGCACTTATAGTAAGAAACGTTTGCGTGGTAAATTGTCAAAGACGTTTATCGCTTTCAAGTAACGGTCTGTGTTTTGGTCCATTGATAAAATTATATTGTCTATACGGGAGAGAACAATGCCGGAGACTGATAAAAATCAAAGTAATTTTTTTGAGAAAATCGATAAGGGTCAGACAGACAAATAAAACGATTTTGCATTTTTCAGGAAAGTCCAGTCCTTCATGTGCTAGAGCTGAAAGCTTGCAAACATGATGAACTAGCATGCAGTTTGCTACTGCCTAAAAAATGTTATAAAATGTACGTAATGTGAAGGTCGATAGGATTCTTACCTAGAGCACTTTGTCCAAAAGTTTGCTACAAGAATTATGGTTCAAAGTTACATCATGGTTATTTTAAAGATGTGTTTCACTTTTGTGTCGTGTTGCTTTGAATGAACTTAATACGCAAATTTTTACTGCAATCGGAACTAAAGTTTGGTTCTAACGCTAAGGCCAGATCTTGTTTTTGTCATTTTTGTTATCCGAATCTAGCAACCTAACTTCCGTGTATTGCAAGGATACTCTTACCAAGACAAACAACATAAACGTAAGCGTTTTAATTCTAACTACGCGTTGTGCTTAGATGACTAATATATTTCAATAAAAAAGTCGAAGGTTTTTAAGTACAAACTGATGACAATACCGTGCAAAGACAATTAATCCAATCGCCCGAACGACATCAAGTCGGATCGTTCCAAAATCTTCTATTTTACGGTAAATTTACCTTCATATAAAATGAGGGAATACGTGTCTTCATACGTGGAAACAATATAACAGGTATCGATCATTCTATTGCTATAACCCAAGGCTAACGTAGCGGCATAAGTAGCTGTTAACAAAAATGGAAAACGTCTGAGGACCAGTATTAAAGTGACAGGTAAGCGCAAACTTTATACATAACAGTCTACAATTAATGGAGAGGACCAAGAGCCGCAGAAATCACTGCACAAAAACATAGGTTTAGAGCGTTCTGAATGGTCGGTAAAACACAATGCATTTGACTGGCGATTTGGTCCTAGCAGTTCAAATGCGGACTCGCATCAATTGACTTGTTGATGCTGCACACGGTTCCGACAGACTTAAGTACCGCTAAGACACCGATCTTGAATGCAAAAAGCAGGATACTTAATCACAGTGATTAGAAAATGTCAGGTGAATATCCTCTTTAAATTACGCGAGTGGAGCCGTGACTTCTCAGTACTGTCGCTTAGCAACAAATAACATCACAATTTTTCTGTCGAAAGGCCTTTGTTATCTACACTTTAACCTTTAGCAGATTTTTTATCAATGTCGGAAGTAAAACTCGCTGATAGATGTGTTTGTCTTCAGTACATTTGAGATAGAAAGAAACACGATTGTATACTGGCTTCTTATTCAGCTGATGTGCGACGACCATCAACTGTTGCTTTGTGCTTCTTTATTTCGCCTCTCGTCAAATTAACATACGGAAAGATTTTAGCAAAAAGACGAAAGAGGGAGAAAGTTGCAAAAGTAAGAACTAAGGAAAACAGTGTAATTTAAACTTTTTTAGCAACGATAAATGACTTTATTTATACCACCCATAAACCCATTTCATTTTTCATAATAAGCGTTCGAAACCAACAAGTAAGGCCAAATACAAAACATGAAAACAAACTTACTTTGGTCTTGCGCATCAACTGAGCAAGCTGAGCTGTCAACACAAAACCTGCAATTGCTCTCCGCAAATGATCGCCTACTGTTTACGTCATGAGACAACTGCTGTCGATCTAGTGATGTACACTTAAGCTGCGTTACCGCTCTTAATCTTGTTCAAAGCGGTACGTCAGCGTCTGGCCAGGTGAGCTTCTAAAATATCTCGCCCGCCCATCAACACATATATACCCACTGCTCTGTCAGGCTTTTTTCGTAGGTTTTCAGTCGTCTTTGCAAGGTGTCGTCCTTACGGTGGCAAAGCTTTACGGATTGTGGCGGCTGGAACTAAACCCAGCCTTGAAAGTATATTACCAAGTCAGGGAGATGTGGACAAAATATCGATAAAAATTTTAAAGATCTTTCAGATAAAAATGGACGAAGTTATTACCTGCACGAAAAAAAGTGTATACCAACTGGCCAAAGTGGTCATTCATTCTGGTTTACAATTATCTTGTTGCTACCATGCGAGACACAACTGCGAGCATTGTTTTACATCTTTTTTCACAGATTGCGTTCAGGAAATTGTCGCGAAATGTTAACATAAATGAAAAATGTTAATGTAAATTAAAATTAAAAAAGCGAATTAATGTGTTTTCATCAGGTGAAGACTACATATACTGCATCTGATTTAACTACGCATCACGTCCAATCAATGACAAAATTCAAGAAACCGTGAACGTCAGATTGCTGCAACTGATGCAAAATCGTAAACATACAACTGCCGGCCACAATATCAATCTAGTTAATGGTCGACAAAAGAACTTCGGGGCACGTTGAACGCGTGTAAGAGTTCTTAACGAAGTTGTTTTGACATAAGCGATAAGGTAATGGTCGTCTGAATCTTGGGAAAAAAGGATGAGTTTTAAATGAGGCACATTCCGTAATTAAATGTGGNCAGTAGTGGAGAATCTGACACCTTTTACAGTAATTTATATACAGTCAAAAACTTAAACTATACCCCATTTATTGAATGTGAAAACTCAGCAGTAAAAGGCGAGTAATTAGCTTATTTTGCTATGCTGTCATAAAGTGGTACGGGTACACCAAAAATTCTGACTATAACAAAAAAGGGTTGATTGTACATTATGAGGTGCTATTTAATTAATACAAATGTTTTTCCACCAGGCTTTCATGATAAGAAACTGCGAGAATGCGATTATACACTGTTAACTCTACACCCCTATGAGCGTTCATTGTGCAAATACAAGCAAGGTTTTATTGAAAGAGTGATATAATCGCTTTGGACGAGATCCCAGACGTTTGCTGCTCTTGTTCCTTTAATTCAGTGGTTCTCAAACTTTTCTGCACGTTGACCCCCAATTAAAACATACAATTTTCTGTAGACCCCGTGGCCTAGCCCAACAGTTTCTAATACAAGGAAAATATGTGTCAAAATAAATTTGACTACGTTTTCCGTGAAATGCATGATAAAATAATACACAATCCGAAAACATGCTTAGAACTTAGGGGCCTTTCAGTGACCCCCTTCGACCCCGTGGCTATTTATCGACCCCTTGGATGGTCCAATTGGCCCCTGGTGGTCGATATCGCCCACTTTGAGAACCACTGCTTTAATTAGTGACGCTGATAAGTCTTGCTTGCTAGAATAAAGTCATAGTATTTGGATTCGTTAGGGGCCATGGCAATGCTTTTTTGAAAAGCAGTATCTTGCTTTGAAAATCTGTAGATATCCTATTGTGATGATGATGATATATGTTGTCCCGGACTAGTGGTTCATGTCACAAGCACATTCGAATAACACAAGAGCACAAAGATGGGAATAATACAAGATACAAAAATGGTTGGCCATAGCGTATTACAGAATAGGTGTTAGTACCCAATGAACACTGGGATGAGCAAAGCACTTTAACAACGTCCCAACTACAGTATAACATCATTCACTCATCATCATACAGGGATTCGGCAGTGGGAAAAAATGAAGGTATTCTAACATCAAATTGTGAGGTAAACAGCTAATAGCAAAAAAGTAAAAAATAAATCGGATGGGGCTGCGCATTGCCGCACAGCGGCGCGCAAGTAGTTCCGATCAAATGTTCAAATGTTTTGCAACGCATTTAGCATAGGCCAACAGCCAATTGTTTTTAATGAATTAAAAGCAGGATTTGTCGGTTAGTGTTTTACCAATTATATGTCTTACTTTTTGTATGTTTGGCTTGCACACGGTTGTGCAAAATATCGTAATGCACTTGGCTGTTGCTGTCAACGGAGTGTGTTTTTTGGACTGCTGCCGTAACATCGGGCTTTTTGTCTGTGCTGTAGAAAGGGCAAAGCGTTTCGTGAATGTCCATTTGCATTGCATCGTTAGCAACCTGAAAAGGTCAGGCAAGATGTCGACGTTGCCGAGGTGTGATCCGCGCATGCGCACGCCGCATACGCGTCCACGTTATTTCGCCGTTTGCAGATTGCACGGCATAAGTTAATTTGACATCGCGTGAAGCAGCGTAGCCTACAGTGTGGAAATACGGAATTTTGTATGAAATTTAGCAAACTATAAACAGAATGTCGTGGAAATTAGGAACAAAACTCACGTGCGTGTATTCCAGCGCGTATTTATGCAGAATGGCGCCCATGGCAAAGTTCAAATGTGCGCCCGTTTTAACAATTTAAATCTTAGTTACAGGCACATTTTTATGAAAGATAAACCATGAAGAAAATAAATGTTTTAAAAAATATATGTTTCTTTTTGTTTTAAAACCTTTCAGCAAATAATTATAAGTTATATCTGTAAGGATCATAACATACTTCTATACTTATTTATTTTTATTATAAACAATATCAAAACATTCAACTAATGACGTTGTCATAATCTATACATATTGCTGGCTGACCTAATCGTAAATTTTACAAAAAATTGTACAGCATATTGCAACTGTAAACGACAATTTCTTTCAAAATGAAACATCTAATTTGGATGGTAACAGTAAGTCATTTTAATGCAAGTCATGCATGAGGTGTGTTCGAAAGACACAATTCCATCGAAACATCAATATATACAGCCTTTTCTTGTTTAAATTACACAACATGCCAATTAAAACAACACGTTTCGTGCTTTTATCGAAGCAAATTCGTCTATGATTTTAAAGTTAGTTTTCTGCTTCTTCCCTTTCTATACTCATCAAAGCTACAGTAGATCACATGATCTGCACTGATTCACTGAGGCTCGGAGGTAAGAAAGGATCAGCCTCAATTTACTGAAAGACCGCTCGCAGCATGCAACAGATACTGCCATCGTTAGTATTATCTGCAAAGTAATTCGAAAGACGCTTGATCACCGTATTCAACTGTGACTGTCTGTCAAGAGGTTTACAGGACACGATAATTTTAAGATGGCACGAAGCGATGCTATCATTTATAGAATAGAATCTCCTCGTATAATTGCTTGCCATCTACATCTGAACTGCACTCAACTCCTAAATTCTCACACTTAGATTTTAGTTTTTCAAAGGCAAATAGCAAGCAAAAATTAAAATAGAAAAATATAATATTGGTATAATAAGAGCATGAAATATGCACTATTATGTGCTCATACCAAGAGTTGTTTCGTACAAGAGCAAAACCACGTTTAAACGTGCGGAAGCCAAACCACTGGATAGAAAAAGCTAGCTTTAAACAAGACTAACAAATCTCTTCTGTCATGAGTTAACAGTTTTTTCTCAACTGGTACGGTAATGATATTAACTGCTGATGTTTCGAGGACTAACTAACATTTTCTTCCTTAGTCTCTTGACTGGGCACTGTGCTTAGCCTATTATCGGACGCTATTAGTGGCCATCGAAAAAGTTTCGTAAATTCGGAGTGGGTACCAGCACTTCAAGTAATTTGCAGATATGTGGGAATTTTTTAACAGCAGTTATTTGCGTAGAAGTTAGATTCTCCCAGCCACGGACTTAACTGGTCTCAACCAGATTTTCTCTTGCCTGAAACGCAACAGCATGAAATGACTTAGCAAAGATCTTGCGGAAATAAATTATATTTTACAATGCACATGTCAAAAATGCTAAAATGTTTGGCAAAATTGATATGTGACAGGCTGAAAATATGCTTGCTTGGATGAAAAAGCTATTATGTGACGGGCAAGAAAAACTGTTGGGCCTTTAACTTAAGTCAAAAATCATAAGGTATTACATGAAAGAATAATTTTGGGGGGCCAGAATATTTGCTTTTAGGCGAATAAAACCATTTTGTTTGGGATACCGCCTCTCAAGGCACAAAAAGACTATATGTTCTAAAAATTAGGGGGGGCATGAGGCCCCCTGGTTACGCTTATGCCGTCAGGGTCCGCCTTTTGAGAGTTTCTCACTTAGTTTTGCATTGTTTTGTTAAAAAGATTATTATTCACTCTTTCTAGAGTCACATTTAAACTCTGAAGCAAGTCAGATGTAACTTCAATGTATAGTTAAAGAATAATTTAAAAAAATTAATTTGTTTTCAGCGAATAATGTTTCTGTATAGCATGTGTAAAATATTAATATTATATATATAAGGGCCCCTTTCTGAGTTTGCCCCAGGCACCTAAATTCTAATACCCACCCTTGCATATAACAAAGAACAAATTTAACACAAAGGACCGCGGGACCTCCAAAAGCGCGAGGCCCGAGCAATTGCTACATTTGCGACCAGTGGTGCACGCAGAAAATTTCCGAAGGGGGAACCAAAGCATAGGCGTAGCCAGGGGGGGCANAGGGGCCATGCCCCCCACAGATTTTTAGAAAATATAGTCATTTTGTGCTTTGAGAGGCGTTTTTCTAAACAAAATAGCGTTATTCGCCTAAAATTAAATATTTTGGTATACACTGCCGAATACTGTTTACATTTTTTCATTTTTAGGGTCTGAGGGGGGGCATGGCGCAGTGCCCCCCTCCGTACGCTAATGTTTGCTACTATTGTTAATCCGGCACTGGCCTGTTGTGCAAAAGCATCGTTGTTGCTTCAGATGAAAGCACTACTTGGAGAAAAAAATTACCTGCCCTGTATAAAACCTATGCTTGCGCAGGTTAGGTCCAAATCTGTGCTACACAGCTGCATAATTTTTATTGAAACATGTTTCCATTCCCAAGAACACCCTTTGGTTTTTGTATTTCGTGCATCCTTTTTTTGACATCAGTAAAATTTCCAATTCAAACATCACAAAAACAAAACTTGCGTAAAACAATATCTTTTCATCCACCAAAAAATAAAACAAAGATATTGAGTTTTTCAGACTTAGCGCATAAAGTGCAAGTTATGTTTTGGGAGAAAATTGACAACGTTGCTCGCGATTTCGCTGCAAAACTTTGAAGCGGTAATAATAGAAAGCATTGTCAAGTATTTCCAGACAGCTTGTGATAAGTTTTTTCTGCAACTCTTTTACGTAATAGACAGGCTTGTGACGCAATACAAGCACTAGTTAGCAGCTGCATAGATACCTGCAATACAGCAATACTTGCAGATGATGTAGAGTAGTGGTGAAGTTGAGAGCAAAAGTATCATCGGCTACTTATTTCGAGATTTTGCAAAGGGCATTTATTTTTTCGGAGAGAACAGTGTAGCACGATTTCGATTGCTTCAACATACACTGCTGCAAACCAACGTTTACGGCATGGGTAAGTAGGCTACCAAATATTTTGGTAGTCCTGTTTTAATTACAGTTTTCCAGTGTTATTAACTCACAAGCCGGTTAGTAGTAAAGCAAAGAGAGATTAATGAAACATCCCTTAAGCCAATGTTATGTGTAATCTATCGGAACATGTCAAAGTTTTGATTTGAACTTACAAGCAAATTTATGTTTATGGTAAACCAGAACCATTTCTTCAAATAGCAATGTTTCACAACTAATCAGGCCAGCTGACTGTTTAGGTTTATGTGGGTAGTTGCAGCCAAATCACCTTGGATTTGACAGGTAACGTTGTATCAGGTTACTTTTATTTTTACACCACTTCAACTACGGTCTTCAACTTGAAATTTCGATTTTTGTGATTGTTATTACATAGGCCTACACATGCTTGCTTGCACGGTGGTAAAGAGTTTTAAGAAAAGACGCTGCCACGTTGTAACTATTTTTGAAACTTTGTAACTATTTTTGACACTGTAACTATTTTTTAAACTTGCTATACAGCCCATCATGGGATTGGATTTCAGAAAGTATAAATAAAAAGTACGCATTTGATAGAAAATCCGCTAAATGCAGATTCACTTTCATCTACAACACTGAACACGGATATTTTCCTTCAATGATTTTATTTACGCATTTAAACGAAACTTGATCTTTTCCAACATTACTTTTAAACTTTTGGCACGCAAACCATGCATCGAGATTCCATTTCGTTTCAGTTGCTCATTTGGATCAAGGATCGATGAAGCACGAGGTTGATGGGGGAAGTAAATCACGTGCCTGCACCGCATTTACTTCTGATCGGGCTGATGCTCTTTACTGGAGAAAGCGAGATGATCTGTTGAAAAGTCTTGAGTCATTCCATGTGCAGATCGAGTCGGGCGACGGTGAATGATGCTTTAAATGAAGCATTCAAAGAATCAAGATTATTGAATCTCCAGTTACAGGAGGAGCGAGAAAAGGTACAATGTTTAACTGATTATATAGAATATATTCATTAGAGATTGTCTCAAAGGGTTTTGGAAAATGCCTTGTGATAAAAAGTATTGATCATGCTGTTATGTTGAAGACTCTTTGTAAAGCACAGTATCTTTTCTTTAAGTTGCTTAAACTGTTTGATGAATTTTCTCGTAAATTTTACTGCACACAAGATTCCGAACAGGAAACGTTGGTGTTTTTTTCGTTTCATCGATGAAGGAAATTATTCAGATTTCAAAATATTTGGGTTGCTCAAAACATAAAAAAGGAAAAATTAGTTTCCGAGCACCGTTTCATTTCCGTAAAGCAAACAAATGTATTGTGCAAACTCGCCAAAACAAACCTTAATTGTGCAAACTAGAACCGAGTGAAAGTGTTAATAACTTGCGTAAATAAATTTTAAAAAATTGTTCTCCTGTTCAGGAGCTCAGGGTTTTGAAATATGCAAACGTCCAGCGTTTTTCTTTTTCTGCATATTTCCATAGCAGCGGAAACCTCCATGACATTTTGTGAAACTTTCAAATAATCACGAGTAAAACCTGGACGAACAAAGAAATCAGAATGATAAATTTGTCAAAAAAGCAAGGCTTCTCAGGCATTTTATTGCAACAAACAACAAAACGGAAATCACGTTTTTAAATTTCTACGTTTGGAAGACTATTGTGGCCGAGAATAATTTTAAGAGAAAATATTCTCTAGCAGTTTTGCTGCGCATAGATTGCTTCAATGAGCAACAAATATTTAATACTTAAAATCATACATACCTGCTCAGGTAACCAGAAAAACCTGATTATACAAGTACCAGTTGGCAAAATTATTTCAAACGCTTTAGGAGCACAGGCGAATTTTTCAACTACTAAGCAATTATTCTCAAGCTCATCTGACCCGAAAAAATAAACTTATTGTATTTCGAAAGATGAATTTTGTCAAAAACAGTTCAAGCCAGTTTCAGTTTATATCTGCATCCCGACCAAGTGCGGAATACGTGGTCAGGAATGCAGGGACAGGAAGTGACGGCCGTAGCTGTTATTAAGTCACGGCCCTCACAAATTCACGCAAAACAACAAAATACACATAAAACATCACAATGAAAAAATGAAAATATTACTAGAGAAGTTGCAATAATATACCAACACCACAAGTTGGACAAATCAAAAAATACATTCTGAGTTTAATCAAATTAAATCCAGTTTACAACTTCAGCAATCCACATCCGTCAGCCTACATATCAGCCATCCCCACAGCAGGGCCACCGCAAATGGTATTTCTCAGAAAAATCAATATCGCAGCTCAAGGCCACCTATGCAAAACAAAAACAACAGCAGCAGCTCACAGTCATCCTCGTTACCACACAACAAATCTTGAACGTAGTAAAGATAGTTATGAGGCTATCAGTGGTTTTCACATAGATATATTTTGGAAACACTTTCACCGGTAAAAGTCCTTGGAAACACTACTCTCACACATGTGAGGCCTTCCTTGACAACATAACACAGCACTTACGCCTAGCCTACACATTTCATTAAACCATGATCAACAAAGAAACATTTATTCATTTATCTTCATACCTGCTTTTCCTCTAGGGAGTGTCGCGGGGGCAGCACCCTTAGGAGGACTCGAAATACCTCACGGTCAGGAGCAATTTCAGGTTGCCTAATTCTGCTAGCTCCACATCCAGACGGGACCAAGCAAGGTCGGAGATGTTGCCACTCCACCTGCTCCTTGGACACCCTCTGGGCCGCTTTCCCGTGGGTTTAGCCAGCAGGACTTGCAGTGAAAAACGAGAGGGATGTCCAACAAGCTTCAGTGCACGTAAACCTAGGCGAAACATCATAGTTCATATAAAAACAAAAACAAAATTGCAATGTTAAAGCAACAAGATCAGACAATAATCATTGCCCACTTCAAAAGCTATCCAGCACATACACAAAGCTTTTTGTTTTCAACCAGTTTTTTTAAGCAAATGTCAGTGCATGTGTGAAAACAAAACTAAGTGTAATTTTCTATTACGTAATCATAGTAAAGTTTTTGAAATTGGATAAATGTTGTTTTTAATAGCAATTGAGTGCAGTTCCAAATTTTTGGCCCTAAATAGGCCTATATGAATCTCAGAAACAAACAAATTTTCCTGCCAAAAATGTGGGAAGCCCGCAAGGTACCTTCAGTCAAAACGGAAAACTCATTTCACAGGTTAAGTATGAACAACCGAGGCTGACTATGAGCAGGGCCGTCGCCAGCGGGGGGGCCAGTGGTGCCCGGCCTCTCCATTTGAAATCGGTTCCCTCCCCATTTCACCTTTGGGCCTCCGGTTGCTGCATACATCCAATACTGTATTTTAAAATGGTTACCCCCTTCTGGTTTTTGGCCCCCCTGCTGCTAAATCCTATCGACGGGCCTGACTGTGAGCCATGCGGGTTGGCGCAGCTTGTCTTCAGTGAATTCCCCCATGGGACGCAGTTACGAAGCTTGCTCATTCATCAAAATTACAGATTGTTTATGCAAATATGGCATTGGAGACACCACCAGTGGTGTAACTGACGGGGGCATAGGGGCTGATCGACCCCTGGCAAGCTAAATGTAAAACGGGGCCCTCATTTAGTTTGTTCCCGTTTAATATTCTTTTGGTTTTCAATAGGTTGTTGCTTTTGCGTTTTTAAGAGTATTTTCCGATGATATTTGGTTTTAGTATAGCAATCCACAGCCGGATTCACCATCATTTCTCAAGTTTGTTCTGATTATTGGCTAGCGGTCCCCCTACAGCGGCCAGTGGGCCCCTTTCAGCAAAATTTCCCCTGCCCCCGGGTCATACATTTAGTTACGCCACTGGGGAGGGGTCTTCTTGCAACAACGTCAACGCAACGAGGACACCAGTTGATGATTTTGTGACGGAATTAGAAATGCACAGGAATCACCCGCCGGCCGACACCCTGTGTGTAGCAATGCAGGGGAGAGGCTGCGCTCGTCAAGAGGAACACCGCTGCGAGAAAAAAAGTCACTGTGTCGCAGTGTCGTGAGCGATACGAACGAATCGCTGAGAATCCCTGTTCGAGTTCGAGGGTTAGCATTACCTGCAGTTGGAACAATCGTCTTTGTTGACAACAATAACTTGATTAACAAAAGTGAGGCAAAAAGTATTTATGTCAAATAATGGCACTGAAGTTTGTCAACAAAAACGTGTGATAGTCTACTAAATAACTTGCAAATATAAAGAGATATCATCAATTGAAAGAGCCAATGCCAACTTTGAAAAGAAATACAACACTTACAATGAATAGATAACGTAACCATAAAGTGGAAATTCCTCCCCTGAACTCATAAAATTCCTCCCTGGGGAGGAACTGATCTCATGGTTTCGCGTGAAAATATTCCTTCTGAAATTTTGGTCACGATATTCAAACTGTTGAATTACGACACTGTAAATTGCGGTAATACATTCGAATTGCAGCAACTAGTGAAATAAAATGCGAAAACCACGCAAAAACTTCCCTGATCATCTGTAAAAATATGCTTAAATTTATAATACATAATTTTTTGGGTACAAACATTTTCTGATAACACAGGGTAAGATTGACCAGAGTTGCCCCTTTTTTTCTAAACCACGGGTTTTTCAGAATCATTCGAAGATGCCGAATCCAGCGCATCCGCTTGCTCCACTCCCTGGTCAGATCTGGTTACAATCACCGCTGATGCGAGCTGTAGGGACTAGAGGTTTCTGGTGCATGCACTCTCAGAGTTTTGAGTAATAAAACATCATAAAGGACTGACTGAGGGAGACTCACGAATACGAATCCGTCGAGAGATTGCCACCTCCGGACACACCAGATATTGAGAGGGCATACCAGGAATTTTGCGAGAGCCTACTTTGTGCGGCTAAACAATGTATCCGCCGTGGCCGCCGGAAGAACTATGTGCCATGCTGGGACAAAGAGTGCAAGACCCTCTATCGCTCCTTTATCCGAGCCCCAGTGGGGACTGCCTCTGACAGAGCCGCCTCGTCCCTACNCT
>JGI24159J19872_10000201_pt1 | contig 44148 bp, 29 predicted proteins | sample Ectturendosymbi4_FD_19872 | JGI IMG/M metagenome (IMG submission 19872) | reverse complement strand
TCAAACTGCAAACACTTTTGAAATCTCATTTCAGAAACACCACTGAAATCTCATTCATAGCTTTTGCTAGAGTTTGTCATAAAATGAATGCATTTACTTATAGGCAGTGATGTAGCCTAATCGAGACCGTAACCTTTGAGACTGAGACTTGGTTAAAACTTCGAGACCGAGACTTAATCAAAAATTCCGAGATCGAGTCTTGAAAATTTGTGGATTTTCCGAAATTTTTCAAAAATTGTCATCATCACTTCTAAGTCGCATTTTTTCAAATTTCTGGCATTTTTCCGACTTGTTTTGTTTATTTCTTACCTGAAAATACAACAAACAAAAACGTATTGAAAAATAGAAATTTTACTAAGCCATTTCTTTGCGACATTCAAAGTGTCGAGACCTGTAGCCTTCGAGACCGAGACTCGCAGAAATGGGTCTCGAGACGAGTCTCGAGACCGAGCCCCGATACTCCATCACTGCTTATAGGCCTAGTAGTAATACTGAATACCGCACCCATATACAGCAATTTGCTGACACTTAATTGAATGCATCCGCGCGAGTGTGCCTGCAATATACTGATTTTTGTAGTTTCTATATGTGCATGGAGTTAAAAACGCTTCTGCAGTATATAAAATGAGTCTAGACATAACGGCCTAACCACAACATCTTTGAAAAACGGTGGGTACGTTGAACGACCACATATTCCGGTTTGATCAAGATAAGGTTCCAATGTTTGAGGTCGTGTTTAGGTTGTCGCTGATTGTGGCCTGCTTGTCACTCATAGCGCGATTGGCTGCAAATAGCAGAAAAAATGTTAAGCTACGAAAGTTTGTGGAGGAAACGTGTTAAAATGTAACAAAAAATCGATAACGTTCATTTGTGAGAATAGACGGTTTGAGCAAGAACGTAGTTTACACTGGAATCTGACAGAACTTGTTATCGTTATTAAAAAACAAAGCCTAACTTTTCTGCCACGGTTCCGGCATTGTCTACATTGAAGCCTTTAAAAAATAGTTTAAAAGTGTGCTTAAGATTTTTGAAACTTTGCACATGGTACTCCAGTGCGTGGTGCAAAGTATTTGTCTTTGTCTTGAAAAACGTTTAATGAACCAAATTTTCACGATGTAAACTATTTTTCTAGGGATACCATTTAAATTTGTAAAGGCACATTAACATAATTTTTTTATACTGTGGCGGGATGTTCTTCTCCACATACCGCCAAAGTCATAGTTGCGTCTTTAGAGTGCGTTGTCTCAATTGAGCAGAAACGATATCTTAACATAAGCTGATTGTTTGCAGTGGTCATTTGACTTGCATAAACGTTTGCTTATGGCTTTAGTGTGATGCATCTTTAAAGTAACTCGAGGGGGGGTTAGAAACAAACAAGAGTAAAATCAGACGTTGACCGAAGATTTACTGTTTGTTTGAAAAAGGACGTTTGTGCGTTTATCCTGCTAGTTTGCAAGTGTACGGCATCGAATGTAAATTTACAATATCAGAGCTACAATGCATGGCACATCCTACTGGAGATGATAAAGCTAAAAATACCAAAGGATGCTGATATTCATACTTACAGCAGGAATGACGGGGGTAACTGCTTAATAAGTTTATCCAGTTAATGCTCTACATCCAATTGATTTGGTGCTCTAGATGCAATTGATTGGTTTCACTAGGTAATAGCTCAAAAATAATATTAGCTGAAGTAATGTAAACCCTGACAAAGCATTTCAAATCGTTCAGGGGCAAACGAATTGTGACGTTGTAATCGCAAGATTAGATACAGTGTGGCATTTTGTGACAAAACGAAAGTGGCAAATGTTTTACGACAATAGTGTGTCGTCATTCATGGACAGCCCCTATTTCCAAGTTTTTCATTGTTCCAAATGGTAAGTTCTGCAGTATTTCACTCATGATTTTGCAGATTAAGTTGTGGAGTACTTCAATCACGACTTTGGTGAGAAAAACAAGTAGAACCTTTCAAATAAGATGCCACTGCCACAAGATGATATTCGTAGATAATACTGCTGTTTTGTAATTATTTTTGATTAAGTGTGCTTCGTGCTGTGCGGGGATAAACAAGAAACATGCGCTGTGCCACCGATTTTGAGCAAGAGCTTGGATACTGTCCTCGTGGTAGTTATGTTTAGCACAGCCTGCGTTGTCGTTGCGCGAAACGGCACAGGCTCTCATTACGTGTGAAGAAATGTGTAGTAGTAGAGATAAAACTGTGGAAGAGTCAGCGCTGTGTGTTGTTACCACAAGGACTGGCTTCCTACCACGTAGTTTGCCGTCTATAATTCCGCACGTTACGGTACATATATGTTTGCAGGATTTGGAGAATCATTGAAAGGTTGGGGATGTTACCGTGTCCGACGTGACTTTGCCATATTTGCTGCTGAGATACGACCTGATACATTGGTTAATTTACGTGACCATTGCTCGGTATGGTATATTTGCGAATGTTTATGAGAATGGCAAAGTTGCTACCTCATTGATAAATTAGTACTTACTGCTTTGAATTTCATGGACAACGAGAAATAGAAATAATTGATATCAATAAAGGCTTGAAACATTGACAAATATTGTCGCAGCTTAATAAATAAGATGTTCCACCTCGGCTATAGTAGTAAGAGTTTAACCACCATTTGTTGCTAACACTAGCAATATTTCCACCAACACAGCTCAAACTTGACCATTAAATCCAAAACGTTCAAAATTTTGAGCAGTTAGATCAGGGGTGGGGAAGGTATTTACTATCGCGGGCCGCATGAATTGGGCATTATCGCTGGCGGACCGCAAAATCAATTAATTTTATCTTAAATATCTACCTTCATCTAACTATGAGGAAGAGTGACTTCTCCTGACTTACTATCTAAGTACCTGCTTATCATGGAGCTTCGTTTTGAATCGATGTTGTACTCTAACTTGGGCAATAAAAAAATTGATGCAGGCCATACCAAATGTTCACGCGAGCGGGCATTTGGCCCGCGGGCGTCAGGTTCCCCACCCCTGAGTTCGATTGTAGCTGCACCCAGGTAAATGAACCTTTTGTCAACCCTGGAATACTTACGCCGGTAACGGGCAACCGGGTCAAATGAGGTTATTCACGTGCAACTACGTAAGCGGAAGTTGGCGCGCTTTCAACTCTTCAGTATCTTCATGTTTTTGTGTGACTTGTAAATAGGTGCACTTGCTGTCATCTACGCTTTTCTAGATTTTGCAAGGGAGCGAGTTCGTCACGAGTTCGAGTCACGCTGACCCGACGTAATGGTTAATGCGAGGTGGCAGTGGGTACATTGGACCCACGTTATGGTTTATGGGGTATAACCTCTGAAAAGCTGAAACTCACTCAGGGCATGCTTCTACAGTCTTGTTAGCAATATTCAAAAGGAGAAGTTGTTTATGCCCGTAATTTTTTTTTATAAGCAGTTGAATTTTAGACATACATGACACCTTCGCTATATTTGATCTACTTACTTTTCATCAAAAATCGTATGATATTAGAGTAAAGTAACTATGTAAGTGCTCAAATTGCTCAGTGAGACTTATATTTTCAGTGTAGTTTTTGTGATAAACTGCAGTTGAAGAAAAGTATATTTTTTATATTTTTGAAAACCGGGTCATGCACACCCGACGTAAGTTTTTACGTGACAAAAACCTAAGGTAAGTGTTCCAGGGCAACGTTAACGCCTCAGTAAAAGTTGCTCATGCTCCAGAGCGCGGTATCTTTGATAAAATGTAGTTTTCGTTATCGCTTGTAGTTTTTGACTACAGCCATTTATTTTAAGAAGTGCCGTTAACTTTGTTTTATATCATATAAAAAGCACAACTGTGGAGTGGCTGAAGGCTGCTTGGCTTGGACATTTGTTCCCGAACTGCTGAAGCCCCTTCAACCGGCAAAATGCTTCCATACTTATCGAAACACATCGTTTCACGACGTAAACCTTGCATATGTTCCCGGTGCAATGACAACCTTCAAAAGCTGTGATTCGGGTAAGTTCGAGAGTTCGATTCCTGAGACGAAGCAATAAACTTGCAGAGTATATTTTTTTATTTGCAAAAATAACTTCCAACGTATCAGCTCGACTGTAACAGAATTCGTTTACCATGCTACCTTTGACGCCTTATTTCGCTTAACCCAAACTGAACCTGAACACAATTTATCTTCTAAGATTTGTTTTTCGAAGATCAAACTCATCGTTTTTTGGGTCAGGTTACATTGGATGCTTCGAAGACAAAGATCGAAGGGACTTGAAAAGAAATATACAAAGAACTGGAGCACAGTTGTCAACATGTCTGAAACTTTGCAAACGATACACATATGCTGGATTACAGGTACATTTCTAGTCATGGACGTTTTTACACGCCACACCACTAGGAAGTGCGACTTTGAATCAATTACCAAAGTGTTAAACTTATTTTGTGCAAATGAAACAATTTAGGTAACTGAAGTAAATCAAATGCATGCAATAAAGTGCGCACAGGCAATCTGCTGGGTAGCAAAACTCAAGCACTAAGACAGACACAAATGCATGTAAAGTTGACGTTCACTTAATACAAATTTTTATTATAGGTATGATTATTTAAGGAGCCAGAAATACTAAAGGCAGTGATATAAAAGTTGGAGGAAACATACCAGCTGAACAACGTAATTGTGGCATGGATCGGCCTCACTAGTGTAAAATAAAGCTTGAATTTTTGTAAAGCAATCCATCAAAAGCTTCACAGGTTCCCTGTGAATGTTAATAAATAGATGTGGCAAAAACCATCAACTGGATTATGAAACTTACGCGACTGACACCTGGATGAAGTGCAACCACCAAGACGTGATGAGTGAAAATGGTGGTAGGAAGAGGCAACCCATCACTTTCAACATAAGTTGGGTGCAATGCGCTTGAACACCTGCCATGTGGTATCTCACACTAGGGTTATGAAATGCAATATAGGCTATATCTTTAATTTTTCACTTTCAAAAGTAGTTAGACCGCTTATGGGCACCGTGTTGTTTTCAAATTGATGATGTTAAGTGAAAACTTGAGCGCTAATTATCAGAAGCAATTTACCTATCGAAACATAACTTCACCTGCACTATCAAAACACACGTAGCTTCCTGAAATTAGGGAGACAAAGCTTACGCCCATCAATATACTGTCAAATCAGCTGCAAGCCAAATAAATCAAGTAGCAGCGCAACTGACGGGGGCAGGGGTGAGAACCGCTCCTTGGAAAACTAAATGTAAAAACCGGGCACCACTTGGCTTATATTTCAGTATTTAGTATTTTATGGTTTTTAGTAGATTGTTTTTTTGTATGTTTCGGAGTGTTTGCCGGTATCGCATATAGCCATCCACATCCGGATTCACTATCATTTCTCACCTTTTTTCTGAGTGTTGCAAACCGTCTATTTTCCACCAATGTCATCAATCAAAAATTTGGTTGGTACCCGATCTCTTTACTTTATGATCTTTATTTGTAATGTTGGTTACACCGATTGCAGTTTCTCTATAAAAACTTCTCTAAAAATTCCGTTTTCGACTTACCAAATTTGTTTCGTGGTGCTTAGAACAAAGGTAAAATTAATTTAATTACCAAGATTCAGATGTGTTGGCTCTTACAACAAATCATTAGCCTACATTAACCCAAACACAAGTGATTGACGAAGATCAATTTTAGACAGGATATGTTGCATGGAAAACGTAAAAGTCTCCTTCAAAGCCATTTACGCAACTAAAGCTCGTTACCGACAATGATTAATGTCCATACCATCACCTGACAATAACTTTGTGTATTTGTGTAATAACGTGTATGAGTTTTTCGGGACCCAATCATTGCATGCCCAGTCGATGATCAGTGGGCCCGCGTCGGCTAGGACCTACAGTAGGTTTTCCCCCTGGCTCAAAGCTCACGTTGGGTCACCGCGAGATACCACATGGAAAAAGACCATCTTCACTGAAACTTAAGACATTCATGGGTACCACACAAGGAAGACTGAATCCATGCAGCGGTACGAAAAACGCAACTGTTAGGTTTCATCTACAGTGATTTGCCACATAAGCTATTTGCTAAGATGATCATAGCTAGGAATTGCACGAGCACAAAATTTGGTTTCAAGCTGACATGCTGTGACGCTTCCTTTTCGCAAGATTTGGTTCAAGCACAACTTTTGCGTTTGCAATATTAACTTCCACATTTCAGAATCACCGAGAGTGCTGGTGCGGTAATGGGTTTGGATTGTACAACCAGAGCACAACGAACGGATCAGAGTGCCACAGTGCATGCGAAGCGAATCCTCGGGATAATTGCGGGTCTCATTTTAAAAACTCTGTGTACAGAACAGGTAGGAATAGGATTGTTACTTTCAGTGTAATAGCCAATGATTTGATGGCAGTCGTTTCGGTTGTTGTTGAAGCATTAGCATAAACGTTTGGATTGGAAATATGAAAAACAAACATATGGCAATCAAACTCAAAAACCGCACTTGAAAGCTTGATCCATCCTTCCTCGAATTGCCTAACAATGGGCCTTCAATTCTAAAATACCTCTCGTGATAATCTGATGTATTCGTTTCCAGGAAAATCGGTTATGGACATGATGTGTGTTCTTGGACGCTTTTCGTTGAACCAGTATCTAACATCAGGACAAGACGTTTCTGAAGGTGATTAAAATACCGGCGGTTTCGCTTTGGTTATTTATCTGCAATCAATCTTGCATGCAAGTAAAGTTAGATGTCAGAAATGCAACATCAGAAATCAGCATATTGCTTTTACACATAATTTGAATCAGGAGATGTTGGCAGTTAACACAAGGATATGATCGATCGATTAACTCATCCTGGTAAATAAATTTTGTTGATCAAGGTTGCGGGGTTGAAAACGATGTTCACGTTGATGTTTTTCGGAATTAAACAATCAAGATATAAGTGATGTTGTTATCACGGTGTTTTTCACGACGAACAAAACGTATATTTCTATTTAGTCTTTCCTCAATGAAGCATATAGCAATACATCGCATTTGTTTCAAATCAATATTTTATAAAATCAAAGCATATAACATGAAGCAAAACCTTTTTGAATTTCATTTAAAACCTGCAAAACCAGATAAAATTTGCTCTTGAAATTGATTGATGCACATGTTATTTTGCAACTCTTGTGAGCGCAAGCAAGTTCAGTGGTCTCAATCCGTACTTTCCTTTAACCCTTTCTCTACCACCTCTTCCTCAAGTAATTGTCATTGTTAGGGTGAAATACTGGCTGGAGTCACGTTATTTCCGGATGATGTCATCGGCGGAAAATTTTAGGGTGAAAAAGTGGGTCACATTATTTCCTTATAGTGTCATCGGGGCTTGAAAAAAAACTACGGGGGGTAGATCGTTTTTTGCTCTTGTAGACGAAACTAAGTGGAGATCTGAATCTTTAGAGCCCTTCATTAACTTTCTAGCATTTGTGGTTCGAACGTTATGGCCTAAAGTAAACAAATTAATCAGTGAATACCCTAGGGAATTAGCTAATTTTCATAGGTGCAAAATCTTCCATAAATTTTTTTCCTCTCAATATTTTCACTTGAAATTTGTTAGGATGATGTAAGACACCAAGCGAAATTTATTCTTTTTTCAAATGTTTCTGTTTTCAAATGTTTCATTGTTTTCAAATGTTCCAATGTTTCACTGGACAACTGAAGGGTCAATTTACCCTTCAAAGAAATCAATTTACCGTCCAAAGAAGGTAAAAACAAGTGAAAAATGTTGGCTTTTCTGCCGTTTTACCCCCTACCAAAACGCAAATTTAATTTTTTGCAATTAAATTTACAAAGTTACGGTCATAACTGACATTTTTATGTAGAAACTTAATTTCCAACGTGTATAGTTTCTGCTCCATAGCTTTTTGAATAAAAACCACTAAAGTTTTTGGCATCGTGAAAATCGAGTTTTTCCTCAAAATCACGTCACAATCACGTCACACGTACACACAACATACCTCAAAAGGTGTGTTGCTGTTTGCCGCATTGGACGATGTCTTCACTGACTCTCTAGCGCAATCTGGTCGCAAGTGATGGACGATCTTGACTTCAAAAGCCACGATCATGGCTTCTGTGGGGGTTAAAGGGTTGTGGTGGACACACAACTCAACCACGCACGGTTCAACTATCCTGTGATTATTTTAATTAATTTTTGTAATTGCACTTTTGGTAATCTTTCTGTATTTGCTGATCTTGTTGAATAATCATAGATGGCTGCTCACATTGTTTTTATGAGATGACAAGACCTTTTATGCCTTCTATTATGTGAAACGTAATTTACTGAGTATTTGTAATTGAGTAAAATATCTTGCAGATACTTATGTCCGAAACTGCGTCATGCAATGCATGATGCGGAAAAACTCGGGTTGTGTTATGTGGACACACAATGGCACCCACTGCGCTTTGATTTTCAAGCATCAAATCAATTCTACTCAAATGCTATCAGGAGACATCCAAGCAGGATCTCTGACCTACACTGGTTTTGTTGAGTGTCGACCGCGTCACGCAGAACAACGTGAGTTGATTGCTTCATATTTCCATGATTTTCGAAAAGCACGAAATTTTCATGCCAAGTCTTTCATGAAAACCCGTAGATAGCTCTGTCCTCTCTTATGCTCTTAAAATCAATTTTGCAGATGAAGTTTATCAACATTTTCAAAGAAATCGTCTGGGTAAGTGTCAGAAATTCCATGAATTCCTTGCTTTCATGCCTACTGCTGCATGACATGTTACATGTTACTTTTGTATGCAGGCGGGTATTATAGGAGGGCTTTCGGCGAAAAAGAGATTTCCTCTCTCGCTTCTGCGGTGTCGAGAAACCAAATTGCCGCTGGAGGAAAGCAGGAAGGATTGTACACTTGGCGAGTTAGATCGGAAGATCTAACAGATAACTGGAGAACCCTCGGTGATGTGTTCGCTGAACCCCGAAGCTCCAGAAGTAATGCTTCACCTGCGAAAGGAGAAGTTTTAAGGTTTGGCCTTGTTGAGTGTAGAGCAAAACTTTGAATGCAAAAACAATGCAGTGTTACTAGTTGAGCTTTCTCAACCTGAAGTGGCATTGTGCTGAATTCTACCTTCTAAATTGTGAACTTACAATTCATGTCAGTATTTTGTCTGAGGCAAGAAGTATTGGCCTAGGTTTTATTAGACTAGTTTAAGATAAATTCTCATATACATGTCTAAACTGAGTCCTAATTAGCAGTACTAATACAGAGAAGAAGAGTACTGGGACAAGGGTCACGTATAGATAGAAGTCTCGGACGTCGAATTTTTAGAGATGAGGAAAATTTGTTTAAAGTTTCAAACAATACATACTGCAGCTTTTTACGCGGTCGATTTATTTAAATAGCTTTGCTTTTTTCAAGAAAATATTCTCTCTTTAGCTAACTGACACACACATAAACCTATTTTATCATAAGCAGTGGTGGTTTTAGCAATTTGGAGGTCCGTGCGCTCGCGTAAATAAGAATCGAAATAAAGGTAATATACTTTAAAAATTGGGTTTGATCCGATGCTTACTTTTACACTAAGTCATACCTTCTTTAGTAATGCATTATCAATCCCATATAAGCACAGTAATCCATTACACAAATAGCACAACTGCACACAACATACACCCCAAAGCTCCTAACTTATATTAAATGGACAGAAAACACCTCAGCATCTCCAACTTCATTCGTTCGCCTTGTACAAAAACAGGGAACCAACTCACACGTCAACAAATCACTGCTGTCTATAGCCTAACTATCTAACATATTGCTTGTACAGTATTTTTCAAAAACTTGTCCGTAGAACCACCGAATGTAGCCATGGATTTCTTCGTTTTTTGCAACTTTCTCTTGAAAGCACCCAGAGAGATAGGGAGCGATTTAAACTTTTCAATATGGCAAAAAATGAACAGAAACAAACAGTTATATCTCAAAACTCACTGAATACTGTGAACTACTACTACGACAGTGTAGTAGTGTAGTAACTTATACTTTGTAAAAAAACCTTTATACATTCATCCTGTCAAATGTCGGCTACATGTGAAAAATCCTTGAAGCAAATGTAGTAATACTACAAATTTTTTTTTCTGAATCTCTGCAGTAAAAGTCATGTAGCTGTAGGGCAATGGAAAACATTAATGGCTCAAAAAGTAAGGAAAGCTTTACCGTAAACATTCAAACATTCAGTTCTGACACAAAGAAACTGAGAGCAACTGATGCAACAATGCATTGGCAGACATTGAATTATACCATGCGAGTATACACATGCACATTGGTGTTTAACTTCTGATTTTCTCCAAAACTAGTTTCTTACATAACTGTTTGAACAATGGAGTTATCCTTCCGCCAGGTTAAGCTTTGTGAGAACTTATTGTTGTTGGAGTTTCACTGTCCAAAAATATAGATATACATGCCTTTTTTCAACAGTAAATCGGCTGCTAAAGAACTAATCAAATACAATTTTTATGATGAGGCCAGAATGAACGAACTATGCAGTATTGACTCACCAACTGTAATCAGATTTCAATGTTGTTTTGACTTTAAATAGGTTACAAACCACTACACCTACGGCAGTAATAACTTAAACACAAATTTAATATTACAAAACCACAAATCTTTAGTAAGGGCTGAATGAATAGACTTGTGCTAATGGATATCTCTGCATGTTATTTTGCTTTAAGGATGTGTAAATTGGGTAACTAGTAGATTTATAAACATAAATGGTAAGCTGGCAGCTAAATCTTGCAACTATAAGCAAAACGATTAAAAAAAGTAAGGGCTCAATATTCTTAAGATGAAGCCTCTTAAATTTTGATCGGGCGCTCATACAAGAATATTGGTCTCCCTTATCCATGTCCAAAGAACAAAGCGCCTGCTTATCCTTTGATAAGTGCTGTTAGTGGCCTCGTATATTTTGACTTGGGCCCTTTGGCCTTTGATCAAAGACACCATAGGCTATTTATGTTTTATCGTTATAATGTGGTTTCTTATCTTCAGGTTGAAAAATCATGTGTTGAAACATATCAGTAATCACAATTTCTTATACTTATAGCAAACCAACCAAAGTTTTGTACTAAATATAATTTAATCATTATAATAAAAATACAATCATCAACAACAACTCATAAATCTTTGAATGCGAATAAACTAAAAATAAGGGGCCCTTTGAAGCGGGTAAATTTAAAATCTATTTTCTACACCCTTGCATATTCGCTAGGACCACTACTGATGATAAGAATCGCTGAAGGTGTTGTGTTGCAAAAAATGAAAGTGCGGAGTCTTGTGGGGTTGTTCGCCCACACCGCATCCCATTGGTGATCCGCCCAGATCGCCGCATACATGTTGTTGTCAGATAAACTGATCAGTTGTTGTGCGGCGGGTACAAATGGGTGTCTCGATTTGAGGCGCCATGCATTTGTGCTCGATGGACGGGTAAGCGCTGAGTGGAGCAGGTGTCTAGGCTCCATGCCACGGCGTGCTAGAGGCAGTGTGGCTCCATTGCGACGAAGCTCAGCAGGTTGGATGCCTGCGAGGATGGGAAGGTTGTCCGCTGGTGTAAGACGCAGGCATCCACTCACAATTCGCAAGGTGCCACAATTCGCAAGACTCCAGGAGACGATGGTTGGCCTACTTACTCCGACAAAGTTAAAAAGATCCCCGCAAAACAAACGACGCATGGATTACGGATGTGAAGAAGGGTATCCAAATCAGTTCCTCTACAGTTCACAGACCACTCGTCGCAGTTGGTCAAAAAGCCTGAAATCCAGTGAAAAAATACCTTTCAACCAAAGCAATGAAAAAAAAACGATATAAGAGGCCAAAAAGTACAAAGAGTGTACAGGGTCAGAGAAGGCAGCACGTTCGCAGATTATCCGAAGAGAAGAGTCCTGATTACCATATAAATCAGTTTTTTGAGCTCCCGTAGAAAAAGATGTTTTGGGCATACGTTACTTACCACGGTGTCGGAAACCTTCAGCCAATAGAAGGAGCGACACGCTCGCCACATGATATTGAAGTACTTCGAAGAAAAGTAGTTCCAGAGCTGGAAAAGACGTATCCTGATGTTTTCGGAGTCTTTCAGTAGTATTTTGCCCCCTGTCACACACNTCGAAAATGGTNAAAATGTTCATACTGACTATTCTTGGCGCGCATCCCGTTCGTGATGCATCTCGCAGGCGAGTCCGCGTCAACCGACCGGCCTCAACACTATGTAAGAAATAATTTTGGTGTTTGCAAACAAGATACTGAAGTGCTTCAACGTCATTGGCATTTACCTTTGCCGAAAACAAACAAAGAATTTACATTAAATCTTGTCCTTTACGAGTAAGTTGCACTAGAATCAGCACACTCCCAAACATTAGTTCCAAACTGAAGCTGAAGATGCCGTGAAAACGTCGAAACCGATTTTCCTTTCTGTAACGTCTATGTGTGTGAGTATGTTGCTATGCCTACTTCTGGAAAAACGCAAAAATTGAGTTAAAAAATCAGCAACCAGGAACCACCACAAGTAACGGAAAGTAAAGAGCAGAAAGAGATTCAAGCTCTAAAAATAAATAGAGTTCCTTGGCAAAAAAATGGACATCGTTCATTTTTACACTTCTAAGAAGAGTCGTATGGATTATTGCGGTTTTATACTTAACTTAAAAAGTGCATCAGCATGATATCAGTCAATCGATTGACTGATTGATTTTTCATATGATTCAGCTAATAAGCGGAAATAATGCAAAGAGCAATCATGCAAAGAAGTAACCAATTCTCAGTAGAATTACAGTAAATGAAAACACAATGGCAAGAGACTGATCAATGTAAGCAAAGATTGTCACATATGATTGGTGAAAGACCATCTAGTCAACCAACCCCGTATAGCACAAATAATATTTAGTCTGAGTGAAAGTTTCAGTGTTTCTTTTCAAAATTACTACATGTTTTTCAAAAAAATATTCGTGCGGTGCCCAACCTTATGAATTTTGTGGTAAATGCTAGGCCATATCTTTACAGGGCCATCGAGGGTGGTGGCATTGCTTTGCCTGATGATGCAATACTTTTGACAAACGACGGGGTGAATTATTACTGGAGCATCGAGTGTCCGCAAGACTACTATTCACTCGGTGATATTGTGACTGCCAGCCCTGTCAAACCGAATGTCGATCGACTGGTTTGCGTGAATAAATTGTTTCTCGTTCGAGCAAACTACGGAAAAACAGTGTGGTAAGTAATGTGCTTTTGAACGTGCTGCTAACAATTTGCCTGAAAAGTGAGCCTTCTCGCAGGACCATAGCCTAACACTGGTGCTAAACGTAGATTTAGAAAGGTTAAATGCAAGCTTGAAGCAATCGAAAGTTTTGATGAATCCAGAAACTTTAGTTAAGTACAAATTTTCAAATTTATAAAACTAAAATTACTCTCATCAAGGAATCCTTAACAAAATGACTATGGATAAAAATTTGTAAGCTGTATAAATGATGCTAAACAAAACCTGGAAAGTAATTGATGAAATTATTTCCACAAAAACGGAAAAGCAAAGTAATTACAGAAGCTTACAGTTCTGATTCCAGCAGTCAGAACCATTGTGAAGAACTAAATATCCACTTATCAAATATTGACAAAAATACATCCACCAAAATTGTCCCTGTCCCTACATCTTTAATGACTCACTTTCTTGATGAGTCATTTCCGAATAGTGCTCATATCCACTTACTGCTGTCGTAAAGTAAGCCAAATAATTTCATCTCTGAAAAGCATAACAGTATTAAACTTTTATGAAATTCCAGCAACGCTTAACAATCTGCTAATATTTTATCTTCATTGTTATCTGAATTTTTAACAAATGTGAAATTCGCAGTCTTTGAAAAATTGCTCAAATTTAAACCCATCGGAATAATAAGCATTGCCAAATCTGCTAATGACTATAGACTAGACCAATATTCATTTTCCCACTCTCTCCAAAGTATTTGAATATTTGATTTACAGTCGATTGTGCTTTTATGTTCAATTATTTGCATTCTAAGACCACTGCAGTATGGTTTTGAGTAAGAGAAACACCCCTAACATTACTTGACAGTACGTTTCATGCTACTAAAAGGACATACATTAATTTTTTCCTTATCTGCAACATTCGGTGTTCCTCAGGATCTGCTCTTAGATCAGGCCTGCCCAACCTTTTCAGTGTTGCTGGCCACTTTCACATGAGGAAATTTATTGCGGGTCACAAACGTTTTCATGATGTAACAATAAGTTTTTAGGACGTAACAAATCACTTGATTTTGATTAGTTTTATACGATAACAGAGGTGATAATGAGTCTATAGTTCAGTGCTCTTCAACCTTTTTTTGTTACGGTGCACCCTTAAAGATATTGTGACGAACTCATGCACCCTATTTAATGATATTACCCCCGTGTCCCCCACCTAATTGGGCCCATGTCTGTAAGTAACCTGGCCTAAATAAACAAGTCTCCTAATTCAGTAACTCAGCTACATAATTCAAATGATAATGGGTCATTGTCTGTTGCTTATGAATCACAAATAATCATATAATTACAATTAGCTTGATATGGTGTGATGCTTGTGCACCACACTTTAGATTGTGCAAAGTCTCGGTTAAATCCTGAAGGTCATTGGTTGGTTAATGGTTCATTTTTGCTAACAGAAAGTTTTTGTAAAAATCATCTGTTTAGTGTGACAAGTTTGTGATGCACCTTTGTGAACCCTTGCTTAGTGGTGCACCCCACGCATATTTTGGTGGGGTGCACCCTAGGGTGCACCGTGTACACCGGTTGAATAGCGCTGCTATAGCTGCACGCACCCCACGCAGTGTTGCCAGCTTGTATAGGTGTAAACCAAGTCAAAAAATTGACATATTTTCTAAGCTTTCGTTATACAAGTTTTTGGGTGGTAGCCCCATAGCAGAACAACAAGTATAATTTTGGTGTGTTTTGATAAACATACTAAAAATTTAAAAAGTCTATTTACGAACTTATTACATCGCGGGCCACAAACAGCCTCGCGGGCCGCGGGTTGTGCAGCCTTGTCTTAGACCTTTACTATTTTATTGTATAATAATAATATTGAAAAAGCCTTCAAGTGTGATACTGTCGTATATGTTGATGATACCAGTCTTCATACTTGAGGGAAAAAACTGCAAAATCCACGAAAACATGCGAACAAAGAACTTCAAAAATGACGATGGGGTTCGTACTAACAAACCACAGTTATGTATCAACTGTTCCAAAAGTTTTTCTATGCTCATGAATAACCCTGCGTCCCTGGCAATCAAAATTTTTCTGCGTATATTTATAATCAGTCAATGCCAAAACAAATTAACGTAAAATATCTTGGCACTATCACTGGTAACAAACGCAGTTGGAAGCCACAAACAGAAAGTTAGTAACGCAACTTTCAATCTCACGTGAATTTTGTTCGAATTAAAACACTACGCCAATATTTCAGTACTCACATCTGTTTATTTTGCTCTTTTTCATTCGTCTCTAGCTTACTCAATACATGATTGGGGAAGAGAAAATAAAACGAATTTATTTCTTCTAAATGGATTACTATAGCATAAAGCTGTAGAAGCTCGCCCTTCATGATAACAAAACTTAAACGGGCATTCCTTTTTATAAGTACAGAATTTGATTTATTTGAATTATCAGTTGCCAAATTTGTGTGCTCTTTTGATAAATGTGAGCTGCCTGAATACTTCGAAAATTAATTTTTCAAGATTTCATTAATTCACAATTATCCAGCAAGGCTGGTTTATTCGCAAAAATATAATTTACCTAAAATAGAAAACGTCTTTCGGTCATCTTTCTTTATTGTTTATCAGTCCCAAACAGTATTTCTACCTACTACTACAAAACGCCGCAACAGGTACGATAAATGTTTTCCACAGTGAATTTGCATATATTAGATTAGAAGCGTTTACACACAATTTAGAAAGTAATGTTTTTTTTGTATTTTTTATAAATTGCGTATAACAACACCGTATATGTTAGATTGTTAGNATGAAAATGTTGTTAATTGCNGTGATTTTTCGAGTAGCATTTTGTTTTTTGTAATAATCCTTGTAATAAGTAAGTCATTCACCTACTCAGCAAACTTTATTGTTTGCAATACAAAAAGAAAAAGAATGTCGCTACTTTCAAGAGATTTCTGCACCATTGATTATGCATTTTATTGCTATTATTTTCAGGTCTGTGCCGCGAAGCAACTGGACAATAAGGATGGTTGAACCTTCTGACTGCCCAGGCAAAAACCTTTCGATGTTCAAATTGGTTAAAGAATCTGTTCCTCTTCCTCGAGTTTATACTTTGAAAAACGCCAACGGTAACTGTACTGCCGCGATACGTATACATGTTGAACTTAACACTTCTGCAGTAATCTGTACTTAACTTAAAAATAGCAGTGAAATTAATCTTACAGATTTTTAGTCAGTTTTGTTTGCCATTGTAACTTGCTTGTTACGAATGTTTCACTTCAAAGCGCATATTTTGTGGGTATGCTGTGAAAACGTTGTTTTCAGATCAGGAAGTTCACTGTCCGGAGCCAAGCACAGCAGCATCGTTTCTTTTGACTATGGCTACTAAACCTCTGCCCTCAACTGTTGCAACCACTTCAGCGGCAACTTTGACCAGTACACCAAGTACTGTTGCTACCACTTCAACAGCAACGTTGACCAGTACACCAAGTACTGTTGCTACCACTTCAACAGCAACGTTGACCAGTACACCAAGTACTGTTGCTACCACTTCAACGGCAACTTTGACCAGTACACCAAGTACTGTTCCTACCACTTCAACGGCAACCTTGACCAGTACAAGTACTTTTGCAACCACTCCGTCATCAACCGCAGAAAAACTGAAAGCAGGTAATCCGCCTGCTCTTCAACGCCTACATAACATTATGTGTTGGTTTTGTTAGAGTCAAAGCAGTACACGTTTTGCAACAATTGCCTGCTAAAGGCATTGAAACATCAAATATTGAAATCGGTATTTGTTTATGTTGAGAAATATCAAGAGTGGCTCGGTGTGTCCTGAAAAATATTGCCTTCAACGATTGATCTAAACTTGGTGTTAAGAGCTGATGTACAGTAGTTGAGAAAGGGTCGCGAAGTAGGCCGAAACGANCAAAGTATGTTATGTGATAGTTGAAAAACAAAGAAACCGACCTCATATATTGGAGAGGACCCTAGTTTAAAAGAANCGATGGACGTTCGAAGGTACAAATACTTATTCCACAAAGGCCCCACTTTGATCCCCCATTGTTTACATGCGGCAAAACCATGACATATATAAAAACGTTTGCTGTAATTTTATTAATACGCCTTTCACAAACTTCCTTACTGTGTTGTGAGGAAGTTGAATATCTTGCGTAATTAAGTACTTCAAAATGTATGTTTGTTTAATTCTTGTCGTCTGGCTGTTACTCAGGCGTGGCTTTTTTTATTAATGCTAAACATGTCTTTCGCAGGTGAAGCAATTTTTGGCTGGAGTTGTAACCAGCAACGGGATTTCATTTTGAAAGGTCGAAAGGTTAATGCAACAAGATCTGACGGTTTAGCATACAAAGATGTATGCCAGGTCAGCTGTGTGGGGAATAACCTAATAAAAAATAGTTTCTGCAAAAAAATTAATTACACGTTGAGATCATAAAAAAGCTATCTACAAGAAATGACTCGTTTTCGTAACATGGAAGCAAACTGAACCACAACTGGCGGTTTTTGAATTTATTATTATGAAGTCATTGTTCGTCTGCGACAGGTTGGCACATAGGCGAGAAACGTTCACTGAAGTAAAATGGTGATTGCCCGTTGCCCGCATATCAGATCATCTCGGAAACCTCATTAGCAGTCAGGCTCCATGCCATGCTTTGAGTCACGTCTATTCCCGGTTTTCGTGTAGGTCCGGACCTCCCAGCGACTGAGTAACGTAAACAAAGCTTTGCTAAGAGGCATTCTCATGATTTTTCATACGTTGCGCGGAACTAGCATGAATTAACGTAAACATTATTTGTGTATGTTTTATTAAAGTTAAACATCGCAAAATATTTTGAATAATGTTAAAGCATTTGTTTATGTTTTCACAGGAAAAGTGTAACAGTGATTCGAGCTGCGTAACGTGGAGTTATACTCCTGCAACCCTTGGTCAGGATAAAAGCTATTCTAAAGCCATGTGTTACCACGTGTTTGAGGACGATATTGTCAGCGAAATTTCACTGATTTGGTCGCCACATGCATTTGTAGGATTCAAAACTTGTTCCAGTGGTAAGCGTTGCAATCACGTTTTCATAGGCATTTTAGGCAGCTAGAACAGATGGCTCATCAACAAATATAACTTTCTGAGTGGGCAGCTCGCGGGCGTTTTTTCTGAAACCAAATATATCGCATTAACATGTCCTTGTCAGCAGCATCTCATTTAAAAAAGAGTCTCAAACGATTGATTGGAAACACAGGCGTACGAGGCGGGGGCCTGTCGCCTCCCTGGCTTGAAAATTTTCAAGGCAAACTCTGTTTGCAGAGCAAGCGCAAGTCGCTCAAAAATCCAGAATGATGAAAAATATTTCAATACAGTGAAAAATTTCAGGGCAACTCTTTCTTCAAGGCAAGCATAAGCTGTTCAAAAATCCTGAATGATGATAAATATTTCAATGCAGTGAAAAAATTTCAGGGCACATTCTGTTTTTCAGAGCAAGTGGAAGTTCCTCAAAAATCCTGAGTGCAAAATTATATTCAATCCACTGAAAAATTTCATGACATACTCTGTTTTTCAGGACAAGCGCAAGTTGCTCAAAAGTCCTGAATGTAAAATTATATACAATAAAGTGAAAATTTTCAGGGCAAACTCTGTTTTTCAGGGCAAGCGCGAATTTGCTCAAAAATTCTGAATGTCAAAAAATATATTCAATACAGTGAAACATTTTCAGGGCCAACTCTGTTTTTCAATATATTCAATGCAGTGAAAATTTTCAGGCAAATTCTGTTTTAGGGAGTCAGAACCTTCAATCCGGAACCATCGCTTTTAACCATTGCGTTGCGCCATCGAAGTCACGTACATATTTGCATTAGTAAAGTCAGTTACCGTAAAGTTTCTTGTTTGGGTGAACGCAACAGGCAAGGAACTTCACCCCCTTGAGTTAGCAAGCAAGGTAACTACAGAATTTGCCTATAACGGCACCTTTAGGGGCATGGCTGGTCTTAGCAAGAGCGAGGCCCGATTNGAAGCACTTTTGCCATTTAGTGGTGTGTGCAGAAATTCTTGAGGGTCATCAAGTCATAATGGTAGAAATCATGAGTGATGCGAAAGAGCGAGGCCCGAAGGGGTAATGCCAATGTGGGAGTGTTTGAAGGCTTTTTCCCCCAGTTTCACCTCTCCAGCAGAGACTTTCCATGTCCGCTCCATGGACATCTCCGCAACGCCAAATAAATCCATGAGTTACTACACTCAATACCAGGGGCGTAACGAGGGAGGGCAAGAGGGGCACAAGACCCCGGACGCTGGACGATTGCCGGAGGCCCCGAAAAGTNCCAGCAATGTCACAAGTACTTTCTTCAACACGTACATTTGCCTCCAAAAGACCTAAGGCTCGAACATGGGGGCGCCAGCTTGCTTCTTGCCCCGGGCGCCATCTAACCTAGTTACGCCCCTGCTCAACTCCGCCTCTATGGCGAGGTATACCTACCGCGGGTACGGCAGGCCAATTAGCCATGCTTTAAATGAAATTAACAACATGCTTGATATGATCAGCCAGAAAGGATAAGACATCACAACTTAGCTACAAAACATCAACAATCGAAAAAGCGTGACAACATGACCCCCCTTGATTTTGAAATTTGTTTTTTCTTATTAACTTTTTGTAGAAAAATGTTGGTCTCTTGGTTTCATGTTGGTAAAATGAAATTTCACCACTGTTGGCCCATCCCTGGAAAAATGCGTTTGGCCACCATCTGGAAAAATCCATTATTGTCCCACCCCTGGAAAAAATCTTTCCGACGCCAATGGTCCTTTGTTGTAGATCAGGGCTTCTCAAACCTTTTTGAACGTGTCCCACTATCTATCAAACGCATCATTTCGCGACAGCTCAGGTATGCTGGTGTAATAGTACAATTATGCAAATACGTCAATATTCTTCACTTTTCAATTGATCAAATCATTTTTAAGCTGGAGCCAAACGTTTTTGAATGTTAGAGCCAGATCTGGAGCCAAACACTTTGCATGTCTGAGCTTGAGCTAGATCTCGAGCCTGAAACTTGAGTTCCGGCTTCGCAGTCCTGCTTAAGCTATTGCAGTCTCCGATACGGAAAATGCGTTTGCTAAGATAAACTTACTTTTGTGCTTTGACATTAGTGCAGTTCCTCAGAATTTTGTCCAAGTTTAATCCTCTTCGAATTTCGGATTCAATGGACATAAGCGCCAAACTATTTAGATGCTTTTGTTGGATTGGTGATCTCAAATAAGCTTCAATTACTTTTACGTTAGAAAAACTCGTTTTCCCGGATGCCACTGTAACGGGGATGGTCAAGTAAATGCCGAGTGCCGAGGGAATAAAAACAAATTAGGGAAAGAGGCTGCCTTGTCAGATCTTTACGAAGGAAGACCATCTAAACAACACACATGTTGAATGACGAAATGAATTAACCTTCAGAAGACAATTGGCAGTAACTATTGAAACAGCAACAACTATCGAACCGTCTCTTGCAACAATTATTAAAACTTGACCTGTCAAGTACGAAACGCTCACAACTGAAACAGAAAACAGCTTCAAAACTCAAACGTTCTCTGCCTAAACTAGTTGCTGCTACTGAAAAACTAGACCACATATTATCGGAAAACAATGACCACTGCTACGATTCCAGATTGAATTCTGATGAAAGAGGGTGTTAAAACCGCGCAGTTCACTTTGGTTTTCGTTGGCAACGGATCTCATGCTTAAAAAATACTGTGGGTCCCGCGCAGGCACTACATAAGCAGCTTGAAGAGAAAGTGTTTGCATAAGTTAGTAGGTCCCGTTTGGTGCGGGGTCCGATTGGAAGCAATCGGTCCAATCGGTTAAGGGGCGGCCCTGTCTAGGTGATTGCATAAAGAACGTTATCGCCGAATTGACATCATAAGCGAATTGAAATGCATGTAAAAGATGCCATCGGGACCGAACAAAATGTAACGTTATAGGCGAATTGACGTTAAAGACGAAGCCGTTATAAACGAATTCAACTGTATAGAACAGATTTAAAAGAGGTTTCAGGCCCGCTTCGAATTAAACTAAAACTGTTAGTTTCAGGGCAAATTGTTCATTTTTAGGGAAAATTGTTACTTTCAGGGCAAATTTTTTCTGACCCCCAGTAAAACGCCTTCTTGTACGCCTATGGTTGGAAGTACTTTAGACTTACGTCACTAAAAAATTTTCAACATTGTTGCTGGAGCACACCGAAGTAATTTGCACTCAAGTGCTTGTTTTGTTGATGCTCATTATTCATTTACACTATGCTCTTCTTTGGAGTAAACAGGCTGCTTTGCTATTTTGCAGATTACATCGGTTGTTTCGTTGATCAGCTTTTCCCGAGAGATCTAGAAACTGCGGGTCTGTACAGAGGCGCAACGGTAGAAAGCTGTAGAAGAGCTTGTACCAATAAGAAAACGGCCTATTTCGGACTGCAGGTAAACAGCAGTGTTGCCAGGTGGTTATCACCTAAACCTGCTAAATGGTCTCACGAAAAACAGCTAGATCCTGCTGAAAACCTTGTCACAAATTGTCAGCTAAAATCTGATAAAAATAATGAAATTTTGCTAAAAAATCTGCTGTTTTTGAGGTGTGTAAAATAAACTTGTAAAGCTATGTATCAATTTTTTTGTGACGTTCCCCCAGAAAACCTCAAACCCAAAACGAAAAACGTTTTTTTTCGATGTCAACTAGAAGACTTGCTGAATCCGTAGAGGGTTAGAATAGCTCTCTAGTTCTAGCGGCTGGCGATTTATGGCCAAAAAAGGGCGCGCCAATAGGTTGGCGCGCTCGGTTGTTAAAGGGTACATTTGCATGATGTTGAATGTTGATGCAAATATGTAACTTTAAGACATTACATCCGTTTCGCTAATTAATCCAACTTTACAATCCACTTGCTTCGTTACCTTACTACTTGTGCTTTGACATGTCTGTATTATACATTTGCAAAGCAGCAAAAGATTGGATGGTTATTTTACAGATATGCAAATAACGCGTGCATTCGAATTTTGGTTATCGCAGTTTAGTCAAGAGTGTTGGTGCGGAACTGTGTTTGGAACGCACAGCTGGATTGCAGAAGGCCAATGCTCAACACCGTGCTTGGCCAACAAATCTCAGACGTGTGGCAGCAGATTCAAAAACTCGGTTTACAGAACAGGTAAAACAGACTTGCATTACTATAAAAATTTTGTAACTGAAGATTTTGCTAAGAAACAAAGAGTTTTTATGAAAGTTTTGTAATGTTTTGCTTTTTTTCTACAGCATACATATACATAAATTTGCTTTCGCTCATTTGAAGACTGTCAGAACTCACTTGTGATTTTTTATATATGTGCAGAAACGGAAAGCTTGAAAAAGTGCCCATGTTGCCACCAGTGTAGCGTCTTAATGCTTGTGCGGTTATGTCTCTTTGGTTTGTGTGGAGCTTTGTAGAATAAAGAGTGCTGGCCAACACTGGTGAACCTCATACTTGTATAGTTTTTTATTTGTTTTAATTATTTATATTCGTGTAGGGTTTATTGATATTGTGTTGATAACGCAACTTCTTATTAAAAACTTGAAATTGGTTTTATTCACTAACAGTTGCTTACAAAGTTATTTTGCTCAGGTTTTGGCCAAGGCGATGAATTGTGCATATTCGCTCAGGCAACTTTCGATTCGACAACCGCTGGCTTGGCTCAAGTTTCCACAGGTATAAAAGCGATGACCAACAGATAAATGTAAAAGGGTCAAACAACGCTTATTTAAGTGCAGCTGCAGTAGATGGAACTGTACAACATATTTCGGAGTAAGCGCTTCGGCGTATAAAAATGTTATGGCATAAAGCACAAACATTAACCGTATGACCTTTTCCTATCGTTTCCCACAATTTTTACAACTTTTTATTTGCTATAAAAAGAAACTTGGGAATTAAGTAACGGCTTATTTCCATTTTTACCTTTATTTTAGGACGTGACTTAAAATTTTGATACACACAACCTTTCAAATACACTTGCACAATGTTTTTTAAGCTGTTTTTGGGTGTCAAAATGACACCCTAAAATTTTGCAATGACACCCTAAATTCTGAAAGCTAAGACATGGTTTTGTCTTGTATTGAAGTGAAACGAATTGAGGAAAGCATGTTTTCCTGCACGTGGCTACTGCAACATATGGCTGCAATTGTAAGTTAGGTATCTGTGCATTGTCATGGGCACCGCCTCGCTTCGGCCTCGTACTATACGGCCGCAGATTTGTACAGTACGGTGTACAAAACTGCGAAAACATTTATTTGCAATTATGGAAGTGTTTTACTGATTCACCGTTGCGATCGGCTTGCCTGGCGATGCATCAAACAACAATAAGGTCAAAAGGTCGGCAGTTGCAGCGCGCATTCAAAACAAGGTGGTTGTCGAGTGAAGCAGCAGTGAGAGCAAGGAGTGAGATTTTGGCTATTTGGGGCGCACTGAAGCAACTGTCAGAACACAAAAATGATGCAATGTGCGTTGTTTTATTGCGACTTATAAAAACAAATAAATTCAACATGGTGCTTTCCTTTTGTCAACACTGGCACCTCACCTGACAGAATTGAGCAACGTTTTTCAGGCGGGATATTTTAACTTAGCACAGATGAAAGCTTCCGTAGAACTGTGCATCAATAAGCTCTCTGATGCACTGATAAATCCGAGCTTAAAGCTGATTGCGAAAAGTTTGATAGTAAATTAGGGGAACTTAGGGCGCCGGGTGGCTGTGTGTCAAGTGGCGTGGCGTTTTGGAAGGGCACCGAAAGATTGGCAAATTGATTATCTCCATACACAAAAAGGCAGACGGGGGTGAATGAACCAACTACCGCGGAATCTCTTTGCTTAGTCTCCCAGGAAGAGTGCATGCCATGATACCACGAAAATAATTGAACCAAAACTGGATGATACCCAGTGCGGTTTTCGTTGCTGCCGTAGCACATATAGAACAAATTTCCACTCTTGAGCAAATTTTCGAGAAATCCTGGGAGCATGCCAAAAAGGTATAGACATGTTTTGTCGACCTCGGGAAAGTATGGAAAGTATGTTGCCGGGTTCCTCGTGAAAAGTTATGTGGGTGTTGTGGGAGAACCGTGTTGACTGGTGCCTCTTGCTGGCCGTCAAGTACCTTTATTCCTGCTCAGAAAATTTTGTCCGTGTCGACGGAGGTAAAGCACAACCGTTCAGCGTTGGTGTTGGACTCAGGCAATGGTGTGTGCTGTCACCACTCTTCTGTCTATATAAGTGCTCTCTACACAACGGCTCGCGAGCAAAATCCGACCTGTGAAGTCATTCCACCTGGCCGCAAAACACATTTTGCCAGTAATGAAAAAATAATATATTTACGAAAAACGTGTTGATTTGGTAGATATCCCCAAAAAATAGCATTACGCAAGATGTCCGGCCCTCGAACTGTTTTGTAATAGCTTATGTGGTCCTCTCCCAAAAATTTTTGAGAGCCCTGGTCTATATGAATTGGATAGACGGTCATAGACGCGTCGACGAGGATGTCACTGTTGGGAACTGCAGGATGAACCGTTTGCTTTTTGCGGACGAATTGGTACTGCATAGGTGGATCTTCTTAACAGGGTCTTCAGCACGCATTTCATCGATTTTCTTCTGCGTGCGACCATGCAGGAACGAAAATCATCACTAAAAAAATTGAGGTGTTGTGTCTCTCAAGACGCCCAAGGCAGTGTATTCTGCAGGTGAACGAAAATACACTGCAGAAGGTGGAGACGTTCAAGTACCTGTGCGTGGCATTCACGAGTGACGGAAATCGGAACAAAGGGATTGATACACTGATTAGTAAAGCTAACACAGTTCTGCCTTCTGCGTGAGCTTTATTGCCCCGTGGCGACGAAATGGCAGCTTTCAAAGAACGCAAAGCTCTCAGCTTTCAAATCGGCCTTTGTTCCGATCCTCACCTGTGGTCATGAATCTTAGGTGACGACTGAAATATCACTGACAAAAGAACAGACGGCAGAGATGGGATATTTGCGAAGAGTCCATGGTGTGACACTTCGCGACAAGGAGCACAGGTCTGAAATCCGTAAAGCCCGGCATGTCAAGCCACTTCTCCGAATCGAGAGATACCAGCTATGTTAGTTCGGCCATGTATTTCCAGAATGTCCCAGGAAAGAATGGCGAACTAAGTCCTTCGGGCTACAGTCTATACACCCCCTGGAAAGCGGCCCAGGTGGCGTGACTACACCTCCGACCTTGCTTGGTCCCGTCTTGGTGTGGAAACAGCAGAACTATCTGAAAATCATGCTGTTGATTGTGAGGTATTTCGGGTCCTCCCAGGGCTGTTGCCCCCGCGACTCTCCCCAAAGCAAAAGCGGGCACCAAAATGAGTGAATGAATGAGTATGCAGGGTAGGCCTACGTTGAACCTTTCTATTTATGAAATTGTCTTTAGTTTGTTTGCCAAAAGTAAATGTATTCAAACGAGCATATCTGGACGGAAATTTGCGTTTTTGTGAAAATCAGTTAAGCGTATCAGACATACTGTCGAAAGGGAAATGGTGTTGGCACCCTAAAGCTCTACCTCAACCCCCTTTTAAAAACCTTAAAAAAACACTGCACTTGCATAGTGCAAGTTGCGCTGTTTGTTGCATTGGTCGACTTCTGCAGTTTCTCCAGCAGAACTTTGCCAGTCTCTTCTTTTCTTTAGAACCGTCAGTGAACACATGCAAATGGAAATGTGATGGCACTTGTGTGGCTTGGTCGCACAATTCCACGCACTGCTTCACAATTCACAAGCAAACGGACAACACAACGAACTTGCAGATTGGCTTTAAGTCCCAGCCACGATCGTTTGTTGGATTTTCAAGTTGCAGCGAAGCTCCCCGTACGGTTGATCAGTGTTTTATTCTACAATATTTTTCTCTGTTCAAAGATTGTTGATTATTATTTCGTAGAGATTTATAAGTACGTTTGCACGTGAGATAACAACTTTTTATTGGGGTTATGAAGATATGTTTTGCTCTTGTTTATCACATGCACAGGCTGAACAGATGCACACATGCAAGCATTTCACTACTTTTGCTAAATTTTTTAATTTGCCGATCGATTCCTTACTTACCGCCAACATAGAGAGAGATTACTTCAACATAGAAAAAGATGAACGATGAGCCCGCTGTGCTGATTCCTCGAAAGCTAACAGAAAACCTAGCCCAGAGCTTTTAATTGTTTTGCTAGGATGTTTTTAGTTTCGTGAAAAACGCACGCGGTGTTTCGAAGTACGATTTCCGAATCATATGGCAACTGTTGAGACTGCAAGCATGAAAATATTCTATGCTTTTGTTCCAAGAGACACAGTGGGTGCCTACCACACCTTCAGTGGCGCTTCATTTATCAGTCATTCATTATCTTCGGTTGCTTTGGCTTAACTTGCAGTAGCCCAATAAAAAAACTGCGCTGATTTTTTAACTTGTGTGCATAATGACATCTTACCGTCTTGCTTTTAATTGCACCCAGGAGAGCACTTGCAAAACAAAAACGTTTCCATGGCCCTGGAGATTAAAATTCTTAAGGATTCATTGACGACAGCTAGACCTGCATCCAAAACGGGCAACGCTTCGCAGCTCCTTTTTCCAATTCCACAAACTGTCCCTGGATACTACAGCCTTGGTCATGTCGCTCTGTTGAATGCCTCGGGGGTCAAAAGCCCTGGATCAGTTTTGGCCAAGTAAGTTATTGTTAGCTCGTACAGATCGTCATTATCTTTATTATTAAGTGCTGAGTTGCATATGACTATATTGTGCAACACGTTTAATATCATCCGGTGGATATTAGTGATAAACCCTCGCACATCGGTTGCCAACGAAAGAGAGCTTTACCCTGCTGTTTCTACTTATGCTCCCTATTCTTTCATGAACTCTCCGGCTTACCTTTCAGTCTATACACCTGTATTTTCTAAACTTATTTCCAATGCGACACAGGTGGTTTGTAAATTTGCAAAGCAAGGCCCATTACTTCGAAATCCTTTTGTACTTTGTATTGAATTTGCGCAAATTGAAAAACATACAGGCAAGTTGAAAGCCTCAATTTATTTCGAAATTGTTTGATATAGTTTCTTTTGGCATTGTTGGTGGTCACCCCTGTTGCCTGCTGTTTACCAGTGGTTCACAAAACGCAATTGCAAGTAGACCTACCTTTTCAACTATCTGCGTGGCCCACCATGAAACCTCCTAGACATCCGCCAGAAAGCCACGGGCAATTGATTGGGAAAGCGCTGGTCCATGTCTATGAAGTATAAAATCAAAAACACAGGCAAATGTTTGCAGCCACTTGTGCTTCTGAATGATTGCCGAACCTGTTACTGTACCCTAACTTAGCCAGCTTATTCAGCAATTCTCATTTTGACACAAAATTCAATTTCAGCCAAACTTTAGGTTCTCGATGAAAAATTACCGTGTAGAGATGCCCTTAATTTTGCGTTAAGCTGGTCGTTTCGCAACACCGCCAAGTGGGTTACTAGGTCCAAACCAAACACCAACGGTATACATTTCAAGTGACTTCACTCCACAGGTGAAACAGGATCTGTTGCAAATTTTTAAATAGGAAATCGACTTCACGTAACACAACGCATCGTCAGTCCTTGAATAAGATGTAGGACTGACGATGCGTAATGTTACGTGAAATCGATTTCTTATTAAAAACTTGCGATAGATTTCTTACTTGTTTCATCTGTAAAGTGAAGTTACTGGAATACAGGTAGCCAACACTATGTGCAAGTTTGAATCATCGCAAAAAGATGAAAGCAGGGTCAGTCGACTGATTGCTCGAAAGCCTACAGAAAACCTAGAGCTTTCAATTGCAGGTATACATTTGTTTCACTTTGCAGACCTCTTAGCGGTGAGCCGCTCAAAGAAGTTGAAGATACGTATCGAATCTGGAAAAGAAGGGTGGAACCTAGCTCCAGTGAAACACCTCTCTTTTTCTATCATCTCGAGTGCCCAACAGGTGAATAGCTTCGATGTACTTTCGGCAGTCAACACAAACGTACCTCGTGATTCTCCCTCCAGTTTTCTTGCGTTTTTTCTTAAACAGCATGGGAAAAATCAGCAGAAAGGGAAGGTTTACCAAACCTGTTATGTTGCTCAGGTTATTCCTCACTTGGCAACATAGCTACGTTTTCTTCAGCCGCTCCCAATCCCGGTTCCTTCAAATGCATCGACGATAAATTTCTGAGAAATGTGAGACTTGGCGAGAATCTTATGTGAGTAATTGATTTAAAATGGGAATTAAGTTAAAAATTATCATGATAGCATCCTTGTAAAATATTTGCTACTTGTGTTGAATTGTAAGAGCCTATTTTTCTAAAGTTTGATAGTTTCAACCGAGAGCGTGGCAAGTCTCATCTTTTACACTGCTGAAACAGTTTCCTTTGGACAAACATTCATGAGTTTGTAAACCTTATAGCAAAGTGTGTTTCTTTATAGCGAGCCAAAGTAAACTGAACATGAGGTGCATAAAATTATATGGAAAATTTAAAGCCTTTTGCTAGGCGTTCAATAGAGAAAAGAGATCGCGAAAAGTTTTGGTCATCTTTTCAACTTTTTTGTAGTAGTCGAAACACCCGACCACAAACAATTTTTCTACAAACTTTCAAAATACAAATCAGTAAAAAATAGTTCCATGCTTTAATGGTGCTCGTTTCGATGTATTTGAATTTATCAGTCTGTTTGCTAATGCTTCAATCTGGAAGAAACGAACCATTCTAAGTCTACTGGTTGCAAGGAAATTGGGACGATAAAGCGGAAAGTTTTTTTCACCAATCCTTGGTTTCATCAAAGGTTTTGCTCGATTTCTTGATCTCTGACTGTTCTTTAGCATTCCTTAGTTTTCCCATAAGAACAGCTAATACAAAACCTCAACAAAAATTCCTATTCATTCTCTGTTATGAAACCCCCGGATAATACATCCAGCCACCGTTTATTACATCCACTTTCGATTTATTTTACGCAGACAAATATTCCTTTCGGTGTACAAATATTGGCCTATTATGGATGACAGTGCCAACCGTATGGCATTGGATTTTTTAGTTTATTTTCGTCCAAAGTAGCATAGTGTCTAAAGTCCTAAATAGCAAAATGACAACCCACTGTGAAGTGACAATACGTGAGTACTGTATCTGTTATGTACTGTACAAACAGACTGTTTCAGAAAAGCAGTCATTGTAGTTAAGTAGTTCGTCGTTGCTGCAGTGCTGTTGGTCACTCAATTCTGTGTCAGTTTGGTCTTGGATATCCTTGAAGTGGATCGATCTGACGTGTGCTCCAGTGAGTTGAAGCCTTGATGGAGCCTTTTGTTGTTGTTCAGCGAGCCGGTAGAAAAAGTACAAAAATCCCTTTATGTCACGCAGGCTGTAGCATGCTCATACTTGATCTAGGAGTGAATATCCTGTGTTTTCAGATTTAAAGCAAAGCGCTTTTCATAATAACATTAGCACAAGTACGTTACATTTTGTGCTTTGTATTCAAATGCGCAGAAATTCAATAGTTTATATTGTTTTTATCAGTGTTTTCATCCACAGCAAATTTGGCTTGTGAAAAATTTGTCAGAAAACAGTATGTTTCAATCAACTTTATTTGAGATAGTTACTGACTTGATGCTCCTGCGTTGGAAGCTCCGTCAAACTTGAATTTCTAACTACTAGAAAAATTAATGCCTTTTTTCTTGCGCAACATTTGCTCGACAAAATACTTCACAGGTCGGAAAGCGACTGGAGGAGACATGCAGTGTCCGTGTGGCGGGTGGAGCCTGTTAGCTCAAACGATTTTGACTTCAGGTTGTTCAAAGCAGCCGAACACTTAGAAAAACCTGAAAGTGACCACCTACATCTCAAAACTCTGCCAAAGAAACTTCCAGGTTAGTTTACGCTTCTACAGATGCAAAGTTTTCATGTCATCTCGCACTCCCAAGGTGAAGCGTTTTATCGCTGTTTGATGAAACTAGTCAAGAAGGAACATTGAATAAAGTGCTTCTCTCTTAAATTTTATTACTTACCTGAGACATGGCTGTAGTTTTGCTTTTTTCGTCAATCATATTCTCTTACATGATGGCAGCGATAGCTCATAGAAACAGCGTTTATATTTCAAACGGAAGTGTTGGTTGATCCATTCCTCAGTGACTTGCGGTAGCGCTCAGAGGTCACAGCAATTCACTAGTTTGCCTTTAAAAGAGCACATCTCAAACCACGCAGTCGTCAAACAAACACGACTTACTGAGTGGTGCTTGACGTTTGGCATGACACTGTTGCTTAAGTTTGTACGTCAAAACAATGCCTGCAATGGGCGCTAAGAACAAAACTGGGTTAGGTTGAATCAGAATCTCGAATACAGTTTATGCTGCCACTGCTTATGAAACAGTCTACTTATATCTTGTAAAAAGTAATGCCGATCAACAAGGTTTTTCAAACACCATGTTATACTGTTACAGATGCGGATGGGAGTTATCGTTACGAAATATCGACTCTCTCGGATGTTGAAATAAGGAAAGAACCTACCTCTGAAACAATTTTCCAAGGGTTTTACCGGGAAAATGACAGAAATCCATTCGTGCGAACAGTCAAGTTATACGGGGGTAGTTCTTTGGGAGAAGGATGGTACGCACTTGGTCACGTTGCTGATTCAGAAGCACAATACAAAGGAGAAATACCCGTTGCAAGGTACCCTATGACATTGTTTGCAAGTTTATTTTTTTCAATAACAAGCGGGTCCGAACAGATCTGCGAGAATCGAAGTTGCAATAGTTGCTACGGTTCAAATTTAGCCAAACGTGTAAATTCCGTATCGGTCCCTGCAAGAAGAGATTTTCAAATCAAAACAATAATTTTGTGCCTGACTTTATTTGCAGCAAAAATATTTCCACAATGTCAAAATTTTGCTACCATTTGAAACGAAGTGAGGCGCACTTTTTGCTGTGCCCTAATGTTACATTTGCTGCAATAGCCTATTTTGTGGTCTCTTTGCCGTTCAAAGTTAAAAACTTACGATCCAATCTTAATTTTGATTTTGACAAAAACTTCCAAATTATATCAGACTATTTTTATTATGCTTTACCATTTGTCCGAGTCGTTAACCAAGTGTTTTTTGACGAAGCATGCCAAACGGTGGATTCCATTTTAAAGAAAGATTCACTGTTTTGTTTAAATCATGAAGTTTTTATGTTAAGATGCAGGATGGAATAGTCCGTCGGATAAATCTTCACGATCTTCGCCAATGTTTTGAATGAGTAAATAAGTACATAGTACATTTTAAAGGAGATAAGTTGTTTTAACCAATAAAGAGTCAAATGCTCAATGTAACTTACCCTTACGTCTTACAGAATGCCTTCTCGCCTGTTTAGGGAAATCATGTTTGTATCTACAGTCGAGTAGTGGCAAAGAACGAAATTTGATGTCGTTTCGTCATTAAAGAAAATATTATCTGATATGTGAAGGTATCTGCAATATAATAACACAGAAACACTATTTCCTTGCCACCAACGTACGAAACGAACGCCAAAGAATTCGTTATGCTTTTGTAAATGATTTTCGAACTGTAACTGTACCTAGCAAACCGGTTTACCGGTGGAATTCCGGCGAACGGTAATCGAACTGTCTTTTTGTTTGGCTTAAAAACCGTAAATGTAGAACAAGGGTTGGTAGATACTTAATCAGCGCAATGGCCAGGTGAACTCTCCTAAAAGGCCAAAGCTTTGTTTTTAAGGCCAAAAGTGGTTGAACTTATTTTTATAAAGAAATTATTTTCGTTAACACAATTCATCAACTTAGCATTGCCTGACTGACCAGATTTCAAAAAAACAGACTGCAAATTAGAAGTTCGATCAACTGGTTACATGACAACAATCATTGGAATGTTAAACTGGGTTATTTCAATTGTCAGAAAGGGAAGTGTGCTTGTAACCGTGTACATGGAGACCTTTTGAGTGTTGAAATTCCGGAATGTGGCAACACAGGCAAAAGAGGCCAATATTCGGCCAAATTTTCAAAAATATTCAAAAAGGTCAAAGAAAATATTTGCTGCCAAACTACTTTTGAAAACGGCCAAATTTTCACAATTTGTTCCAAAAAGGCCAAGTTTTCAACCCTGTACAGAACCCCTTTCAAAATTAACGGTGCCGTCATTGCGCTTTCCGATTCCTGTAAAACCAACATGTTTATCTTCACCGCAATGCATATCACAGTTTAGGCATAAGACAAAGAAGACCGTTTTATGCGTTATATACAGCGTATACGCAGTCAAACATAGCATACTCAAAATGTTGATACATTTTCCATTAATACTTGTGTATCGAAGGCAGTACGTCATCTTTGCATTAAGTAACGGCGAATTGAAGATTGTGTTATGTACAGAAAGTCATCAACGACCAATTGTTGATATCGTGGGTTTTTTGATGAGATTTCACATAAGTTGAAAGCACCCGCGTAGAAAAAAAACAGAAAAAACGTCGTCCAAAAATAAAAATCCTACAACAAAGTTTGTAAGATGTTCGTGTTTTTGTAAATGATTTGACCGATGGTTTTTGCGCATAACCTGTTTTGTTTGAAAACAGAAGCTTCCACTTTACGAATTGCAATCTTTTGAAAGATACAGTTTTACTTCGTTTTGTAGGACTAGCTTCTGACAACATAAATAAAGTAAAACTTTCATACTGGCATACTATTGTACAAAGTCTTTTTATTTGTAGAAAAAATGACGACATACTATAAGGTTTGCGTATCAATATGAAGTCAACGAATAAACTTTTTTACATGATTTTGAAGTTGAAGCATCCGAAATAGACGAACAATTCTATTACAACTTTTTGAAAAATTTGGCATATACCAATGCAAAGTCTACCATATAGTGTTTGTACAAAAAAACTAAACGCAATAATACAACAATTGAATATCTTCCCTAATACTCCACTCATATGGAGTATTTTTCGCTTAAACTTACGTTTTTCTGAAGTGACCTGCATAAAGCTTGACCACCGTAACTTTAGCCCGAAGTTATAAGTTTGTTTTATGTATCTATTTATAATGACGCACTAAAGTTACAACGATCATTATTTTTGCCTAAACTCTGATCAACGCACCATACTTACCTGAACGAAACGTCTGCTTTCTGCAATATGTATGCGATTGAGACTGCCACGTGTTAAGCGTTGAAGACTGTGTCTTCAGCCGAACTGAACCGTTTCTCCCATTCGTCAGCATCATTATTTGGTAGACTCTCTTCAGATGTACAGCTTTTGGTAATATCTTCGTCCAACAAAAAACTCGCACAAATCCCTGTCTCAGACCAATCAGGGTTGGCAGGAAGATCCATATAAGCCGGTGGTTGGCCACCGGAAACATAAACGTTTGATTTTAAAAGCCCTGAAACGTAGCGAATCACTAACCGTTTTGTTAAAGAAAAACAATAACCGAACCGTAACCGATATTTGCAAACAGTTCGACATCCTATATTAGATATTGTAAGAGTGTAAGCAATACTGTGTATGTTCGCTATTCGCCCTGTCAAAGATGAAAAAGAATGGTTTAGATTAGACGTTCTTGGTTTACGGTTCAAATTATTTGAATAGTTTCGTGAAATTCACATGTTTTTCCATCTCAGTACTCCTTCATTCCGAATTTTGAAAAGAGGTTGGATGTTAATTGTTATAATAAAAGCTTTTAATATTTCTGCTCTGCTCATATGACAAATATTGTGCATGCTACGTGTTTTACGTTAACACATAAATAAAAAATATAAAGAATAAAGCATCTGTATTGCGCTAACGCCAGCTCTTGTTATCCTTCGCGACAGAAATATCCAGGGTGCTGGTTTGTCGCACCCTGTTGGCGCAGAGCTCGTTGGCAATGCCACCGCGTCCCAAAGCCCCGATGAAACCTTGAACGCTTCCGTCGCATTCTGGAAATTGACCTGCGAATCGCCGTATTTTGCACTCGGAGATGTCGCTACCACAAATGGCAAAAAACCGCATCTTAGAAACTTCTCTTGCATACATCGTTCCCTCCTCAGTCCAGCCCACCCGGGAGGAATTGTGTGGTAAGCGCATACGTCACGTCGTTGTCTTGTCATACCTCACCTTGAAATGTTTACTGCGAATTCAGCCAAAATAAGTCTTTTTCTGAAGATTTTGAAAATCGAAACCTACGACGAAAAATTGAACATTAGAATTTATATCCAATGCCTTGCAGTTCAAACTGCTTATGTCGGATGTATTCTGTTTTGCATTAGAAAGCATGAATTGCTCGTAAAACGATTTTTTATTTTGCATATAAACCTCGTACTTAACCTTTCACGTTTAATCGCAATATTGGCATGGGCATAAGTGGCACGAAAAAGTCGCAGAAATTACAAGTCCCCGCATCATAGGCGTAGCCAGGGGGCGCAAGTGGACATGCCCCCCAAACTTTTTTGCACATTCAGTCATTTTGTGTTTTGAGAAGCGGCGCCTCAAACAAAAATACTGTTGCTCGCCTAAAGTCAAACATTTTTGGCCCCCACATATTTTAGCCCTCCACAAAATTTTTGGCTGGCAACGCCACTGCCCCGCATCGAAAACTGTTAATTTGATAAGTGACATTTCTAATTCCTGTCTGATTGGATCTGCGCGTGAGGTTAGTTTTACTTTTTTTAATATTTAACCTAAACTGTTTTTGATGGAAATGTGGAATCCGTGAAAAAACATTATTCAGTTTTCAATCCGAATCAGTTCCCATCGCGAGTAACCACGAGTGTAGTCGTGAGATTTTCAATGTCTGCACTGCTTCGAACTATTTGTCGTTCCAATTACATTCAGGAACTACACGCGTGAAAACGCCGACTTGCAAATAGTTCGAATAGAACCGAACGACTGCGCCGATGGACAACAGTCGAACTTCTTCGTTGCGTCACCTTCACACCTCGTTGACAGCCGTCAATTTTATGTTCTCAAGAAAGATCCGAGTAAGTTTGCTTTGCTGTAGGTATCATAGTAAGCAGAAGACTGTAGCAGTGCACTACTACCGGCAAGCTCAGTTTTATTTTCGCACATTTCCATTTCGAGACATTAAGCGCTCATCTTATGGATGATTTCAGTCTCCGTAAGTCTAGAGAGTCTGTTTGGGAAAGTGAAACAGTGGGGAACAGGATGAACGTAGGTTCAATTTGCAAATAGGGATTCTCTGATGTGTGTGGTCTCGTTTTATTCACGCGATAGCTCAGTGATAGAGTTTTGGCTACGCCTATAAACTCAAAGGATTAATGATCGAACCACGGCCACTCAGACTCAGTGGAAGGCCGTAGCGCTCTTTGGACAAGAGCGTTAACTTGAACTGACCCGGCAAGAAGCAAAGTTCAGGCTCCAGCGTGACGCCAGTTGCCGACACCAAAATACCACAAAAAAAGCTGTACATAACAGTCTACAAGAGTAAGCTTTTCTCAGCATGCATTCGTTTCAATGCATTAAACTAGGTGCATGAAGTGGTCAATCTTTTAGCATTGAAATGTAACATTGTGCATTATCATTAATAGAAGATCCACACACATCAGCCACTTTGTTCACTGCAACTGGTACCCTTAATTTTGCTCATGCCTTATGTCAGGGATGGGGAATCTATTTGCTATCACGGGACGCATGAATTTGTGGAATATCGTTGACGGGCCGTGAAAATTTATTTCATCTTACAATTCTACCTTTATCTTCCAAAGGAAAACAAGGAGAAAAACTATGTCCGGGAGTGAGAGGGACTTACTGTCTACATGTATGCTTGCCATAGAGTTTCGTTTTGAGGCGATGTTGTGTTGATGCGGGCCATATTTAAATGTTCGCGCGGGCCAGAGGTACCCCGCCCCTGTCCTATATGCACTTTTGGGCGAAAATTCTTTGTGTGTGCGAGTATAGTTCTATGAAAGTTAAATATTTTAAGGTAACTCGTGACATTTTTTCCGACAATCTTTTTTTTAGTTGAATGTAGGCTTCATTCAAACTTCTAATATCAACTTTATGCAAACAGATCACAATTATTTCTGTCAGCCAAGCATACGCTATCCATCACAAATTCTTGGCGCAACACTAAGGAAAGAACTTCCTACGCCAGCGACAGGTATGAAAATTGATATGCTGTTCCACGGAAAACCAACGAGTTCGGCAATGCCTTTTTTGATGTGTTTTCCATTAAATCAAGTTAAAGTTCTGCAGAATTGAAATGCATCGTGTTCAACTTTTAAATTTCATAAATGACTTCCATAAAGTTTGCATGTTCATATGTTTTGCTTTTCCTTAGAACTTTCAAATGCGCGCTTGCTCTCCCAAAGAAACTTTTTGATGCGCGGACAGCAGATGGAGAACATAACTGACATTGTTCATTGCAAGGTATCTGTATAGTATTGCAACAAAACATGTTTGAAACACGTTTTTGTGAGTTTCTCCTGTGGATGAGATTTTGAGTAACCAAAAACCGAATTAAGAAGACTCACAACTTTTGAAAAATCAGACGCTGTTTCGAACTTTCATGATAGCGTTGTTCGTGACAGCGATTTTAGAAGTGTTGAAGCGCTGTTGACCATGCTCAACAGTGGGAACTGTTTTTCAGGACATGTGCGGCAGCCATTGTTTCTCCTTCAGTTTTCTTCCGAACTTTGCTGACCCGAGCAAGTCTCAGTGCTTTCACGTTACCAATGGCATGCTGCTCAGAGACGTTCAACTTTCGTATGCCCCGGAAGCTTTCACATACATCAAAAATCGCGTCAACGCTTCAGGTCAGCAAACATCACTTTTGTTTTTTTCTTCCCCAGTGCAGAGTGTTGCACGATTTTTTTTCGGTTGCTCAACAACAGGGTGAGCATTTTCGAAAATATTTTTACCCAACCCGAATCCAGTGTAGTAAAAGAAAATGTCTAAGCTTCCATGATTTTTATGAGTTCGCTCTGCATAACGCGTTTTACACTTAGCTACTGCGCGGAATCGCAGAAACAACTCAGGCAATTAAGTTTCTGAGAATATCAAGAATTTTGAAATGCCAGCAGTAACACTGGGTCTGTTGCAGAAATAACTGCATGTATTTCTTCCCTCATTCTAGTGCATCTTCAGTGTCTTGAGATATGCGAGGTGAAACCAGTTTTATAAACGTTACAAGAAGCTGGGATGCAAAAATGAAAAATTTTTACAGCGGTATTGACAGATCTGCTCGGTACAATCGAACTGCATCCACGCTGTTGATAATTGCATTTCACAGACACCGTGAAGAAAGATATATTTGATTCATCCGATGTCAATATGCACAGAGGAAGATTTCACTAATTTACAATTTGTTTTTGTTTTAGAAGGTTCGAGTGAGCCAGCCTGTTCGTTCCTTCCCTTCCACTTGTCTACAAACGATGATTTTCGAATCAATATTTCCAGTAAGTGCAGAAGTGGAATTATTGGCTATAAGTATTTGATTCATTCTCTTACTTTTACTGTAAAATACTACAAGTTTTGGCCAAATTCCAAAGAGCACTTTCGTTTTTGTACTGCTCTTTCAAACAAATCATGTTTCTGGCCTTGTTCAGTGAAGCTTCGAAACTCTGTCACCTGAATGAAAGAAACAAATAAACGTATTGAAAAAATAAAGTTGCACTTTCCCACGCCATGGATTTCTTCCACTGTGCCAATGTTTTTTCTCCTGAAATATTTGTTTAGACGTGCATTTGAAACGTAGCGTTACTTTCCCGTGCAAATAGGTCACAGGTAAATAGGTCAGCTTGCCTAGTCTTATCACAGTCCCAGCAGTATTTTCGTGCGCTAGGAAAGCTAAGACTATAACTCAGGCTTGTCCATGGGAAACGTCCCATGGGATGGGACAGGCATAAATTGCTATGGTATGGGAATGGGACAGATAAATATGTCCCATGGACAACCCTAGGCTTGTCCATGGGAATGGGAAATCCCATGGGATGGGACGGGACAGGCATAAATTGCTATGGGAATGGGACAAATAAATATGTCCCGTGGACAACCCTTCTGTAACTTGAATAGCGTTTTTCGTTGCTATTGAGAAATCATTACCTCATGTACAGTATAGCTGCGAAAAAAATTGGATTGCAAACAAATAACAAAGCAAGACTAAAGGCTGATTTATACTACAACCGAGCTCTACAAAGCTGGGCGCAGTCCTTTGTTTTTTAATGTTTGCCATGAAACTGCACATCGTTTGGAAGACGAGGTTTGTCCAGCTTCAAGTCAGATCGGTAGCAAAACGCTCCGACGCAACTATCTTGCTGGCATAACCCAGATGTCATGTGTGTTTCCTGATCTCCTTGACAGAGCTTCTTAGTCCTCTTCATATTTGCACGCAGCGAATTGTTCTAGCTTTGTAGGCTACATTTAAGAATAGATTGAGCTTTAAAGGGTTTCGTTTTAAGGAGATTGTAGTTTAATTTATAGTCCAGAGAAGCTATAGCACTGCCAGCCGTTCTTTAGCGGCCCAATCTGGTTTAGGCCAGGCTGTTTCGAACTGGCCACTTTTTAGGCTTTAATAGGCTAAAAGCATTTCCAACAATATAATCACACCAAAACAGCACTGAAGTGGATCGCCATAAGCTAATGCATACGCGTAGTGGCTCGGGACTAAACCAGTGTTATAAACGGTATCTATACCGCAACGATATGCAACACGCCCCACGTTCGGCTGCAGTGTAAACCGGCCTAAGTAAATTCAAAGGTTTTTGCCGTTGTTTTCAGTCATCATTTTTGAAACTGCATTTTTCCATGTTGCCAATTCGTGAACCTCTCGTTTTGTTTGCTTAACAGAAATTATTAGCTCACAGTGAGTATACGCAAGTTCCACGTATCAAGTATTTTTTAATGTATTTCGTCTTCTAACATACAATATGACGTTGGTATTCGGATGAAGAGCTAGCATTGCGCAGTGCAGGGCATGATATTGCGACGAAATCATTTTGCAACATGTTTTCGCGAGCTGGTTGTTGGGAAGAAACTCTGAGTAACGCAAATCGCACGTATAAAACTTTCTCGTGTGTGGTCCTGAAGGATTTTGTTCGAGTCTCAATTAAGCAAAACTTGCGAAACCCGAAAATCTAAATAAATCGGATAAAGCAAAACGTCAAAAGCTTTCTTTTTCCAGTTACTACTTCTGCGACCGATTGTTCCCGAACTTGTCGCGCAGCACAATGCGCTTTGTGGTCTTTTAACACCACGCATTGCTTGCGATATTCGAACATCCTTATGGTGAGTGACGGCGTTAAGCTGGATATTCTATCTGGAGGAATGACAGGATTTTCAACTTGCACTGACTTATCAGGTTCGTGTTTCTGGCGCAATTGTTTATGCTCTGAATTTTTAAAAGCTGGCGGAGGCAAACCGGATAACTCTAACTTCTTAAAGATGTTAAACGTTTCTGGCTAATGATTACTGATTCGTACGAAGCTGTTGCGTCAGACTGCTCGACATTTTTCACCAGAACTTCTTACAAAGATCTGGTAAGATTTGAATGAGTGCTTTTTTTTGAATGTTGAGTGCTTCGCTTCCGCGTTTTTGAGCGATAAGTCTCTCATCAGATTCCATCGTTAGTAAATGGTAAAAGGAATCGTTATCACAACAGCAAAAGTTGCAACGCATCAATATGTGTTTGTACTTTTATCCGGTTTTCCGCTAAATTTTTCATTTGTCTCTTTGTTTTCATCAAACCCTTCTTTATATAGAGCTCAGTAAACTTTCAGAATTGCTTTGGCAGATAAAGAATAACGCTGTATATTGACACGAATGGTCTATTGCCAAAAATGAAAAACATACTATTGCTGTTCACGAAAATACGAGGTGTATTCTTACAGAAAAAACAAACTCTGCTGGCCAACCCAGGAAAATTTATGACAAACAAAATAAATCAAATCATGTCAATCTATACTCACAGAAATTGATGCGCAAGAACCATAATTTGCGTTCTACAAATGCAAGCGCTTGATCATTGCATTGTCGCAGGAAACCATGGTTACATCCTAAGTTCTTAACCTGCTTTTGCCAAATGTACGCCAGACTGCACAGTGCACATCCATTAAATACTGAAACCAGAAAAAAAACACCAAGGGTCAATTACTCGCATTGAGTTTTGATGAACAACGTATCGTGCAAAGCTTCACTTAGTGTTGTATTTAATTTGAAGTAGATGCGAGGAAAATACTTGTTTCACTGTAGTGCGAGAATTCTTTTGAAAACGTTGGTGCAATAATATTAGTTTTGTTAGTTATTCCTCCTATCATTTTGTAAATTTTGGATTTGCACAAGGTGCGGAGTGCCAGCATCCAACGATTTCACGTTTTATTGGTCAACAATGCTCGTGAGGAATTTTTAGTGTCTTTCAGTCTTGCATGTATTCATAGACATCTTCTGGATTGATGCTCGAGATGATTTGGAGGTCAAGTTAGTCAAAGGCACTCCTCAGCGCGCATTCGAATCCGTTGCCTCGCAGCAAAATTTTACTGCCTATGAACCTCCCCACGTTGAAGATTACTTTGTGCTGGGTCACTCGGCGACTAACGGCTCCGTGAACGAAAATAACGTGGTCACCGTATTAGCAAGGTGCAACATTGATCTTTATATATGATTGAAGCATGCTTCCCTTCAAACCTTTTGTATGAGAAAATACTGATGAATAATTTTTCTGAAAATTGCTGCGTTTTTATGTGAATGCGTATCATGTACAAAAGATTGTTTTTTGGTTTAGCGCATCAAAGTTTCACAACAAGTTTGCATATGATGGCAGTAGCAATGGTGTTATGTTAGGCCATTAGGATGTGGAAAAGTTGGCAAATTCATTTCTTTGCTTGGTGATCAATCTCTAGTATTCTACATCTGTCCTTCTGCAAGATCTGCATTCGGGCTTGATACTTCGCCAGATGCTAGATACTAAACCGGAAGTTTGCAAAGTTGTGTAAAATTTTGACACACACTGCGTTTGTTGATTGTAGATCTGACGGAAATTCCTCATTAGTTCCACCAGTGGCACTAATACCCGAAACCATGCCACCAGGAGTAACGGGATCGCTGTGGAACATGATTTGTCCTCCTAGTAGCAAAAGTCTTGGAACTGTTTCTTCACCTACCTCCGCTCAGCCCGACATTGCACGACTTAGATGTGTAAAAGAAAGTTTCTTGACAAATGCGTCCTTCGGAGACATCCTTTGGTTAGTGATAAATGAGGAAGATGTTTCTTTTTAATCTATAGAAATAAAATCACCGGTCCCAAAGTAAGTCTGTAGATTAACGCTAACTGTAACAAACATTATTTGAAATCAGTGCAAAATATATTTATTGCATTTCTGCGTTTCAATTAAGGCAAAAAACTTTTTCTTTTCTGCAACCATCACGGCTTCACAAAATTTAGCTTGCACTGAGATATAAATAAGCTAAAAACGTTTTTGTATCATTGTGAGCTTAACATCACTGTCGATTCAAGATAACAAAGTTTTCTTAATTTCTTTTTTGTCGAATATGTCGTTTCGTCACTTGTCTGTTTCAGGACGTCGCCAAGCGGAGAGGTGAAAAAAATAATTCCAATGAATCAGCAGGGTTTAGATTTCGACTTCTTTAAATTTGACTCATCTTTTGCAAACGAAACTGAAGCGTTTACTCTTCCAAGCATTCCTTCAGGTGAGGATAACGAAGTTTTACAATTTATTTTTCTAAAAAGGTGCAGAACTTTGTGATATTCGATCCTTTGATTGTGTTACCGAATGGTGTATCACCACATATTCGTGTTAATACAGTATATACAGACAATTCGTTTGTTAGAACAACAAATGCCATTTATCGGGAGCCATACCTCGGTGATAAGAGTGTCCGCCTCTCAATTGGAAAGTTGGTTGTTCGACCCACGGCCATTGACTGAATCACCGTAGCGCTCCTTGGGCAAAAACGTTCGCCTCAACCGCCCTGACAAAAGGCAGCATCCAGATTTCGACCCGCCGACAATTGTCGATAAATCTGTCGCATTGCATGCGATCAAACTACTTTTTATCACATCAGCGATGCTGGTCTAAAACTGATTTTGGACAAAGTTATTGAGATAAAGATATAAAACTCTCGAAATCAGTTTTTAGCTTTGGCCTAGCTTACTCTGTTCAACTCTGCTTGCGTAGTGTGGACAAGTTGTTTTTTCAACTTCATTGTAAACGTACTTGGAATGAACTTTTAGCCGATATTTTCTGTGCGCCCTCTCGAGCAGTCCGTTCAAAATCTACATAAGGTTGTAGTCTTTCAAGTAAGGAGGGGGATGCCCAACATGGGCAAGCATACCTGTGGTGTGCCAACAAGAAGCTGTACGAAAGGAAACTATGCCCACTTTTGGCAAAGCAGATATGACATATTGATGCTGGCGCAAGCATATTGGTTGCGACGCATGAGCGCATTCGTTAAGACAAAAAGCCTATTCGACCTGCATAACGGAAACGTTTGAGGTTGAAAGCATATTAATGCAGTTGGTACCAATAGGTGTAACGCGTTTATTCGCTTTAGAAAGCATGCTGCCTGAGGAAGAGGAGAGACTCTAGGTTCGTAATGCAGGGAGCGGTTTTAAACCAGACAAATGGTAGGAATGCAAACTGCAACATATCAAGCACCTTGTCTCATGCGGAGTTACCACTTGGGAGGTTGAGCCGCTTGGGAGCTTGAGTAGAAACAAGAATCCTATCACCTGTCGCCAGCTTAAATGCTCCACTGTAAGGAAGATTTTGACTCTCCTATAACTGTTAAAGATTGTATTAGTACCTGTCACAATCGTCCGATTATCATTTTTTTGATTTGATTTTTGGTGACGGCAGTTAGAGGCAGGCCGAAGCCTGAAATTTGCCCCCTGCCGCGGCGATTGAAGTGAGCACTCTTGCTCAAGGAGCCTACAGTGATTCACCCGATGGCCGTGGATCCAACACGCAACCTTCCAATTGAGAGGCGGACACTTTACCACTGAGCTATTGCCGCCCTATTACCTTTCGGGCCTTCAGTTGGTGCTTTTGTCAAACGATTTTAACCAAAATAATTCAAGTATTTGATGCTAAAATTTCCTGCAATGTGTTGGGGAAAAAACAAAGATACCATATAATCTTGCAAACCCAGAATGGCACAAAGTTCAAGCAAAGTAGTTGCAAATTGTGACGCGACAATTTATCGAACAACAACATACAAAACCGACTATTTATCGAATTTTATTAAACCCAGTACGGGCGTTTTAAGTCCAAATGTACAATGGAACGATTTTATGAAAAACTAATTTTATCAATGGAAGACGAAGGCGTAAAAATGCACATTTCAATCACATTCATTTATTTACGGTACACAGTTAAAATTATTTAAAGTTGCAAGTTTTGTGCAATAACTCGAAGAATGCTGCTTATGAAATGACTGTGTCAGATGACGCTCTCATGAGGCTGTCGTCCTCGGCTATAGATACACGGCTATTACATTTGAGGTAGTCTCCACATCTTCAGTAAGTTATGCCATTATGGTTTTTGTCACCACCATACATAAAACTGTTCATTTCGTTTGCCTTTCTCACTTAAAATGAATTATGTTTCGAAACTACGCTACGATTCACTCACAACCGCTAACTTAACTGCTGTTCTGACCTCTAGTTCTGACTCCTGCTAGCCCCAAGTAGACACCAAAGAAGGATAAAAACGGACTTTGCACTTGGAAAATATTAACTAGAACGTGACGATTGCAGCTGTAGAATGTGGTGTGGAGACCACGCCGTAATAATGTCTTGCGGCAGTTAAATCAGCTCTCGTTCGATACTTTGTTCTTTCAATAACAATCGGTTCGATTAACTGCCGATCGATAAATTGTCTTCGTTCGATAAATTGTCGTACTACCTGTTGCAGCAGAACTTCGTTTCTGCCCTCTACTGCACATTGATAGGCTCAAAACGCGCAATAACACATTGCCCGGTTTATTCGATCTGTCAACAGTTTGC
>JGI24159J19872_10000199_pt1 | contig 44185 bp, 29 predicted proteins | sample Ectturendosymbi4_FD_19872 | JGI IMG/M metagenome (IMG submission 19872) | reverse complement strand
CAATGTTTTGAAAATTTCGGGGGGGGGGGAAATTCCGCCAATTCCCCCCCCCTGGTTGCGCCCCTGGCCGAGAGCATTAATTACAATACATTCGTTTGCGCTTTCATTTCGTCGGTCACAACACCACCAGTCGCAAAACTCTGACCGGGTTTTACGCAGGAACTTGGCTCAGGAAATTTGTTATTTTTACTTTGCATTCCTTGTATACAGTACTGAAGCAAACTTTTATTACGATCGAATCACTTACTTCATACTCTCGGCATGTTGGCTTGCTGGCATTCGTGCCACAGACAAGGACGGTCGACTTTGACGTCACTTGCAACAGGCGAATGTAGTTCTGACACGTTCTCTTCGACCCGGTCTTCTTCTCGCACAAGGAAGTCCCCGTTGGAAGCCAGGAAACTATCTACGAAAAATCCACTGGCAAATCAAGACAGTCGACCAACCTATACACTGTGCAATATTTTTCAACAGTCGGCTCTTGGCGCGGTTCAAACATATAGTTGAAGGGGTGGTTTGCATCCTATCTCCATGACAACTCTTTTCCGGGCAAGCTATGACGAAAGGTATCTTCCTGCGACCGTTGAGCTCCACTCGGTTTCAGTTACTACGAAAAATCATGAAAACGAGGTTGTCAGAAGTGACTAGCTGACCGCTGGCAAACCACGCGTTGACTCGTTCTAAATAGACATTAGAATCCAGCGCGGGTTGAAATTTTTTGTCCGTTCCTACCCCGCATCCGCAGACGTCCAACCCGAACCACCCCGCACTGCCTCCGTCCCAAAGCTGCACCTGTCACTGTGTGTTTGAAGGTGCAGGGGATGCAAGCGCACCCCCAAAAAATTCTGACCTGTCGAAAATCCGGGAAATATCCCTGAAAATTTGGGCACAGATGCTTTGACACCTCTGTTCTATTTGTGTGACTGACTGGTTCAAAACATGGCAGTGCCTATTTTACCGCCAGCAGCAAAACTCTGCTGGGACTACTTTGCCATTCGAGCTGTACATGCTGTATATAGCTTTGTCCACATATCCAGCTGAGTTCGTGACACTACCAGCATGGCGAACATAATCGAGTGTTTGGTGTCCATACCTGCTATGCAAGTGGTCGCCGGTTATGCTCTCACCATTATTGCTTTGGTTTTGCTAGTTGAAACAACACCTTTGATGGAAGCGCTTTTTATGCACTTTTTAAAAGTTTTAGGTTTAGTTTTGCGTTTCGGTTTAGGGTTAGATTGTGATTTAGGGTTTTAGGTTACTTGACAAAGACACGTGCTAAGCCAAGCATATTGTCAATGTCACATGACCAATTCAATCAATCGGGCTCACCTAATGGCAAAATTGCTCCAGAAGTGCTCTTACCTCTGATGGCAAAATAGACACAGCCTAAAAATGTCTGACTTTTACAAAAGTGAAAAAAAGATCTTTATGTTTTTTTGTGAGAGTTCGCCTCACAAAAATTTTTCGGGCAAAAATCCTTCGCACCCCCAAAATTTTGCCTGCTCCTGCACCTATGCTGAAAACCAGTAAAAGCTAACGCAACGTGTTTCATCGCTAGTGGCAATTATTCAGTGGTTCATTTCAAAGCCAAAGAAGCTCTTGAAAACACTGTTAAAAATGTGAAAAATTTTAATCAACCTTGAGCGCTTCTTTCTTAGCTTCAAGAGCGTTGTTGAAAAAGTTCTTCACTAACGAACTCTACATTTGCTCTTCTGCTATTCACGACATGCCCAGCCATACTAAAACACTTCTTTACTGGCAGCTCTAGTTGACATCACCCAGAACGGATTTCTCGCCAGATCACTGAGAGCTGAAAACTCCAATATGTAGTCTCGCCACCACTGGAGAATGTTGCTACACCTTTGTACCACAAGCTTTCTGTAGGGTAGAATTTCTTCTTGCTCATGTCTCTTTCACATGCATTGGCTCAACATTCAGTTACCCGCACAAAGAATTTCTTATCCCGTGTCCACCCACACCCGCCCCGCAAATGCGGGTACCCGCAATCCGCGTGGGTTAACTCGCCCAGCGCGGGATTCTAATGGGTATCCTTGCATTGTTTGTCACCGCGGTGATACAACACGACTCGAAAGCTTTTCCGCACAGCTACATTGACTGTCGTTTCAGACAGCAGAGGTTCATCAACTGAAGCTCGGTGAACGAACTGTTGGCTCATTTGTCGCACTGCTTCAACTTGCATCGTGCGCGCCGATCGTGCAGAGCAGTGCTGGTTATGAAATCATAATTGGTGCGTGGGCAACGACTAAGAGTTACAAAAAGCGCAGCTTAAGAGAGTCACTGCAATAATGGATAAAACTGACAGCTAAAGCGATGTGCAATGTTGTGTACTGTAGTTTCCAGTGTTGCCTGCAGTTGGAATCGACTATTTCTTGCAACACGCTATTAGCCTGCGGGACAATTCCTGCGTTTCTTCACTACTAGCCCAGCAAGTCTTGCATGTTTTCGCTAAGACAAGAAATAAACAGCGTAGTTTTCGGTGAGAGAAACCTCCACCTACTAAGACACGTTTCGTGAATTGCTTTGGTCAATCTTCTGGTGCAGAGGTCTCCAAACTTTTTTGTCAGAGGGTCACAGAAGCTATTTCATAACAGTTCGAGGGCCGGACATCTTAACGCAATTTGATTGTTTCGGGATACGTTGCATTCTACCAAATCAACAAGCTTTTTTGTGAATTTATTGTTTTTTTATTATTGAAAAATGTCTTGACACGCGGATGAAACGGCTTTGCGGGCCGGATGAAATGGCTTCGCGTATTAGGCCCCTGATCCGTTGTTTGGAGACCCCTGTTCTAGTGCAAAGCAAATAGACACAACCCAGTGTTACGGTCGTAGCCACACAACCACTGAGACATATTTAAAGTCACCACAAAAAGAAAACACGTTTAGGACTTTCCTATATAAAAGCAGGGTGAACAAGTAGTAACAGAGTGATCTCGGCGGATAATCTTTATTGCTACTTGATACTGTGCGGGTGGCTGAACATGTCTGCTCAGTTTCAACGTTCCTGGCGACATAGTTAAACTGCAGCCCCAGCCAAGTCATCTCGTTCTAATTCTAGGCGTAACCCAATCACAGTCAAGTTCAGGTTTCTGTCTGCCGTTATAAAAATAATCTCGAAGGTGATTTTAGCAGAAAGTTTCTACCGGAATACCAGGTGAACTGCAGCATGCAGGAGACGGGAAAGCGTTCTCAACGGAATCCTATAAACAGCGGGAAAATGGAAAGCCTGTTGAAGTTTTAGCACAACGGGCCAGCAATATCAGCGACTTCGGAGACACCCATACGCAAAAATTACCCTGTTTCGAATAAAAATAGAATTTGAATTTCGTAGTTCAGTATTAATTTTATTCATTCGTAATCTACCACAGGAACTTCCTTTGCGGTAAGAGTGATAACCTTTTCCGTCAAACGTGACCGGAAATGGTGTTTCTGAACAAAAAAGCACTCACACCCGCCAGGGATGTAATTACTGATGGGTCGATCTTGTGTTCGGTGCCCGGACTCGTCTACGGGCATAAAGGCCCAAATGGCTTTAGTGGTGTCGACTTCACTGGGTCTATGCGTCCTAAGGTGCGTTCAAAGGTATCGTACACCTTTACTTTTGACTGTGTTTCTTGATTGTCGTCGGGACAAAGCACCGTGCTTTGTGTGAAGGTGGCTTCACACAGAATCCGGTCAAGGCTTACGAACCGGCTCATGACCAACGGCAGTCTTCACACACGCTCCGTTGGCCGTATCCAGTTGAGTTTTCTCGGTTTCGAACGGCTTACGGCTTACTTAAAATTGGTTTAAGTAAGCCGGATTGCCGTGTTTGTCGGTGACGGTGTTCTTGCTGCATGTGTAAAGACTTCCGTTGGCCATAAGCCGGTTCGAAAGCCGTAACCGGATTCTGTGAGAAGCCATCTTGAGACCCATAACGCGGTACGGGCGTCTCTAATATGCGACCATCATCACCGAAGTTTGCTTCAAGGTTGCTGTTGTATTACCTGATCGAAAAAGATTCGGCGTTTGCTGTCCAGTAACTTCGGTCGTCGCACGACAAAGATAGCGTTCCTGCAAATTTCAAAAGTAGGTTTGCGATTGCATCAAACGAAAAATCCGCAGCTGGATATCGATTAGACATCGACCGGCCGCACTCTCATTCTGCCATTAAGCTGGCCGCCGTGCCGGCCGAGCACTGCGAGCGCTTTCCTTTAGTTGCTTAATGGATCCCAATGCCTTTTTTCTTTCAGATTGTGTTCAGTGCGACTGTCTAATGGCGATCGTCTATCATGGCATCCAAAATCGAAACCGGATAACAAGCTTCATTGGCATTCTACGGACGAAAGCATTGCTCATTTTTTCCCGCATCTGGAGTAATGAAGGGGTGTGGGTAGGCAAGGAAATAGAGGTGCAACCTCAATGCTTAAGAAAAACAAAGTGTGTAAATTGATTTGAAACTGCATACCGTACTCAAAACGCATATTACAATACATATATCTGATATTTGTGCAGCAATCATTTTGACCCGCATCGAGTGCCACGCGTGTTGGTAACAGCACGGATGTCTTGTAGGTTTTAGGTCATTTTGGCCCAGTTTACCTGTCCCTGGGCGCCAACCGCTAGAGGGAATTTTTTGACTGAATTTGTATTGGATACCAGGCCATAATCCGAGTCATTTGAGTTTTTGATTGGCTTTCTAGCATTTGTGGTTCAAGCGTTATGGCCTAGAAACAACAAATTACTTAATTGATTAATGCCATCATTAATTAATTAATAAATTATCGATTTTTTGTTATTTTCAGGCCATACCTTTCGAACCAGAAACGCTAGAAAGTCAATCAAAGCCTCAAAAAGACTCGGACCATTGTTTTCGTCATTGCAAAAGTCTCTACGTGTCTCAAACCTCACTACACGTCACACTACTGACTGACTTCACAACCAAGATGGGCGAAGCACTCGAAATCGTTTTGAAATGAAAAGGAAAACTCGTGGTTGAGTTGACAAACGAGAATATATCAAACGCGTTTATTGCTGTGAGGCTTGAGGGCTACAGTTAGCAAAGTGTAACGTCTGCACAATCTAGTGATTTAATACAGTATTTTGTCTGCCACAAGTCAACGTGAGGGTTTCAATTTCATTTCAACTGCTTCGTGTTAAGGAACGTCGAAGTTTAACTGAAAGTTTACATATTTAGAAAAATGTCTTCCTTTAGCTGTGGCCAAAAAGATTTTATCTTGCAAATTTAAGTTTTTTTTGCTTTTTTTAAATTAAACCCTAATGTTTTTTTACGCAAGGCAACATATATAGTGGTTTGTGAAAAAATCAACTTAACTTTCTGGTGAGTCCCACTGAGCATCTTTCCATGCACGAGGTAGCCCAAAGTCGCAACTGAATTTTCATGTTTAACCAGCAAACCGAATTTATGTTCCCGAAGAACAAGTTTGAAAACGGTGAAAGATGGACGATGCTTAAAAACTGCTTCTAGAGTTTCCAAGACTGCCATCAAATCGCCTGGAAAGTCTGTCGTTTCACGAACTCGATCACGGATTGGTCGACCAGAAAAATAAATCTAATCGATCACAACACGTGGTCGCTTGTTTTTCATCCAACTGGGATTTCGTCGCTATCGAGGACATATGGCATTTCGCGACTCCTAATTTCACAGTAAATGGAAATTTCGCGTTACGCTCTTTTGCGCATCGATCTATTCTCGCCTCCAAAAGAAAAGGTTGTTTTGTAACAGCATCGCAAATCTCCATAAAACGGAGCAGACGGCAACTTCATCATGATAATTCGGACATGGACAAAAGAAAGTAAATATTGATGTGCGACGTTTTCCTCTATCACGATGACGAAGTGTTCAAGTTTGAAAATCACAAAAGCAAAACCCACGTACGATCTGAAAGACGAGTTTCTATTTGATAAGTGACCGGCTGGCAAACGAAAAGTTCTTGACAAATCTTCGCTGCTCCAAAATTGTCTTTTGACGCACTTCAACAACGATTGTCATGAAGAAAACGTGCAGTTTAAGTTTTTATTTTCGAGCTAGAAGACGTTTACCTTAACCTTTCCGCAATAGCACAAGCAAAGGTGTTCTATTGGAGCATTATAGGTAACCTTCGCGGGTTAAGAACTTCATCAAAATTTTTGAGAACTGTAAAATATTATCAGCAGTATCAACACAGCACGAGTGCGTTAAAAGTCATTCAAGAAAAATGAGAAACGCGTATTTTCTCACAAACACTAACAACTTCGTTCTGTGACTTTCAAGTCTCCCAGAGTAGAAGCACTGTGCGCTGTCCCCATTCGCCTCCCCAGATGTGTCGCGGGTGCAACTTGGGAGATTTCAACGAACACGTTGGGAACGATGAGAGGGTATGGAAGGGTGTGATTGGCAGACATGGTGATGCTGACGTGCATGATACCGCAATGCTCCTGTTGCAACTCTAGTGTAACAACACACTGTGTATCACGAACACTTTCTTCCAACATCGAGATTTGCGCAAGTACACCTGGTGGTGCAGAAATTCGTTGGGTCAACGGTCGCTCATTGATTTCTGCATAGTATCGGTTGGCTTGGTCCAATCAGTGTTAGACGTTCGTGCCCACAGGGGTGCAGAAGTGTTTACCGATCACCACCTACTGGTCTTCGACTTACGTCTTGAAAAACCAACAGGGTCTACAAAAACGAGCATGTCTAGGAGGTCGTGTCTGACAAGGATGTAAGAAAGACCTCTGCAGACAGCATATCGTCCATATTCCGAGAGATCCCGGAATACACAGCAGATGTAGAGAGCTGTAGCTTCATTGCTGTTCGGGTATGTCAGCAGAAATGACTTGGTGTGGGAATAATGAAAAAAACAATCCTTTGTGGAGCCAAGAGGTGAAAGAGGCTATTCGAGGAAAGAAAGTAGCCTACCAAGCATGGATTTAGGAAAATTCCGAATCTTCTTGGCATTCGCGGCACGCTAAGGTGCGAAAGTCCGCAGCCCTAGGGGTGAAAAAGCCCAAAATGCAATCTTGGGAGATGCCGGGCATTAACTTGAATCCAATTACTGGCAAGCCAAACAAAAGTATTCTGGTAAAATGATCGGCGTCTCCACGGAAAAAATTCTAATATTACGAGATCCATCAAAGACAAAAATGGTGTCTTTCTCAGCAATGACGAGGACATCATTGGCAGATGGAGAGAGTATTTCAAAGACCTTTGAACAGAAGAGCTCTTTGGCTGACTCTTGCGTGTCAAGTGGCCTGGTGTTCTGGGAGGACACCGAAAGATTGGCAAAGTGGGGTAATCATCTGCATACATAAGAAGGGAGACAGGAGAGAATACAATGACTACCGTGGCATCTCCCTCCTTTGCTTTCCTGGAAACGTGAATGCCAAGTGCCTTGTAAAAATATGCCGCGAAATAATGGAACCAAAGCTGGATGATACCCAGTGCGGTTTAAGTCCTGGCTACAGCACTACAAACGAAATTTTCACACTCCAGCCAATTTTTGAGAAATCTTGGGAATATGCAAAAGACGTCTGCGCATGTTTCGTGGACCTTGAGAAAGCAAATGATCGGGTCCCTCGGGAAAAGCTTTGGGAGTGTTGCGGAAGAACAGTGTTGACGGCCGCCTGTCACTGGAGGTCAAGTCACTGTATTCCTACTCAGGCGTTTCCGACCGGTCGGTGGAGTTAAGCCACAACCGTTCACCACGGATGATGGACTCCAATGAGGGTGTGTGCTGTCGCCGTTCCTCTTCATGGTTTAGTTTATATGAATTAGATAGACAGTCCAGCTGAGTCGACGAGGCGTCACTGTTGGAAGCCGCAGAGTGAACCGTTGGCTTTTTGCGGTCGAATTGGTGCTGCTGGCATCGTCTGAACAGGGTCTCCAACATGCGCTTGACCGGTTTGCAGCTGCGTACGACCAAGCGGGAATGAAGATTAACACAAAAAAGAACTGAGGTATTATGCCTCTGCAGAAAACCAAGCCAGCGCACGCTGCAAGTGGCAGTACACTGCAGCAGGTCGAGACGTTCAAGCACTTTGGGGTGTATTCACGAGTAACGGAAAGCTGAACAAGGAGACTGATACACGGATTGGTAAAGCAAGCACAGTTCTGCGTGAGCTTTATCGCTCTGGGTTACAAAATGGGGGCTTTCAAAGACTGCAAAGTTGGCAGTTTTTAAATCAGTCTTTGTTCCGATCCTCACCTATAATAATCGTGAATCTTGAGTAATAACTGAAAAAGTGCTATCTCAGGTATAAGCGGCAGAGATGGGATTTTTGCGAAGAATTCACGGCGTTTACACTTCGCGACAAAGTGCGCAGCTGTGAAATCCGTAAAGTCCTGAATGTCGATCCACTTCTCTGTGTTAGAGAAATTTCAGCTACGATATTTCGGCCGCGTGTCCAGAATGTCCCAGGAGAAATCAATTAGGCGAGTCCTGTTGGCTACACCCAAGCAAGGGCGGCCCAGAGGCCGACCAAAAACCAGGTGGTGTAATTTCATCTCCGGCCTTGCTTGATCCAGTCTTGGTGTGAAGCCAGCAGAAGTACCAGAGTTTGATAAAAACTGCGAGGTATTTTGAGTCTTCCTAGGGCTTCTGTCCCCACGACACTCCCAAGAGAAAAAGTAGGTATGATATTGAATGAATGAACTTCGTGCTGTCACCTTCAGTTCCGTCCAAACGCAAGTAATTGAAGCAAAATTTTCAGCATTGAATTCTTTGCACAATATTGACTTCAGAAAACTCATAGTTGTTCTAATCATAAGTTTTTTAGCATGGTTAGAGACACCATTCCTTCCTGGACACGTTTAGAACGAACATACCGTATTACAAGTGAGGAGATTGACCACCGGTAGTTTTTTAGCTGAAGAAATGGAGATAGTCATGCAGTACACAGGCAAAATATCAAGAGAACAGCGCACTTCTGCATTCGACGTTTTTCGTCTTGACGATTCAGGGCAACTCTAACGATAAAGGAATTGTTGAGGTTTGAACTACAAATCCATGACTGCTATAGATCTCTTCGGAAAAGGAATGACCCCTTACACATGCAAATTGGATTCGCGCTTGCCGTTTGCGTCATTTTTATCATGCAACAGACATTGAGGAGAGCTACATTTCGTCTTTCGTAATTTCAACATACCTAGCTCCAATAACTAAGGTGTCGTTGATGAATTTCAAATCTTGAACATCGTACAGCTGAGGTCCTCTTTCCGTAGGACCGTTAACCGTCAACACTGCAGTGAACGACGATGTTTCTGAAAAGACATTTACTGTGAAGTTCTAAAACTTGAACATGATTTTGCTGTCGTTTCTCTCAATCCACAGGCAAGTTATATATGCGCTTCACAAAATGCGTTTTAAACAAAAAATTGCTGCCAAAAATTTTCAAATCGCGACTCAATTCGATTTTGATATGTTGAGATAATTACGGTGAATACCTCGGGGGTTTCAACAATTGCGGAAACGGAAAACAAAGTCACAATTAAGATTCAGTTAAAAAATTAAATAGAATAACCGATATTTACATTAGTTGAGCAATGCACACACACTTAAGTGCAAGTCTGAGACATAGCGTATTACTTCCTGCTCATCGTTCTCCTGTGTGATTCCTATCGTTTCACAAATCGATTTTGAAGGCTGTATGGTCAATTGCCAACTGCCTTTCTACAATTGCCAACTGATCAATTGCCTACTGCCTTTTTACTATCGTACTACTGCTTTTTAGTGGCAGAAGAGCTTGAGCATCTCTATTACCCCTAAAGCTATGCTGAACTCATGCTTCCTATAGGGCTTTCAATGCCAGACAAGTTGAAGGGCAAATGTCCTACCAAAAGCAGCCAACTCTTTTCAGCTCGGCAGCAAGGGCTGGTACCTCCAGCTATGGGCGTGTGAATAATGAGTCACGCACGGCTTTCTGAGACAGATCCAATGCCAGTCATCTTGCAGGGGACACCAGGTACATGTTTACGTGTGTCACTTCAGGGCAACCTGTCTTCAACACAGCGGTCACGCTTCAGCATTTCACTGGATAAAATGAAGGTGATGTTCAGATGAGGACATTTTTTTCTAGGCAAGCATATGCTCTCGATCTCCTGTCCCGGCGTTTGGGATTGCTCACTACAATGACAGTTGAAAATGAAATATCCAAGTTACTAGCAAACCAGGGACAACACGTAGTTGCTCCAGCCCAGGTTTATTCGCCCATGGGGCAGGCGCGGCTGGGTTGTCAGCCTGGTACTGCCGCGTTGGGAAGTTCGGTCCTTGGGATGCACTGTGGAGTTATCGCCATTGCCTCGTCGTAAAAGAGTCTCGAACTAGGCCGCTTCGGCATGTAGGTAGCATCACTCAGAGATATCTGCTTGAATTTTTCCCGCTCAATCAAGAAGGATGAACACACCATTCTTTCAAAGGTTCGCAGGAGCCGCTTAAAGGCAAAAATGCAATGGTTGGATCACAGTATGGAACAAGCTCTTGTCTTGCGTACATCATCCCACCACCATACCGTCACTCTTTATGTCCACGCGACCGCGCACTTCAGGCGGTTACATATCGTTAATCTCTGGCATAGTGTTATCACTTCTGCAACTCCAGAAGAGCATAGATCTGCAAACCCCGTAATGTGTGGTGTTCATCGATCTAATCAAAGCATATGTCACAGTAAGGCATTCTGGGTCTTTAAAATCTGGGGTGACGCTGGCCAGTGGTCTTGACTACAACTCTAATTTGGATATTATTCTCGCTTGTTCTGTTTCATGATTTCACACACGGGGACGGAATGCTTTTACACACTCGTAGTAGCGGCGAGCTCTCAACCACGCCCAACTACGGGCCAGATTAAGATCAAATATGTACTGGTTGGTTCCCGAACTACTGTGCGCTTATGATGCCAATCGCTTTTCCTAGGCCTGCGATGATTTTGGTATTAGCTTGCGAAAAACAAAAGTAAGGCTCTTGGGTTTCGTATTTCATCGTGCGTCAGCATCAGTGGCTCACAAATCTAAGTCGTCAATAGGCTTTCGTCCTTGGGATCTGCGATCAGTTCTTCCAACAGCTTGGACGACAAGATTGGGCAGCGCATCGGTAAAACCTCAAACAATTTTGGAAGGCTTGCCTCTCGCGTGTGGAACAGCTTTCCATAAAATTAAAGAAAAAATCCGACATACTGAACATCTTTCTGTATTGGTGCAGATACCGTCGGCATGAATGTATGTTCAGATCATTTCTATTCTGTTGTGTGCGTTTCACCATCGTACTTTCGCAGAAAGAAGAGATTCAAAACACTTCTTCATGGCTAGGCAGGGTTTATCGTTCTCGCGCGCTCCTGGAAAGCGATGGATGCGCACCGAGAAGCATGACATGAGTTCTAGAGAACGACTTTCCAACTTCCACCAACAATTAAATAGCTTTACCAGCTTGAGAAACACCGCCACACCAACGACGGGAAGAGCCACGAATGTGAGGATCAACAGTTATGAGCACCGGTGAATCAGTGAAGCAAATGATGAAAACATGGGTCACACAACAGCGAAATTAAACAGTGAGGTGATTCATCATACGATAGAACGTATACTGTTTCGCAATCCTGAAGATTACTGCGATTTCTCTTTGAGGACGTAATTTTGAATTGGCCCGTAGCCTCTTGGCTGAAGTGCATCCGCTTTGAGGTTGGAAGGTCTGGAGTTTGATCTAGAGCTGGGTCGTGTAACGAATATAGAAAAATGAAAAAGCACGACTGAGGCTTATGCAAGCAGTGCCTTACTCACAGATGCGTTCTTCAGTGCGCTTCGCACTCGATCAACACTGTCGAAACTGAATTACATAAACTGTTAGTGGCAATATTTCTTAATGGAGCAAAAACTGTGTGTTATTACACAACATAAGTGGCAAGTGATATTTCAGCTGATTGTTCTCTCTTCCTGTAGTTTTGCAATTCAGTGAAAAAATTCTGATCAGTTGTGCTTCACCAGGCAATTAGTACCACACCACCAACCTGAAACCTTGAAGCATTGCTCCTCAACTCAGCACCAGAGAATTGCTGTGGTGTATGAACGGCAACTTTTGCATTACATAAAAGCCTTTGAAATTTTATATTTGTAAAATCGCCTTCTGTTATTTTGGGTGCACTATTCTCAAGAGTCTCCTGTTTTACTGTCTTTAAACACACGCGCAATCACCCTCACCGATCGTGATTTTTTTCCGCCCGTATCCATCGATTGCAACACTTGCCTGAACCTATTTTCCGCCAATGCGTACAATTGTCTTCACATTATTTTCCTACTGAGAAATCCACAGGATGTCGTGTAGTTCGGCAAGTTAGCAATAACACGCAATGCTTGCCAAGCGCGGATAGCGGTTTACTGTAGGTTTTGAAAAAGGGAGAATCCAACTTTATACAACTCTAGCAGGGTTCCCTCCTGCACGAGGCTATTGTTCAACGTATTCAAACCCACGATAAAATAATTAACAATTGCTAGTGTTGTGTCTGCAACGTCTTCTTGCACGTCACAGGTGAACAGCGTGTTTCATGCGTTCAAACACTGTGGTAATTGCGGGGTTTTTAGGCAAAATAGCAGCTGTTTCATACGAATTACAACGCATGTATTGCCTTTGAGACGTTTAACACCAGTAAGCAATCCAGCATAGGCTAACAACATCATCGAAGCGATAAACAAGGAAAGTCCCTTATTCCGCCTGGTTAACAAAGATTAACGGTTCACTTACATAAAAGCAAGTCTAAAGCAAAGTAAAAACTACAGTGTCCATGGATACCCAAAGGAGTTTCGCAAGAGAGTCTAAAGTACCTTAATTGAAATCCATGGAAACAACGGGCGAACCATTTAGCCCGAGCTGGGGCATCATCACCAGACCTGGTCCAGACGTGATACAGACAACTCAACAGAAAACATTTTTCCCTCAAAACAGATTTTTGACGGTTTCTCAAGCGTAGCAACATGTTTCTCGAGCGCAAAACAGCATCCGTTTCGCAAATACTAATGCTCCACGATTTTTTATGCGAAGATTTTACAAAGAAACGTATAAAAGCATTAAAACCTAAAATAAATGCCAACTAAAAAGTTTGTTGAGTGGCTCTCATTTACAAGTTGAAGGGTATCCCGAAGCATTTAAACATCCATCCAAAATTTATAAAAAATGTACTTTTTGACTGCAACCAACAGACACATAGGTCTCAATACGACCAGCTTATGACAAGCTGTGGCTTGTTCAGGGATGAACAGATATGTTTCTATTCTATGCGGACACTACAACCAGCTCTTTGCCTGCGCTACTGCTGGAAAAAGCTTTATGTGATTGTCAACCGTTGCTCTTCTAGCCCAGCACACAAAATACAGGTTATTCGGAAGTGGGGTCAGCAGCACTTAGTAACGTTTGAAATTATCCCGATGAAAGTGAAAGACAAAATAAAGGTAGTTTACATTTTCGAACCACAATTTCACCAAAAACGTTAGTTCCTCATCGTGTTTTGTGACGCCCAGCATAGTATCAATTCTTGTGGCTACTCACAGCTAGTCGTGCACTAATAGGACGATTGTGCACCTTTTCACGATAATAGTACACAAAAAAGCTTTGGTGCACCCAAGGGCGCACCGAAAATTGCAGTTTTGCAGTGTATATGTGTAGGATTTCTTGCTCTCTTGCCATCAAGCACTATATCGACATAATTCAAATACTTTTTTCGAATGCCAATCACATAGCCAACAAAATTATCCTGAATGGCAAAAATTTGTACTTGTGCTACCATCCTACTGGTGTTCTACAAAATACCAGGCAGAGCACTATACTATGCGGACGGTATTTGTGCTCATTAAACACAAGACAAACAAGTAAGCAACTCACCTTTCACCGACAGAACATTCTGTGGCTTAAGATCTTGTGGAATGCAACAGTACAACTTCAACAAGCTTAAAAGGATAACAGTAAAAGCCCAGAAAGACATTTCTCCACTCTGTGTGAATACTCCTCACTTGCGAAAACGCTTGAGATCATTAGCAACAATAAGCATAAGCCACCGGTTCTCATAAAGTACAATTTTCACTAAAACGTTCTCTGGAACAAGCGAAAAATATTGAACGTTTGCTACAGCTAAAATGAAATTCGAAACAGCGACTTCAAAAACTTGCTGCGTACATTGACGCTCATGAGCAGCGTCTCTGAAGCTGCTGGAAAGTCGTTCATTTTTACATTTCCGCTCGAAGCAATACAAACGGCCAAACGTTTCGCGCATAGTGTGTTGGGTTTTACCATCAAGCTGTTGTTTATACTTTCTCTGCCATGCCCAGATCCTTGCGGATCTGAGCACCTGATCCACTGAGAGAGACCGGGTGAGACCCAGCACTTCTCGCACAACTGCGTTGGTCATCTGGCAGCTCTTTCCCATGTATACGCAACAGTTCGATCTGAACCTGGTTTGTGATAGAGATTTATCCACCAGTCACAAGGTATCGACTCGATAACCTTCCGGTTTTTCGGTGCCCTGGCGTTTTTGCCATGATTTCTTTTTCGTGTTATAAATTCCCAATTATCACCAAATACACTAAGCAATAACAGAGGCTAGGCCGAAACTGAAGACTTGCGCGTTGTTCTTCAAATGTAGTAGCGATAATGGTTGAGCAGCTGTCGATGGCTCATTTTCGGCAGGTTTGAAATTGAATGGCCAGATGTTCAAGTTTCGGCTATAGATAAGGATTAGAACCACGCCACACGTTTCCTTAACATCAGGTTTTCTTTGAAATTGTGGCGTTCTCAATTGCGGCACACATTTATGAAAGTACAATGTAATTTTGTTTTTCACAATTCATTGGAGTTCTATGGAGATACGTTTTCACATTCTGCTAAATCCCGAATTCGATGGAATTTTTAGACGATATAAACAGTGACCTCGTACATGCTGCTAGGAAAACGATAACGACGTCCCAGCTATTTCTGCAGTAACATTTGCCAAAACAACGTCCCACTGCCGTGAAGCTGCGGCCGCAAGTGAGAATCACCATAAATGCGTCAAAACGCATTGATATAAATCCACGTATTAACGTGATTCTTGCCAGAAAATATGCTTCCACGCCATGCTCAGTTCTTCTTACAGCCTAGGCAACACGCAAACCATGTAAGCACTTTATAAAACTGCTCAATTTGTGATAAACGAAGAAGCACTAAGAACCATTTGGCACTGACCTACTGGGTCACAATATTTAGAAACTCGAAAACGTTTGCCCAAATTTTTGCATTTTTGTTTCACACCTGTTTCACAACTTTTTCTTAACATTTGCCATTCGTTACGTTGGAAATGAATGAAGGACTAAAAGAGAACGTAAAATTATTTTTTCTCATCAACGACTGCTTCTGGTCAAAGTTTGTCACTGTTCTTCCCTAACGCAAAACCACCACTGTTTAACTCAACAGGAATTTGAGAGATACAAAAGCGACAACCAATCCAAATTGACAATATTGTGTAAAAATCTGTAGCAACAGTCTTGCATTTTTATCCACATTTCGCCAGATTTTGTATGATTTTTACAAGCTTTGTTTGGATTTGAGATAACTATCGTTATTTTTGCCTCTTTGCCTCTGTTTGATAAAGCAAACCTACACGGCTTCCAACTGGGTTTCAGTGCTCTTTGCACGGAGAGTAATTGCTCGCCATCAGAAGCCGCACTAACACGATGCAAAGAAGTGGATCAAAAACCTGCCAGCAACAGCAACCCTAAAACTTAAGCTGAAAAATTTACAGATATAAATGTTGGTCTTTTCAATTTAAACTCTGTTGATTGGTGGCTGTATTACTGTTCTCCNCTTTTGTCAGTAATCGGCTTTGTGCAGGTATTTTTATAAAACAAAAGAGATTACCCTGTAAAGCGTTCAGCTTCATTCTTTAATNAGGCTGTTACGACTTTTCTTTGCCCTATGGAGTAAATAGGGATACACAGTAATGTAAAGCGCTTTCAAACCGACTACTGGGACCGTTAACAAAAATCCTACCTTCAAAGTTAAAGGCGCATCTACAGGGAATGAGATTCCATCGCAGTCCTTGGAATTCTGTTCGCTCCAAGTCGCTTTTCTTAGTTGGAAAATAATGTTTTGCGCATCTATTCAAAAATTTACGTCATGACAAACACTTGTCAGACTGCGTCGCAGAGCGCTTTCACCCCCTTGCAGGCGTACATTTACAATAAAGAACAATGACCACATTTTCAATTCACCTCGACAATATTATCAAAACCGCTTCATCACCACCCACTGAATGTTCTATAGGAGGATGATTCCTATGCACTGATTAGAAAGCAAACGTGTATTTTCTGAACACACTTACATCGGCTGCAATAGATATTTCTGAAACGTTGAAAAAATCGAAGGGCTTTGTTTTTTTTTTCATGACGTGGAAACCGCAACCATGACGTGGAAACCGCAACCAGGGCGGGCACGAAACATATTTTACTGATGGCTTTACAAAGAACAGGACGCCAAGTGGAACGGCAAAAAATGCCGTACAAGTGTTGACCGTAATGCAAGACACAAGTCACTTCTGCAATTTTAACAAGAAACGAGTGTTTACTAAACTTGCTGTTTTTTGACTGTGGTGCAAACACCGTTTTCGTTCTCATTGCTCCCAATGAAAAACTCAGGGAGATGCCCATCATTCCGAAGTCACATGTCTACATTTTTTGGAAGGTGCATTGTTTATCAGCGCAAGTTAGTTTTCACTTCTGTTACCTCTTGTGTTAATGCCCAAATCACCTAAATTATCAAAAACACGCAAAACTGATATAGTAGTAATGCCGCCTACACCGCAATATCAGAAGAATTGCGGAAAATATTTTCGAACTCATAGCCTAACCACCCCATCTTTTTCAGGGTCCAAATATTTTCACTTAAAGCGAACAACAGTATCTTATTTGGGACGCCGCCTCTCAAAGCACAAAACGACATGCCTTGCTAGAAACTTTGAGTGGAATGGCCCTTTTGGTCCCCCCAGTTACGCCTATGATCGAACTGGCTTTAAGAATTACGTGTCAGGACAATCGCTAGCCAGGACAATTGCCACCTGGGACAAACGCCACCTAGACAAATGCCACCTAAGACAACTGCTACCTAGGATTATGCGTTTCACACATCACATATTTAATTCAGTTTCACTGACCGCGTTGCGGCATGTATACGACTTCTTGGGAACCACTGTGATACGGTTTTAGTGCTTCAATTTAGTGCAGTAAAAGTGAGACGCAACATTGCTGTTGCTCACATGTAACTCAGAAATCATAAGCTAAGGTAAAGGCAATGCACAGAAATTAAAATGAATGGAAGTAAACTGGTTTGATGAGAGCGTGGAATGAATACCAATGCAATAATATGCATCAGATAATTGTGCTGAGAATAAATGGAAAAGGTTCATAAAAAATTAACAATTGCATTGACTTAAGAATGTTAATGAAAATGTAATGACATCAATACGACATTCTTCAACCAAAAGTATCAACATTGAAATGAAGGTTCCCTGCTCAGGAAACCTGGGTCCACCCAGGAGCTCCTTTTTCGTTGATTTTATATATTTGGAGTAATATTAGAAACCTGTGTTTCCATGACGCTTCCTGATTTTCAGAAACAAGTGGAATGGTGCCAGAGTTATTTTGCTAAAATGTCGCTGGAAGCCTATACAGAAAATTGGGGTACCATATCACCCATGCTTTCCTCATGCGCAGTAAATTTTGTGCGCTTTGCTACCTTAACATTTCAAAGTGAAAAACGTGTTTGGCCAAATTTGACCTCGGAAACCTTATATTTGAATACTCTTCCTACACCATGTCTTGATATGAAGAAACAACGAAACAAAAACGCGCATGACGTTTTCTACGCACAAACAAAATTTCCCCTCTAAAAAATCTTCTTTTAGGGGTAAAGTGGGTCAAATTTCTTTGCTATGTATGTTGTTTTGCGCAGATACGATTTTGTTGTGAAAGTGATTAAAAATGGACGTCGGGAAATTTAAAAAAAATTGGTCAGCAAATAACGGATGTCACAGGTCCCAAGAAAACTCAATCAAATTAATGGTTGCATTGCACCTACAATTTCCCGATTCGTACAGCGTTTTAAGGATTCCTGAGCAGGGCTGGTCAGAGGACAATTAAACTGTTGCTATACACATATTGTAATTTCAAAAATTTTGACATGAATCAGCGCCTTGTGAAGTTCGAATGGCTTTGATGGCAGTCAAGGTAGCGAATTCAATATGTCCCAGGTGGCAGTTGTCCTGGGTGGCAATTGCCCTAGTGGCAGTTATCCTAGATTGCACTCGTCCGTGTGGCAATAGTCCTAGGTGGGAGATGTCCGGGTGGAATTACGGAACTGTCAAAAAGGTATAAAATTGGGTGGCGCACCCTTTTTGGACTACTTTACCGTAAAAGTGAAGTTGGATCACCCACTGTTAAAGGAGCATTTATTTTTTTCGTTATTCATGACTATGACAATCAAAAACAACCTTTTTTGAACTTTGCGCTCAACTGGCCGATGTGTGTTTCTTTGCAAATAACATCAAAAATTTTCGAATAAAGTCCTTTCTAATGAAAATAGTTAGAAACAGTAGGCCAGCAAGTTAGGGATGTTAAACTTTCACAAGATTAAGTTTTTATGTTGGACTCTAGACGCAGTGGTGGTCAAACTAAGATCCGCTGAACATTTTTGTGCGGCCCTCGTATGCATAAGGGAATTTTAGTAATCTTTGTGTTGATCGGATATCACTGACTTAACACAAGTCGCTTCTACTTGAAAAACATGCAGTATGATGGCCGAGTGCATGGTGATCTTAGCACGCAAATATAAATCTAGAATCTAGACGTAACGGTTGTTAGCCTATGGTAATATAAAACACTAGAAATATGTCATAAAATACCATCCTCTTAACAAAATAAATTAATTTTAAATATTAAAAGCATAAATACAAAAGCTAAAGGTATAATTTGTGGAAGGGGGTCTTCGAGTTCTCTGGGTATTGACAGCACAAACAATGGGGCCTCGCTGAACAGACATGTCCACTCATCTGACAGAAGTTTAAATGAATTGTTTCAGATATTAGTTTCGTTCAAATTTTTTCATGAAAACGTACTTTTCAAACTTGCTCTTACCCTGAAAAAACCTGACAAGTCTGCGCCTGGGATCATGACTCCTGGCTTTTCAACTTTGGCTTTGTCATAGGGTTGACCATTAACATTTCAAACAATGCACGTCAAAAGTGGCTCTATAAGAATTAAGAATGTATCTTGTGGTTTGCGTTTTGAAGGTTTTATTGTCAATCTACAGACATTAATCCAGTGGCAGCATAAAGCTCGAACGTTTAAGGTATTTATCAGGTTTTTTCGCCAATGTCCCAGCTTAGAGAGATCTGCTCGTCTTGGTAATGAAACTAAAACTTTCTCGCTTGCTTTCCGTTTCAACAAAACATTTGGTATTTCAATTACCTTATAAAGAAGTTGTGGTTGTGACATCTGCGCAGCTGGATTCGCTGTCAAAGGCTTAAGACTGAAAACACCAAAATCGCATGTACAGTAGTCCATAAATCGCACATCTGCAGTTATTCAACTAAACTAAGCAACTTACACAGGCCTGGGTGCGGGGTGCTTCCTTGTCGAGTCTCTTCAAAATTTTTGATCTACCTGAAATTGGACTCGTAAGGCTATTGGAGCGCCAGCAACAAGCACCACGCCAAACTGTGCTTGGTAAGAGCAGCAGAAGCAAACCAGTATCTGGCGCTTGGCAATAGTTACGCTCGCAGTGTAGGTAAACAGAAGCTCCTGTTGCAGCACGTCTAATTACACTAACTGCTCTCCGGACACGCTAATGCGTGAAGCAATCCAAACAACGTGCACGCTATTTCCTGCCGTGACGCTACCTCACAGGAAAATGAAAAAGGAGGCTGATCAGAGGCAGGTGTCACGCGGAGTTCGAGCAACGCGTGGCACATTGTCTCATTTACGAATACTAAACGGTGGCTGGTGACCAGGCCCGTAGCCACGGGGGGGCATTCGGGGGCAGTGCCCGCCTGAATTTATTTTATGCTCCCCAAATTTTGTTGAGCCCAGAAACATTTGTTTTAAACATATAGTAAAAGCAAAAATCGTGCCCCCCTAAAAAGTGTATTGTAACCCAGCAAATCTTGAATCCTGGCTACGGGCCTGCTGGTGACGCGAGCAAGAAATACCTGCCTGTGTCAGTGGTGCGTATAAGTGGAGGCGAGTGGGGCACTTGCCTCGCCCCTTTTTCAGGAGCCCCCTCGTGGTGTTTCGAACGTAAATGTAGCCTAAGTACTCTGCTTTCAAAGAGGCTCCAACAGCATCTGTAATGTGCAAGTACTCTGCCTCATAAGGTCCCCCAACAACAACCGCAATGTGTGGTCTAGGCACTCTGCTTTCAAAAGACCCCCAAACGCCCTTGTAATGCGCAAGTAGGCTGCTCTGCTTTCAAAGGGCCCCAACCAGCATCTCTAATGTCTAAATAAGGAAAAGCTTCAATACCAACTTCAGTGTTTTAAAATAACTGTAGGTTAAAATTTGTTCCAAAAATTTCTGAAAAGACCAATCAAGCACGGTCAAAAATTTATACCAAAGGTTCATCTTTTTTCACTGTCAGAAAATGAAGCTTCTCATAATATAGTGTAGCAATGTTTGCAAAAATGTACATGATGAATTATTTACTACTTTTCCACATTTTTCAAACAAGTAGTGCCAATGTAAGATAAGGGCAGCTCTGATTCATCCAGTCTGAAAGTTTTTCAAAACAAGTCTAAGGTTGGATGCTTTTGTTTGTATACCATGTTCTTGGATGTTAAAAAGATTAAATTTAAAACAAATTTAGTATTTTTAATCTGATTGTTTGTTGCCTGTGGTTTCATGGAGTCCCTTAAGGACATGGCTTTGAACAATTTCAGGAAACCAAGCATTTTTCAGGGGGGAGGTGTGTTATAAACTTTCTAGTTTATTGATGGTGAGTGCATAGAAATGGAACGCAAAACTAGAGAAGCGGAAAGCGATGCCATCTTGCTATCGCATAGCTTTTATGTGTTGCTGGCTTTGTCTTCCCAACTTTCAGTGTTTTTAAGGTTGTATATCATGAATACCCTTGTGCATTTTCTGTTATGTCAGTCATGCCGAAGTCCCAGAAACGTATCTCTAGGCCCCTGGGCTTCATCAAACGGTCTTATTACGTTTGGCTGAGTATGATGACGTCATCAGAGGGCCCCGTTTCAGCCTTGACTCTGCCCCCCAACCCTAAATCCACCACTGCCTGGTGTGGATCGACCTGAGGGGTGTGCAAGTTTTGGCTATTTTTGACAACTCATAACGCTTCAGCTGTTTATACGCAAGCTATGAGAATTAAAGAAAGCAAAAACGTGTTTGTAAGCGACTGTGTTTAAACCTTCTCCAAAGTCCGAAATTTTTCAGTTAATCTCACCATCAAGGATTTCCTTAGCCAAAAACACACTGAATTATTTTCACGACAAGCGTTTTAATAAATAAAAGTGCGATTTAATGCGTGCTGAGCGTAATGTTGCAGATGTCCGCACGGATATACGACGGCTATTGCTGTCCTGTAATCAAAAATAGCCACAAAACCCATCCGAAGGACCGCGAAAAAAAAGAAAAGTGTTCATCGTGGATTGTTTCATAAGATCATTAACTGAAGGCAGTCAACAAACAGTGGAATTCGCGTTTTTGGTCATCTTTTAAAACCAGTAGTATGCGTCATCCAAGTCTTGACTGATTCCACAACAAATTTCCTGGTAGCAGGCTGTTCCTTCGGGAGTAACTGCTTTCAAATGAAAGATGTAGCGTTACATTTGTTAGTTAGGCAAAATTTTCATTATTACTCGCTGATATGTGCGTAGTCGAATAAGTGATAACTTTTAAAAGCTCTAATTTATGCTCTTCTTCCCCTATGTAAGACTGCTCATTTGACTTCATCGTTAACCTAATGAAACAGATAACTATAGCACACTAATGTTTTTGTGCCAGTGACAGAATACTTCCAAAATCTTCAACTGCTGCTATAAAGGAAAACAATATTTTTTATCATTTCTAAAATCGTGCATGAGAAATTAAGAATAGAATGCATTCTACATGAGTAAAAATATTAATCCAAGCTCGAAATACCATGTAGCAAAGTGGTTCCCAACTTTTTTGATCTCGCAACCCCATTTGTAAATATCACATAAGCGCTCGGCGCAGCCATGACCTACAATTCGAAAGATGTTCAAATGACGACCTACAATATAAAAACCACTGTACTTTCACTTGTCAGATTCAGTGTTCATATTCTGACGCAAAACAAACAGCACATAAGCTAATCAACGAGAGTTCTGAGCTTGCATCTGTGCAACTAGTCTTGAAATTTTCGGTGACATTTTTGTGAGAGCTAATCTCTTGTCAACCTCGTTCAGTCTATTCCTTGACTTTGCGTTAATGCAGAAAATGATTGAAACAAGTTGTGATAGTCATACAAATCTAGCTCAAGTGTTTGAGACACTCTGCAAATAAGTCTGTTTTTATCCCTGAAAACAATAGCCTTCTGCAGTGGTTCATAGAAAGCTATTGTTTTCAAGGGTAAAACAGATGTAGGCTATTTGCAGACAGGCAGAGTTATGATATATATCATGCATTGAACGAGAAAATTATAACTCTATATTATCATGTGGTGACAGCTTCGAGTATGCCCAAATGAAAGTTTTATTGACCACATGTTTTAAGGACTTTTTCTGTCAGGCTGTGCTTTTCACAATATAAAATTTTCCTTAAGGCTTACCAGAAATAGTTGACAAATGCAAAATACTTTTTTTGGGCAGGACGTTTACCCTTACAGCAATTGCTGTACTTAAATACTTCACTGGTTTCTTTCTGATAAAGAATTTCCAGGTCGGAGGACTGCTAACCATGGACAAAAGTACAAGATGTACCACGAATGCAAGACGACACACATTTTTAGCGTCCCGACGGTGTATGATCGCGTGTATACTGTACATAACAATGACCAATAACACAATATGGCTGTATGTGCTGTAGAAAACATGCTACTGTGTAGACTTTCATTACAACCCAAAAGAGTGGCATGTATTCTCAAAATGAAACGGGTGAGTTAAATATGTAGAAGGCAAATATAACACCAAAAAAGTTTTTTGGATTCAGCGAACTAGTTATCGGCGTCGCTTAATCTTGTACGGCAGTATCTACAGCAGGGGTCAACAACCTTTTTGAAATTGTTACTTCTTGTGTACCAATGAATGCGAAAGTTTGATATAGCCTACACTGCTGAAATAAAAATTTTGCTTAAATTTATCTTCAATTATTTTAGTATTGATATTCGTTAATGTGAAGACACTGATCATGCTAATGTCAAATTTAAAACAGGCCCACGGGCGTCCTACGTGGTTCTTGCGAGCGACCTGGTACCCGCGGGCACCACGTTGGTGACCCCTGATCTACAACATATTGTCTTTTCACCGTTGCAGTGCAAGTCTAACTGTTCGCATTGAACTGCCACTCAAATTTTTTGAAGTGGAGTTATGTTGCGACCTGTCAGCAACGCAGTTAGAGCTTGGCTGTGCTTCATTCAGCGTAAGTTTAAAACTTTACGAAACAAACTTTGTTATTGATGACTCCATGTCACAGAGACCACTTCTTGCAATCGAGTTTTATCTTTTTAGTAAAACATTCCAACCAGAATGGACACTCTGAAACCTAAGTTAAGACATGCAAAAACAAATGAAACTTGTGATGCACATGTTAATTTCATCTATCAAAGTTTTTAAAATTTATCGCTTAGAAGAAAGACAACCTAAAAGCCTCTCCAACAACTTGGCTGCAGTTTGAATGACAAGTTTGTCGCGCAAACAATTTCAGACATCACCAATCGACAACTCACGTGTTTCACCATTTCCAGCAGGGGTTGCGACAGCTGTCGTCCGTGACAAGCACAGAAATGAATAATTCAGCACTGCCTAGCTCAGAGAGCAACTGCTGTTTACGTGCGAACGTTCGTGTGTTCCAAAACATTGCACATGACTTAGATTTACTCGACATGGCCGCAAGACATCATATGTCTGTTGTTGTGTGTGCGACATCTGTACGAAAATCGAAGTGCTCTACAAATTAAATTTTTGATTCGAGCTTAAACAGCCTAAACTGATGACTGCGCTCGCAGTTATACGTGAGTTTTATGCCTGCATTTAATTTCGCTACATCAGTAAATTACTATCAAGCGAGTCGGCAAAATATTATTCTGAAGGAAACACGATCCAGCAAAATCTGCGTAAGATTTCTATCGATATCACGAAAAACTGCCTTTTTGCCAGATCTCCGGCGTCCGCATAAATAAAGGTTGCTAGATGTCCGGAATTTCCAGGACATGTCCAGATTTTCGGTGTTAAAATTTGTGTGCGGAAATAATTTGAAAATATGCTCTAATGTCCGGAATTTTGACAGTTTCAGAGGATCTGATCATTAGATTCTAGCCTTAGGTATGGTAACCCTAGCATAAATCATCCCACACTGGATTGAAGCACAAAGTGGTGTTTTAATTGTGTTTATAAATGCGGTGTGCAATTTTAAGGGCTCATCTGCTGTGAAACGTGCATTTCCCGAAACAAAGTTAGCTGAGGCAGATTCACAGCAGTTCCAAGTGACAGAGTAATCTCTTTGCGAGTATCGGCCAGAAATTTAGTGTAAATGCTCTGCTCAGGTAATACAATCATTCTGCGCGAAACTTGTCAAGTAACGAAGGATTGATGGAACCCTAACTAATTTACGTCTTTTGGGACACGTGACCTCCGTAATTTTCAGTCAAACTATTTTCGACTTCTCTGGAGCTTCTTTTATTCATTTTCACTACAGAACCAAACGTACAGAGTTTTTTAAGGTTTGACCTTGGTGACCGCTGAAACTTTCCGAGAAATCTCAACTACTTTATCTTAATATCGAAATGGTCATAACCAAGGTTTTAGTGTGTTCTGCCCGTGGTTAGGCAGAGAGGTTGTGATGTATTTCGCGATACCGTTGCAAAAATTTGAGGGACCGTTTCGGTCCTTCAAAACCTCTTAAAAGACTCAGCTCAGTTGAACAGCACAAACGAAAGTTTGTGAAAGCGTCTGCGATGACGTCAGGAAACACGGCATTTTGCACACTATGTTTTGTTTTTGGTAGAATAATAGTTTCCATCCATACTAGTTTTTTATACATAATCGCTTTAGTTCAGCACATTTGACACATCGAAGTGCAGGTGGAAAATTTTGCTTTTCGGCAAATGCTGTAACTTCAAAGCTTATTGGCGAAAAACCAGTTGTCACATAAGACTAGTAGTAGTGGGGGTTGCTGTTATTAATGATTCTTTTCGCCTTTTAAAATTAGGAAATGTCTTAGAAAGTGATTAGACCATTCGGATGGATATTTTGTGCACGAATGTACGAGAGTATAACCATTGCTCGACAACGATATTCGACTTCTTTTTACAAAGCGGACAATTCTGCACCAACCCATTTCGTCCAGCAAAATTAACTATTATTGAACGAGAAGAAAACTTCAAAAATTTGAATTGTAAAGTGAGAAGTACAACCATTTATTTCGTGACCCGACATGACGGTAAACGTTTGTTATTTTTTTAAAGATTGTAACTGATCCGACAACTTTCGAAAGCATTTGATATGTTCGAAGCGTAAGAAGTTTCAGAAAGCAGGAAATTTGAGCCATTTTAAGCGCCCGGACGCGAGAGGTTCCATGAATAGTAAATGAGTGTAATTAAGCAAAACGAGATATTATTGCCACTAATTACTAGTGAAAACAGGGATGACAAAAAGGACCACAAACAGTGGTTTACTGAGACATAATCATAGCAGGTATATTGCCGTAAACCAATGAGCAAGCTTATTTGGCCTGTCACTTCGGGCAGCGCGTTACGCAAATTCAGAGAAGGGTGGCATCACTTTGGCAAAATGACTGGCACTCACCTAGCTGAATATCGTCAAAACCGCTTCAATATTTATTCTGATAACTGCACTATGTTTTTGCGCAACCTGGCGTGCTAAATATCCAACCAAATATCCAATGTTAAGTAACTCACTGTTCTTATGCGTCGTGACGAATTAACAGCAGAGCTTGGATGAAAAAGGTATTCGAGGTTTTGAGTCACTATTCTTTAGAGTCACTCTAAATGTGGTTGTTGTCCTATCAAGATTACTTCGATGTAATTATAGGAGTGTTTTGCTACGTTCTGTCTTCTGAAATGTAGATTTATAAGCACAGCTACCTCCACTGAATTCCACACAATTTTCGTTTAAAAAGTCGAAATTCTTTTCATGTACTCTCCTACAGCAGCTGAGATTCGTAGGTCTTTAACACAGCAAGAGCCACCCCAAAAACTTCAACACAAACAATGCGACAAGTTGTTTATTACGCCGCCATGTTACGTCACGCAATCGGAAGCAACATACGCAAACGCAGCGTGACGCACGAGCAGAGAGGAAAAGCACGAAGGAGGAGGAGCGAGATAGCAAGACGCAGAAAACAACACTCAGGCAGTTCGTACCGAGAACCGTGGTGGATAACAACAGACCCTTCGCTCATTCGGTAACCCCCGACGCCAGCTTGCTTGATCACCCGTCAGCATTGAAAGCAGAACGAACACCTTCGTTCGGGACAGTAACAATAAATCGACCTAGAGTTGAAAATTATCCACGAATTTAAACGTAGAAATAGGAGACATTGAATCATGTAAGTCGCGACCAGCTACGTGACTTTGATGGATTTCTTGAACCGCAGCTTTTCTGTTTGACGGTGATCGCACGCGGTTGTTCGGCGAAAAAGGTACGAGTTCTACCTACGGATCGACGCTCCAAGATCTCAAACAAAACGAAGGGTAAGACGGATGCGGATGTTTCACGGACGACGATGCAACGGTGCTCGCGAGCACAACCAAGCCTTTCCTCGACTGGTACGGAGCAAATGCTCCGCAGCGACATCCAACGCAGGCAACCAGTGGCCGATGAACTCAGCATGCTCAGACAATCAGACGTGCGAGGAAAAAAAGAATAAACACTCATCGTCCCAGCCAAAGACGAGCCTCAGGATTGAACGCAACATGCGGTGGCAGTTTTTAGTACCGATGCTGTGTGGCGGTATTGCTTATGTCAAAATGCAGGCTGCCCGCTGCAGCGTATCGCAACTGGAGAGAACTGTCTCCAGGTTTGCACAAAACCATTCAAGTTCGGACTCTTGCAAATTCACTGTATTTTAAAGGTTGCAGAAGTAGTCTGGGGGGATCATATGCTTTTCAAGCTTCCTCAATATGATTTAAACGACGAGGGAGAAATAAATCTACGCAATCACCAGCTAATTTTCAAGCGCCAACTTGCCAAACAAACGGCGTAAATAGAACAGCAACGCGCTCTTTCTTAAACAACGGTTTGGACAGGGGCGTAACGAGGTTAGATGGCGCCCGGGGCAAGAATCAAGTTTAGCGCTCCCATGTTCGAACCTGAGGTCTTTCGGAAGAAATAGTACTGTACTGAAGAAAGTACTTGTGACATTGTTGTGACTTTTGGGCGCCAACGGAAGTGATTCGGCGCCCCCATAGTGATTAAGCGCCCGGGCAATTGTGCCCCCCCTTGTCCCCCTCGTTACGCCCCTGGGTTCGAATTAGCGCGACTACAGCTGGAACAGAATTGCGAATGAGCTTTTCGACACAGAAAACAAAATGCTTTCTCAAAATTGTTCACAAAACACAAAGACAGCACATAGATAGTATATGGACACAAAATCGTCTCAATATTTTTTGAAGATTTCCTACGACCACGTTTCACGTTTTTGCAGGTACGAGTAAACTGCTCTTCATTTTATCTCAACACACAGACTAGCGGCTACGATATTAAAAAAGTTAACAACAAGAACGCTTTGTACACGCTATGCTGCAACAGTTTTGTTGAAACAAAGCAGTTGGATGTTGACGTAAAACAGACGAAGGCCCAAGTTCTGCGTTATAATCGAGCAAGGAATTAATTATTCAAAGCATTTCCGTATGAAAAGAACACGGAGACAATGCGCAGTGCTCGTTGTTTGCTCTGACGTCTGGATAAAAACGAAAACGACGATTCTTTGCAAGCTTTAACTGGATCTGAAAGATCACAACGGAATTCGTCGCAAATACTGTTGTGTCGCCGCTGTGTCTGGGCAATCTAAAAAGCGAAACGACTAAACGAGGAAAGCGTCGTGAGGAAAAGAAGGTGAGCAGTGCGGTTGAAAGGACTGGACAATGGGGACGGTGAGTTTGCTGAAACGGGGATGTGTTTGTATCTTGAAAAAGATAAAAAATAATTTGGGAAGCGCACACACTGCGCGTTTGCCTTCGCGAAGGGCTATGGAGGTGCATGGGTCGACGGTTGCATTATGACGCGCAAGGAAAGCGGGAGCTGTATGAACTTCTTTGACGCCATAAGTTAAACGACTCGCGCAAAAGTGCAAAAGGATGTAAATGTCGGGATCGGACATCACGGCACTGGGCTTGCAAGCAGCCAAACAACGGCTACTCGCATCAAGGAGATCGCGGCAAAAATACCCAAGTCTCGTACGTGCTGTGCAACGAAAGTTTCTTGAATGTCTGATTTCGTTCTTGGCGGTCTTTTGCAATAATTTTTAACGAGGATCAGGATCGCATTTCACAGCGAGATGCTTATACATCTTAATCTAGAGAAAATTTGGGCAGTCGGACTTGCGCAAGAAACCTCGCGCACAGTTTTCGTAAATCGGTTGTCGTGCGTAGTGCAACACACGAATGCTGCAGCTCTGCGCGACCAGAACCCAGTGCCATGCGGAAGTTTGAATCAAAATGGCGTGCACAGCGACGAAATCGAAAAAGGAAGGATAAACACGCGTGTAATCTTCAAAAAACTGAAGCGTTAAACAAGACTCTCACAGATTTTTTGTCGGCTACACCTTGAACGCAACTCGCATCCGCTCTTGAGCCATGCGCTGCACTCGTGCGCCCATTGCATTGCAGCAAAAATCACTTGCAACTGCACGCGAGCTTTGTCGGGTTTGAGCAAGGCGTTGATCTCGAGAGTGCAAATGGAGGTCAGCGTGCTATGCTGAGGAAAAGAGTTCAAGGTGAGGACACACAGAAAACGTTCAGACAAACTGCAGCACGTCAAGGCCGTGCCTGTTTCAGCGCTGGGTTTTACACGAAAAGAACGTCAGCGCGCAAGACGCAAGCTACAGCAAACGATTTCGCTTGCATTTGGTCGTAGCTGAAACGTGACGCATTTCAGCTTTTGGGCATGAAACCCAACGATGCGTGACATGAAGTATCCCGTCAAATCACAGCGTCGGAACACAGGAGCGCGGACTTGAAGCAATGATGACCGTGGCGTCGCAGAAACAAGGACTGGTGAACGTATCAAAACACAGCAATGTTGCGACATTCGACAGCTAAGCGTGATAGGAAAGCGACGTGCTGCTTTCAGAAGTGCGCAACGACAGCGGGTTAAAAAAGATACGAAAGGTTTTCAGAAGATTCAAAATCACGTTGAGCTACACAAGCGGCTATTTCGAGATTTCACGTTTTGAATTAACGATTAAAGGAAAATTCGAAGGAAAATTCGCGCGATTCGCAGAATGCCTGGCGGAGCTCGTTAGCTCCGACTGGCAACGATTTATCCCAGTGTTACTTCCAAGTTAGCAAGCGACCGTGAGGTTCAGCTAAAATTGACATTGGCAAAAAATCTTGTTGATGCCATCGAAAGGCTTGATTTTTCAATAGCGCGACAGGGATTTTTCAACAGGTGAGACGGATCAGGAAACTAATGCAGTGCTACGCGAAGGATCGCAGCGACGCCACACTGGAAAGTCGCGAACAATATCGGTCAACAATCGAGTTCAATATTTACGGCTTGCTGCTTTGGAAACTGCTGCTCAACAGCGGCACGCCACTCGTCGGGGAGCGTTATGTGTATTTAGCAACGACAGAGCGAACGCGAAACAGCAACGGCGGCTAAATAAATATCAAACGCAGAGATCAGCAGAAAAAAATAGAAAATAAAACATTAGAAAAAAAGGGGGGAGAGCGATCTGGTGCTCTCGTCACGCTTCGCCAGGCGCGAATGACGCGTTATCTGCTGCAGCGAACACCGACGGCGCTGTTCGCGCGAAACATTTGTTCGGACGTCACTTTGCGTAACTTGCGCAACATTTGCGTCACTTCCGCACGCTGCGCTGCACTCTGTGCGTCGAGCACGTGAGACAGCAGATGGTGCGGTAGTAGGAGTAGGTGCAAAGGCGCGCTTGCGAGATGAGCTGGCAGTTTGACGAGCGGTCGACGCACGTCGGGTCTGGAAACAAGAACAGCAACAACAGGTGTTACAAATGAACGGGGAATAAAGTGCGGCGGGTGCAGAATTGGGAAGAGAACTTTGGCGAGGGTTGTACAAAGACTGGCCTTTTCACGCTGGCGAAATGCTGATAGTGGCTGATGGGTGGAACGCATGAAACAAACGACTGGTTGCGCATGTTTGAAACCACTTTGCCCTAGTAACGGTTCGATGAGTACAGCGTAAGCGGAACTGGCGTTTTTCAAACCGGCACGAACAAATTTCCACTATTTTGAAAATACACACCAAAGACCGTATAATTTGCGAAAAACATCGGCTATTTTGGAAGTAATATTCCGGACTCTGTCTATGGCGACTGCAAACATCACAAATTGGGACCGCTCGCTCACGAGACCCCACGCAAACCCATGTTCAAAAAGCATGTTTTCCTAAACATGGGGCAACTTAACGGCGGCGCAGGGAAAAACAACTTTTCACAACACATCCGCTCACCGAGCAAAGCGACACAGCTCGCCGTGTTGCACCTTTCCGCTTGTTTCGGTTTCTCGTCGATGTTGCACAACGAGCTGTAGCGTCCTCCTTCGTCCAGACACTGGACATCGCGGGTCCGCGACCCCCCCCCGCAGGACACGGTGCACTGCGAGAGCAACGAAAATTAACGGGGAACGGAAGCGTGGCGTGCGTTTTGATCGCAGCGGTTATTATGTCTTCACTCGAATCTGACGCAAGCAGCCTGTTGGCTGCGACGAAGCAAAAGAAATAAAGTACAAATAAAGGATTCTTTCGAATCAAAACTCTTCTTTCAGTTTTTGCAAATAAAGTAGCGTTTTTCCCACTTGCGCGAATACCACGATTAAAAAATTGAAGCACGGTTTCATTTAACTTTTTTTTAGATTTATTTGAGTATGGAACTTACTGGGAGGAATTAAATAACTATATTTTAATCGAGAAGCGGTACACAAACACCAGCAACATGTCCGGTAAATTTTGAAAGTACTGAAGGCTGGTAATCACGATCAGGAGAGCCATTTCAACATTTCTAATTACTCGGCAACTGTGAACCAAATATCAGTGCTCTGCACGCGATGCAAACTTACAGCATCATAATCCAATTGCGCTTGTCTGTCTAATTCTAATGCATTTCACGTTTGAAACCTACAGTGTGCCAGGATGAAGAATCGCGGGAGAAAATCTTCGAGCAAATCTGCGCTACCAAACCTGATCTGCCATTAAGCCATCCAAGGCTTGGATTGTACACGCGTTTTACGTCACAGTGCTCAACGTTTGCTCGCAGATTTCCTTGCAGCACTTGCCAATAGAGATTCTGTTTAGATTTGGTTCTTTGGACCCCGGGGGGATTTTCAGTGCCCGAAGTCCGAAAAGTGGTGTGCTTAAACACAATGGATAATATTTGCCGTTTTATAGGATACATACAGCCCAACTTCCGCTTACGTCCAGGCACGCCAGCAATTACGATTAGATCCTCCCTTTGAGCTTGTGCAGAGACTTTAAGTAAAGTCAGTCTCATCTGTAAGCGCTACAAGCAATGGGTTCTTTGGAAACGCTGCCGAGCTGATAATGCGTAGTCGAAAACCATGATATAAACCTCGCATATGCTTACGAAAAACACAAATAGGCCAGTCGCCGCCAACCCACCTCGGTCCACTGTGTCTGGTACCATCTAGATCCGCACGACTGCGTATTGCAGGTCTGTTGTGTGGGAGGCTTATCAGACAAGTCGCAAGGTAATCGGCCGTTGACCTTTTGGGCTGGCACCGTGCTGCCATCTGGCGACACGTCAAGACACACGACTGACCGATCCTGTGTTCCCGCTCCGCACTTGCTCGAGCACTGTCAACAAAAAAACGCTCTTAAAACAATATACGACTTTGTTATACGTACTCTCGGTTTCGCTGTACTTTTTGCAAGAGTTATGCGCAGCGCTATCATCAACATATACACGCTTTACAAACACAGCACAGAGTATAAAAATGGAAGTCGTGCATTTTATTACGCACACAGAATCACACAAAATTGCACAACACGATCCGCTTTCTCAGCAAAAATCCGTATTTCTGAGATTAACTAAACAGATTTTTTGCTGTGTATGGCACAAAGATTGCGGAGTTATTTCATTTATTAAGCATCGCATCAACCAAGTAAACAACGTTAAATATCCCGGTGTTTTTATCGACTCTGGTCTGAAGTGGAGCATCCATGTTCAACATTCAGGCAACAAAGTTAGTTAATAAACTTCAGCTTCTTGTTGATGTTAAACTGTTGTGATCAATGTATTTTTCTATAATCTGCATCAATTTACGACATGGTATACTTGCATGGGTAATAACCATCAGAGAAACTTTAGATAGCTTATCTTAGGTAGAAAACAGAAAGCTACGAGATCTTGGACAATGCAAAGAAATCAGCACTTGTCACAAAATAAATTTATTACTCAGCCCAANTTCTTGAATATCATGATACTAACAGTCACGCCTTAGGAAAACACATGTTTAGAATAATCATCAAAATATGTTTATTGCATATCACACAGAAATGCATGCTTTTGTCTCACCAGCAAATTAACACACGCCAGAAACAGAAAATCGTGTCACGATTGTCATTATGCAAAACAACATCCGAGCAACAAAATTCAACATATCAAGGAGTACAAATATGCAATAGCACACCAGGTAAATTAAAGTCTAAGAGCTTTCAGCGTTTTCATTTTGTTATTACAAAATGTTTCTGTGAGACACCACACAATCGCGTGATTAAATCAATACTACATCATTGAACAAACGAGTCTGTATCTCTCCAAAAAAGTAATTGCGTTATCGTATCATTCATGATTTTGTACATGACAGCTGTTAAGCGAAATCGTGCCAGTTGTGAATGCAACTCTGGTTGTTCATTTCGCTGATCTCGCATTGCGCAAACCGTGAATCTGTGTGTTTTCTTGCTGTGATGGGAAGTACTGCTCTGATACATGGCTGTCTTGAGGACTTCGCGAACATTCAACCAATGCCGGTGTATATGCTAGCGACGGTGATTACCAAACAAAGCGTCTTATCCGGGCTGAACGAGCGTGCAGCTTGAAATGAGTGGGCCAGCGCTACGCAATAAGAAGGGACGAAATTAGCCAAACAAGCTCGTCGCGACGCGCTATTTCACTTCCAGTCGGCGCGCGAGGAATTCACCAAGGTGCGGTCAGATGGAAAACTGCTGGCGACATCACAGCGGCGCAATGAACACGTGTGACGAAATACGCGGGCGATGTCTCTTGGCAGTTACAGTCGAGGTATGTCAAGAGGGCAGCGACCGTCAACACTCAAGAATCAAGTGACCCGTCGGAGCGGAGCAGTCGTCCCCAGGTGACATTTGCGATTGCGGTTTGAGGGGATTTATTATTACAAAATGCAATCCAGCAGCGCGAAGTGCTTTTTTCTTTATTGGAAATTGATGGGGCGAGCGCTGAAAGTTGATCCCAGCGATCTATCAACATTAGTCACTCGCCGATGCATTGCATCGACTGTAACAGCTTCGAGTGCCTTCGTTTCAGCTTACAAGGCTGAGCGACAAAGCAAACCAATCATAAAATGACTTCCACCAGCGATTGGTTCAGTCGCTTCTTTAGATTGTCCACGGTCCAAGCCAGCCACGGCGACGCTGACAGATTCATAACTGAACCAACACCTGCCTGAACAAGCACAAAACCGCGACAAGTTTTACGCAGAGGTAAAGCGACTGTTACGGGAAACCGCAGTTTAAAACTTGTGCCGAGCAGAGCACGCGTGTGCAAGACAAGATGGAGCACGTCGGGAAGATGTAGAGGAACATTGAGATATAAGCTGCTATACGCACCTGGGAAATGAAACTTAACAAGTGTACCTTGTTTAGAACGTGATTTGGGAAGACAGCTGCATAAACGCTAGTGTTTGTGTGCAACTGTCAACTGGCTGTTCTGGAACAAAAGTGCCGAGGTGAACTCGGATCAACCGCCAGTTCAAGCGTACGAAAACACGATTTTTCTTCACTTAAAAATGCAACAGCGATGCTAGAAATCAGCACGCTTTTGCGGCACTTCTTCGTTTCTTGAACGCTTGAGAAAAGACCCCTGTTTTTTCTTATCGTCGCACGCAAATCCTGACAACTATTTCAAGCAACTCCGTCCCAAGCCAACCCGTTGCGTCTGAGACGCCACCACAGACCGGTAAACGATTGCGGCCCCAGGCGTTTTTCGTACAGCTTGTGTTGATTTTGAACTCGGAGCAAGGTTGCCGCTTCCTTGTCTTGAATGAGACAAAAGGCAAATTAAAGTAGCAGACGAGGTTCACCGGAGCAAGCAATGGGGGAGTTTCAATCGTTCGCGTGTCATTGACGCAAGCGACACATCTTCGCCAAACATTTTAACAGCTGGAGTTCTTTGAAAATTGAGCAATTGTTTTGGGAATGGAGTGTAGTCAACCATTGGAATTAAAAAAAGAATGCAGTCAACCACGAAATAATAAAAAGCGGTTCAGGATGGCGTCGCCTCAAGCCCACCATGCATTTGTCAATCCCAGGCTGGCAATTTAGGCAACGTCAAGTTTCGCAGGATTTTGTGTCCGGATTGAGTATATTCACGGGAGGCAAAAACCGCAGACCAAGTCGAGTTCGGTGCCGAACCGCAGACACGACTGTAGCAGTCCTGCCTTCCTTTCCAGGAGAGGGATTTCCGCTGTAATCGTTGTTTCGTTTCTTTTGGGAAGATTTTCGCGGCTTCCCCTTTATCGCATATTTTTGTCCGAGCACAACCGGACCAATCCCGAGGGGGCTTCGACGGTTGCGGGCCAATCCGACCAATCCCCGNCAATCGTCGGCATGAGTGACGTTAGTGGGACATGAGGTAAACGTGACAATGAGGAGTAGAGCGAGAGGAGAGTTGTGTGGTGTTTATGAAGAGCTAAATTTCTTGAAAATAAATCGTTTAAACCCTCGCATAGTTCCCCTGTTTAAACGCGCAGACCACAACCCTTCGGTTTCCTGCTGAATCGTCTCTGACTTGGGAAGTCATTTAACAGCAGTGCGTAAAAATGCAAAATAATTAACAGAACCAGAATCAACTTTGGGAAAAACCAGTTCGTAAAACTGGTAGTAAAAGCTTCTCAATTAGTCACATATATTCTCGAAACACTATTCTTAACTCAGGGTTCGCAAAGATTGTAACCAAAATCGCTTACTGCCTGAAGTTATTTACTCCATATACTGTATACACATACACAAAAAAGTGTCTGAAAATTTTTGACTTGACCCTGGCGTATTGGATGTTTCCGACATTAACGNCCACACGTTGTCTAGAGAAGCGCAGTCCGTGCCGTTCGCCCGCTTCGTTGCGACAGAGGAATGAGCGAAGAAAATCGCGGTTTTTGTGGTTTCCCGCACCCCAAACAAGCTGAGATCAAGGCCAGATTAGGGTGAAACGAGATACCGCTCCCGGTCCCATAAGCGTCGAAACAATTTCGCGCGAATAAAGACAATTTGTCTTGACACCCGTCGAGAGCGCGCATCCCAAAACTCCAAGCAATCACAAACATAACGAGTGGAAACCAAGATTTCACTTGACTGCTTGACAAAAGGCGTGGGAGAATTTTTGCAGCAAGCGCGCAAAGCGCTGCTGATCCGACCACCTCGAGAACAAAGCAAGATCGGTCAGTGTTCCCAGATTAGATGATGGACAGTCAGAGGCATTTACTGACCGACAAACCGTTATGCAAGCTTCGAAAATAGGATTGATTCGACGTTTAAAATCTCAAGACAGGGGGGACGCACTTTTGAAAAACGATCAGTCCTCGTCCACACATCAACATTGCTCGAAACGCTAAAAATGCGGGTCTCGACTTTACTGACCCTCGCACGTGTATCTTTCACACTCAACTTAAAAAAGCGCGAGCAGGTTTATTCGAGTGCAGTTGCGTCAGGGCCTTGGACGACGCTACTTGCTATTATTCAGTTTAAGAACTTCCCGGAACTTTCGCTTCATCGAACAGGAACACTTCACCAGGCAAGATGGCAGGGATAGAAAAACATGATCGATTCGAGTTCTTACCGCAGAACTTTGATGGGTGAGATTAGCTAGCTGGTTAAATTATTGAAAAAGTCGTGACAGCTACTGTCTGCCTTTGCGCGTGTGGAACGGTAAGTACAATAAGCATAGCGCATGATCCTCGTATCATTTTCGCCCATTAGCGACGCCCTCTCAAAATTTGACCGCAGGCCAATTTGAAAGGTTTCTTGTTACGCGTACAAGCTTTCTGTCGAGAAGTGCACACGAAACCGGCAAGCAAAGAAAACATATTTTTACTTCATGAGTTCAGGAGATTTCTAAGGCTTGCAACTGGTGCTTTGCATCAAATTTGCATATCCGTCAAATTGCACCTAATTTTCATTTCCGAAGTTCACGTTACAAGAGTGTATGTGAATTCTATTCTAATCTTTTTCACGAAATTAACCCATTACGTTTTTGTTGATTTGCAAATATTTGGGACGAATACGCTTTATCCCCACAATGCGTGCACTCCTCGTAATGAAATTTTTCATTACTAATTCCTTGATTTTAAACGTTGCTGGAGATGCTTCGAGATGAGCTTAATGTTCCGAAACGTTATCGTTACGGTCCAGTGCACCGCGCACGCAGACATGACGCAAGCGAGCCATTGTTTCCAATCACCGCTTCACGCGACGTCGACAAAACAAAACGGAAGAATCGCGCGCAGTTGCAACGCACCCGAATTCCGACAACTTAACAAAACCAAACCTGCTTAAGGCAAACAGCAACAACGAGAATAAAGCAAGAGAGCACCCAATCGCATCCAGTAACACGGAAGATTGCTGAGAAAGCGAAAGCCTGGCTTACCGTGCTCCATTTCCCGGCGAACCACTCGTGGCGAACGCCGCACGACGATCGCGCGCAGGTCCGTGTCGCGTTCGGGCGACTGTGGGGGGCACAGCCGAGCGGAGAGCCGGCGGTGTTCAAGCAGTACACATGACGGCGTTGCACTCCCTTGTCGCAATCCGCTGAACACTGAAAATATGCGCAGTTGTTTTTATAAAACTGTGCGATCGATGAAGTTTGGAACTTTCATTTAAAAGCAATTAATTTTGCTTGATTGTTTATTTGGCCGAACGTAAAATTTTCCACTAGCAACTATAAATATTCAGTGCTGCTCCACAATTGCAGTGTGAGCTGCTTACAAGTGAAATGCTGTTTTAAACGTAAATCGCAGTTACGGCAGGCGTACTCAGAGCAAAAGGAACAATCAAGTCAATGAGTATCCGATTGCTTGCTATAAAACGATTCCTTCATTCGCCAAAAGATTCGGAAATATTTTGGAAGCAACAAGGCACTGTTTTCCAGCCAAACACCGAAGGGTGAAATGCACCAAGTCGCAGCGTGTACCATCAATCTAAGTAAACATGACGAGGCACGATCGCTGCTATGCAAACAACAGCGCACGTTTCTCTTTCTTGGAGGTTATCTCTTTCCCAATTAGAAAAAAACTTATTGTTGGTCGATTAGTCAAGCTGTTTAACCGGTGCACGACTTTGAAAAACCCTTTTGCTCAAGCTATTAAATGCACGCTAAACTCACCGACTCCCATTCCGTCATAAACCACTTGGTGACGCAAGGACCTGCGTCACACGGACGCACATACGACGGTCTCCTGGACGATGCGCATTCAGTGGCTGGCAACGCTTGCCCGTTGCCTGCTTTGCACACTGCTTTTCTGGACTGGGTACCGGTACCGCAGCGAGAATTACACTGAACGAGAGAAAGGCGAATGAGAACAATCGCTGCGGTTGAACCACTGACAAAGGCTCAGCAAAGCGCGCGTCAACCGTTTCATATAAAGCAAGTCAGTGTTTGGTGCGGTCTTGACTAAACCACATTTTCCCAAAGCTTCATGATATGGTGTATAAGAGAAAGATTTAGAAAAATACGAAGCACAACGGGGCACCCCGGCTCAAAATAAGGTTCAGGACAAAAATTACTCCCAGCGATTTTCACAACGTCGAGAAAAGGATCGAGAAAATTTCGATTGGTACGCACGTACGGAGCGATAAAATTTGCACAATACCACTCAACGTCTAACAGACGTCAACCAACCTGGGACCAATCGCCATCAGCTTCCCAGCGCGCACACTCACGTACAACACATTGCTCGTGAGTAGGAGGCTTTGGCAGACGCCGACATTTCCGGTGAAATACCGCTGTAGTGAAATTACCAGCAAACCTCTGCCTGCACACGACACGTCTCGTTCTCCTGCCCGGTCCGCATGTGCGCGTGCACTCCGACCACTCAGAAACGTCGTAGCTGCCACGTGACAAATCTTGTTAACGTGATTGGCGGCGCATAACAAAGTCTTCCTACGAAGCGCCTTAACAAACGTCTTGAAACAATGTTCAAAAAAGTGCATAACAATTCAAAAAATTCTGACTGTATACGCACAATGGAGGGCAGGGTTGTCTGTTGCACTGCTTGACTTTGACTTTGGGCTTGGGAGCAGCGCAATGCCTTTCATCCACGACGCGATTGGAGCCGTCAACGCAAACAACGATCAGGCGCCGGACTCCTGCGGAACAGCAACAGCTAAACGCATACACACGCACTTTCGTAAACGCATACACACGCAAGAAACGCAAGCATGGGTTATGACAAATAAGAAATGTGGAAGCTATTTTTGACTCTCTTCCCATTTGCGTGTTGTTTGCAGCTGTTCAGCCACGACAGAGTATCCAGCATTATTTTCTGCAAATAAAAACCACGCCACACATTCTTGGAACACTGGAACAGATCTTCGTGCTTAATTACCACCTTTAACAACAAGCAACTGCTCTATGTGACTGGAACACGGGTTTCAATTGAGGCGTTCAATGCAGCTGATAGATTTTGCGTTGAAAATCTGATTAATGTTTAGTTAGACAATCATGCCCCACCGACCTCCAATAACAATTAACATCGTACATTCATCACTGAATTCCACTTGTAATGAAGACGCTTTTCACAAAAAATAAATGAAACAAAAGATAAATCAACAAATGCTTTCAGCTGATGGTGCAAACGACTACAAAGCGAACATTTAAAACATTGAACAATGGAACATAAATTATTATCTGCACCGAATTCGGAAATCAGCTGAACAAACATGAAATTTGGTTTCCAAATAAGCAATATGTTTTACAGCTTCAGCTTTTTAATTTGCGAGAACGGTGTCCTGGACAGAATAAAAGAAGACATTTGCTTACCTTGGGCACAGGGTTGTGTACAAGGTCCGAATCCTCGCCGAACCCATTTCGCCACGCCGTCGAAATCCGTTTGTCGGTCGATCAAAAGCGCTTCTCGCAGGCGCCGTGTGCTCTCGGTTTCCGTCATGTCCACGTTCGGCTCCGTCCCCGTTAGAAACGATTCCGACGAGTCGAAATCACGGTGCCGGTTCAGTGGCGTCGAGGCGGCTTGGCTCAAATAGCCCGGTAAGTTGCTGCCGCGAAGATGCGAATGTATCCGCGGCGGGTGTATAAGGGGAGGGCGGTAGTTGCCGATTCCAACCGAGGGCGGGCCGTTGCCAGCCACGTCCAAGTGGCCGCGGTCGAGGGATGACTCCGGGATATCGGCAGATGGCGCAGTCGCTTTCGGAACAATGTACTCGTACCGGATTCCGTGGTTTTCGCGTTGGAAATATAGCTGTGAGTAAACGCAAATTTGTCATTTAAATGTTTCACATCGTGACACAATACGGTAATTCTAATTTTGAAACGTCAAAACGCACTTCATTTTGAACAAAGCACCTGTTCAATGGCGAAACAACTGTTGAGGTGAAAAGTCACCGCAAGCGATTTTTTCAACTTCCTTTAAACCACATCCTTCAAACCACATCTGTATTTTTATTTTTTTTGAGACAAGAACGCCGAATATTCAACCACTTTTCCTCTCAAGCGACCACGGAAGCTGCGACACAGACAAAACCAGCTTGTGAGAATCACCGTCAGCAACAGGCAGTTTGTTGGACGTGTGACAGCCCGTCGATTCACAGGCGTTTCAATCACTCCTCAGCGTCTGTTAGCACTCCAACAAAGATCACTGCTCGTGGCAAGTAGACTGAAAATCTCAGCGAATCAGCCGCTTCCTAAAGCCGCGATGAGCGCTGATTAAAGCCACAACCGAGATTTGTTGTGAAAAAGCAGGTGCCGGTTGTCACAGGTCGGTAGCCAAGCGGACAACGAAACATATCGCCCGCTCTTCGTGGCGCAAAACAGTGCACCTCCAGGCAAGCTGTGAAGGCCCCCGTGGGCAAACGAGGCAGCACCCCAGAACTAATGGTGAGCTAACTCGATTACACCGATTACACTAATCTCCGGGGTGCCCTTAAAAAGACCTGATCAAAAAGCAGTCAGTCAAGCAATGCCTGCGCGAAGTGAAGAAAGCAGCAGAACGTTCGTGCGGACAAAAAAAACAAACGAAAATGGACGTGGCATTTACAGAAAGAAGTATAAGAACGCCAACAGCTTTTTCATGCAAACACTGACCTTTTAAGGAGAAACTAAACACAAAAAGAAAAAAACCGTTCAAAGTTTACTACAAACACAGGAAAATTTTCCGTCCAATTTAAAACATTTTCACTTTGAAAATTCAGTGCTTGTCAGAGCCTTTCGTCGAGTGAACGTAATAGGCCCGCAGGAGAATTTAGGAGCAGCAGTGCGGCGTCAGTTGCCCAAAACCCAAATTATCCGGCTCCGATAACTAGGAGAAAACACTGAAAAGACAGTTTAAGGTGTTGCGAAATTACATGCTGTTGTTGCGCAGTACCGGCGTGCCCTCCACCACCGACGCAGCGGCGTTGAATCGTAAGTTCCAACGGACCGCTGTGCGCTGCAAACATAATCCACTTCCCAGATGCTCGCCAACGTGATGGATGTCAGATTAATAGGCAGACTTCTGACAAACCAAAGACAAGCGCCTTTCGGCGTTTGCAGAACGCCGATTGCAAAACGTTTTGGACAATTCAAGGCGGTGTCGATGTCGCCCGATACCAGCGCGCACAATGCTTTTGTCGTCCTTCGAGCATATTCTCCGCACTACAGGGGACGTGAACAACGTTCACGCAATTAATTTTGTTTTAGTTGCCTGAGCGAAAAAATTTAATAGACTGTAGCTTTTAAGCAAAACACAAGAGCACGTTCGTGATGATTAAACAGGGTTTCCGAGTCGGTGTCGGATGATTTTGGGTGGAGTCGGATTCCGAAGAGCACTTGGAGTCGGAGCCCGACTTTTTTATCCGAAACCGGAAGTCCAACTGAATCATTTTTTACATCGCACTCCTACGCTAGCAATCCTAAATTCGTGCCTGTTGAAATGGTAGAATTTCTTTTGAAACTATTATTGAGACGGATGATTCTTGCTGTGCACCACGATTTCCACTGATATCTAGTTGCTACAAAATTGTTGTCATTCACGTTATCTTAAGGAGTTGGTGTCGGCCATTTTGGAAAGGTCGGAGATGGAGTCGGACATTTTATCTCCGACTCCGCAAACCTGCTTGCAAGAACATTCGCTCTGGACCTGATCGAAGCGCTGACGTTAATTTCTCGGTGTCGTTTCGACAACTGAGCTGAATACCGACGTAAAAGCATACCAGCAGTGAAAGCTTCACACAGATCTGTGCATCTACTGGCGCGGACAACTGCAAGCTGAACAACTGGCATTTCCTTAAAGCATTCGTTCTGTTGCATTTGTTTACTTTAAAGCGCAAGAAATTACTCAGACAGCTGTTAGTGAGGTACGGGTCAAGTGTCCCTTGACGCCATTGTTATAACTAAGACATCCATTTATCGAGTATGTCGTGCGTATTTCATGTCACCGCCTTTCCGTGCCGCATTCGTCGCAGTAGTTATTTGTTGAACTTTTCCTTACTAAAACTCTGAATTGAGGATTTAAAAAACACTCGGAAGACCAAAAAGTTTTTAATTTTTTTATTCCCACCCAGAAGTATTGTATCTGAAGGTGTGTCAGGTGTCTGTCACTGTCCTCAGGTTGCATCGGCCTGCTAAGACCCTAGATTAAGAAGCAGGCGACTGGATTAGGAACACAAAAACATTCTGTCAGTTTAGACCTCGTAACGCGCAATTGAGACCAAGTTAAAACGGACGGGACCACGCCATGGTGGTCGCGATGAACAACTCACTGGCTCTGCGTCTGGCCGCTAACAACCTGCCCGCCTTCGGAGCTAGTCGGAGTTTACAAATGCAGTAATCCCGTGACGACAAACGAGCTTCGAAGTTTAGCACACTTTCAAAACAGGTCCCCACCACCAAGTATGTGGCGATCGATCGACAATATGCGCAGAGAGCAAATGGCAGTCGTGACTCAAGCGCATTGTTGGGTGCAGTTTGCTCAACTAATCCCTTAGTGTGGAACGAGCCGGTTTTCGAATAACTAGAAGCAAACACGCAGATGACAGCATCCGATATTAGCCCACCGACCGGGTTGTCCGCCAGTATCAGCTGGTCAAACTGCTTCAGAGTTTTCTCTATCGTCGCGTGTTCGGACATGATCGCGTTTTTAATTACAAAAGATGCACTAAATGAAACTATTTCAGCTTTAACCACTTCCCTAAAGCTGGGTCAAGTTTTCATTGAAGAAAGCGAAGTGCCGCAAAAATACATTGAAATCTATTGCATTCCACCGTTGTAGGTTTTTGATTTCAAGAAAACTTTGTCTGCAATTCAACCAAACAGTGTTCAGAAAACGTTAAACTTGTTGCATGGTCAACAAAACTCGCAGTATCGTGGAGTTATATCGTTTGTCCAAGTTTTACACTGAAAGACGAAACCCAGCGATCCGCCGCCAAGGCTCCTGAGATTAACCTAGCAAACACACTTTCCGCTCAATTGTGCAAGTCACGCATATTTTGACCTGTAGAAAATAGAACGGCCCACAAAAAGGACCACCTAAGGTGGTCAGAAATGAGCCTCTGGACAAACCACGCAGCAGGAAGGTTGGCGCTTGCATATGCCGCAACCTATTTAAGCAAATGTTTTGTGGAGTAGTGCGGCAACCAAAATGAGGGCGTGACAACGATTTTATCTCGCAGTTTCCAGCATTTCTTAGTCACCTCAAGAAGCTATCTTCGATAGATGCTCGTCGAGTAACCACACAACTCGCCACGTATACGCGATAATCGCAGTCGATTTTTCAACAGTCACTCGAAGCTAGTGGAATAATTGCACCACAGCTACCCAGCTTATCTATGCGCATCTAAGGGAAAAGGTGAAGAACACGATACATTTCAGCGACCTGAATAGCTTCCCGATCCGCCAGAGCAAGGCTAGGTCACGCTGCGGCGGTGTGAACGTGGGACGCGAGAAGGAGTATCCGAGAAAAAACAAATTTACCACCGGTTGATCCGCATTTGTCCTTCAGATCAAGGCAATTTTGTCGGCAGCCTGCTGCAAGCTCCGGGCTTGACAGGCCTGAACCGTTGTTCAAACTGTTGCGCGTCAAGTAAAGAGAAGCCGATCCTCATTAGAGATTCAAGCTGTTGCGTACTGCAACAAAGATGAGAAAGTCCAAAGCAGCTCTTGTTTAAAGGCTCGTCTGGCTGCAGTGGAGTGGGGGCACGGACCAAATGCCGATCTATCATAAGGCGGTAGCGCTTTTCAACTAAAACACTAAATTCACCACCTGCAATATTTACTTAAAAGCACTAGTGTTTCTGTATGCTTTCGAGGAATCAGTCGACTGCCATCTGCTTTCGTCTTTTTGCGATGATTCAAACTTGCA
>JGI24159J19872_10000198_pt1 | contig 44209 bp, 18 predicted proteins | sample Ectturendosymbi4_FD_19872 | JGI IMG/M metagenome (IMG submission 19872) | reverse complement strand
TGTTGTTGCCTTTTTCTTGAAGCATCAGTTTACTATCAATGAATATTTTTATCTTTTGCCATTGCTAATTTTCTAAAGTTGCGTCTGTCCTTTGCGTATCGTTGCTGTTACAGCTGAGTAAGCATATAATGACTGGCCCATGGTCAGCTGACTTTGATGACCTCCGGGTCTTTTCGTTGGCCATGCAAAATAAACAAGCATTGTCTGTCTTGTCTGTCTAGGCATGCAAACTTTTAATAGCATATTATTTCTAGTACCTTCGGCACATCTGAAGATCAGACACCTGGAACTTTTAAAAACCACAGCGGGTTATTAATTACTCATCAGCAGTCGGAAAAAGCATTAACGATGAGCTTTAGATTTTGCGCCTAGTTCTTAGTTGTTTTTTAATATGTTACTTCAAAATATTTTGCGATGGAAATAAAATATAAAATATGATGTGTTGTACTGCTCCAGAAACTGAATTGTCAATTTTTTCCTTGTCAAGAATTATTAAGTATACCCTGCAGAGCCAATAGAAAGGGAAGTATGTAGAATTTAGTCAGTTCCTACTAATGAGCTCACCATAATCATCTATATCCAGACTTAGCCAAAGCCTAGCAGCAGAGCAACCGAGCAGTTTGTTTGTCCCCTGGTTCAAAGTTTCTACCAGCTGCCCTTATAGTTAATTGTACCTTTTGCATGGCAACTTAATTTTGGCACAGTGATGTTCCGGCCTTCAAGAAATCGGCAGAAGTAACCTGCTTTGCTTCACGCACGTATGTTCAAAATCCAATCTGTTGGCCAATAGCCTTACTTCTCAACACACCAAAGAAAGTTCCTTCAACACCTCGAACCCTGCGGCGATGTCCAATAACCTGGATACTAGTTCCAATCGCCATGACCAGTAAATCGTTCCATCACCACCAATCACTGTCATTGACATCAATTACTGACTGACGCGTTTTTTATTTTTCATGTAAGTCTACCCAGACAAAGATTTAGTAAGTCCAAGCTCGTCCGACCGTGGTCGTATCACTGGTAGAAAAGCGCGATTTCCTGAAATTATTTCTATTTCTGCGCTTAACTTGTTTGAATTTTTACATCATATGTTAACTCTTTCGTCAATGAGCAGTGTTATTTTTCAGCCTACTTTACACAAAGCCACCCTCATTGGATTACTGTAATAGATCAACGGTTCCCATCTTTTTTGGCTTATGCCCCATCACCTCTATAATGCCGAATACCTCCCATGTGGTGCTATATAAATCTTATGATTTAAAAACTCAACTCCGTTTTAGCAAATAAGCTTAAAACGCCAACATGTTGGTTTCTAACAAGCTTCTAAAGAATATAGAACCCATGAAAAAGAACGAAATAAACAGTTAACTTCGAATATTTGAACCCAGGCCTCGTCAGTCGGCCTCAATGTCACTCCGTAAAAATCAAATTGCCCCCTGTGGGGCTACCTTTCACGTTGGTAACCACTGGCGTAGACGATATTCTTATACCTGAAATCTTGCTTGAGGTGTGGTCGTCATTGTCTTCTCCTATACTGTTCAAACCCGACCGTGAGGAAAAACGTGAAGTGTTCCTGTAAAGACTTGAAGCTGAGATGCAACGCATGCTTCTGTCTTGACTTAACAACTTCACGAAAGGTTTACAAAGGCGTCTTGAAACACGTTTTGGGAGCAGTTGCCAAGTTTTCTCGCGTTTAGAAAAACAACTGCCAATATTGTTGTCCGACTTGGCTAAGTTCATTGCTGTTAAATGAAAGCAAAAAGGCTTTGAAGATAAAAATGACGAAGCAAAGAGAACCACGTAAGAGATTAGTCGTTTAATGACAGACAAGTAATAGCGTTTTCAGGAAGTGTTGTTTGTTATTTACATGTATACAGTCATCATTTTTGTCGAACTGAAACGGAAAAGCTGAAGATGCATTTCACTGAATCATCAAAATATAGCTCGCAAAACGAAGCAAGTGAAGTGAGAACCGGCGTTAAATGGGAATTGAAACATACGGTTTTGGGGCTAGACAAGCACTCAAAAGATCAATAAGACCTTTTTAACAACAAGTTATAATTAGCGTGAGTACGGTAATTAAATAGCTTCCAACATGCGATCAACCCACAATATTAAATTGCCTCAGTCGTCATAGTATTCTGACGTTGTTCGTAATTGTTGTCCTATAAACTGCTCGACTGAGTGCAATTCTGTCATAAATTACAAAGCAGTGTAGTAGTAGACTTACTGGGATGATTCGTAGAAAGGCCTGTGTTAATGCTTCATTTCCCTGTCTTAAATAGAAAAGCAAAAATCATTTACATACTGCGTTTTGGTATTTCACCTCCAATTTATGTTTTTCTTGATTGTTTCAACGTGAGTGCTTTCAGCTGCTCTTGACCACCGAACAAAATTGTCTAACGAAGGTCTTTCAGCTTACGCACTGTGTTTTTACCCACACCAGTGGAAATTTTTATCTAGACCCGTCCGCACCGTGTTTCCCATCAACACCACGGAATGGCAAACACGACATCTTCAAACTGACAACAACAAAACTGATGTGAGTTTTCACGCAGTGGGACGTCGAAGATCCAAAACCGAACAAAAGGTATTTTCTTTATTTTTTCGGTGCCAATACGCTTGAATTAGGCATAAAACGATTGCATTTAAACGCCAGCAATTTCACACTACTCTTTTCCGGCTTTGTTAATTGGCATGCCTGTGTGCCGATTTACGAAGTGCCCCGCTGCATTTGTAGACGGATAATCTTTTTCACAGAATAATTCTGAAGTCTAAACCAAGCGGAGTTGAAGTAACGATTTACCTTGAGGTGATGGACTCTTTTGATGTGTAAAAATGTCTCGGTCCGCCAACTTTTTGAGTAGTGACGCACATGCCATCGAAGCCTTTTACTGAACGAGTAGCCCTGAACGTTATGAGTGCAGCAACAAAGCGTATCATGAGGCAGATGCTCGAGTTCACTGATGCGGTTAAATCACTGCCATTGTGCAAATACCTACATGCAGTTTTACTTTAACAGACAAATAACCGCCCTCATCAAATATTTGCTTCAGTTTTTTTGACCAATTGCATGTACTCTTGTTAAGTTGCATGATTTAGACTTCGTTGCACGCAAGAATCACTTCACAGTTGTCAAATACGAAGAATGGCTCAAACGTCTCTAATCGAGATGTTTTAGTGCCTCATTTTCCGTCCTTTGTTTGCTTTTTATTTTTACTTTCAACTGTTCTATGAACAGCTTTTTCTTTGTCTGTTTATGTATCTGCTCTGCTACACAGTACCAGCAGCCAGTACTTGGGTTGTAGACACAAAGAGACAAAATCAACAATTTATCAAAATACAATCGGTGCTCCAGTTGGTGCTTATTTATGGGATTGTCTGCTTTTACGCATTGGCATCTCATGGCATTTTGAAGCCTGCAGTTTTCCCTTCTTTTATCTCAAATTGTTCTTTAAATACAGTTAGGTTTACATGACTTTTGCTCCATACATTGGTGAAATTCCTTGCATCACGAGATTTTTCATTACACCGTAATGCAAAATCTCGAGGCAATCCCACCAAGCCGCAAACCGGCACGATGTCGCAAACGTTAATTTCCATCAACCTGCACTATTTTGTTAATTTTTGCTGGAGAAAGCGGCTGAATATATTATTTCGTCGCAGGCATTCAAGCGCATAAATCCTAAACCTGCTGGCGTATCGATCTGTTCCTCTCCGGCAGTACTTTTGCTCATGGGCAATTTTGAGAAAATAAGTGTTGCTTTCGTCACCCACAGACAGAATTACGCCGTTATCAGTAAAATGATTTTTTACTGATCAATAAAACGTGATCAGTAAAACACCACCAGACAAAGACCCTGTCAAGTGTCAACCGGACGTAAAATTTTGTGTCGTTGTTAATGATCAGTTTTGCTGCCCGTGAAGCCTGTCCGTTAAAATAAACTATACAACGAAAAAAAGTGATAAAATATTATCGAACTTCCAGGTGCATGCTACAACAGCAGCTGTGGTAGAAAAAGCCCTTTGTTGTCATCGCGAACTGCGTGTAAATGATCAAGCGATATNATCTGTTATTTTTCTGCAGACGGTGCATCTGTTGATTATAAGACCTGCTTTCCATCCACAGCATACACGCTCAATCATCTCACTTTTGACAAGCAGTTTCCTGACTTTGCAAGTCACAGACCACTTCCGATAAGATTGAAAGCTATTGAAGGTCACCGAATAATTTATTTGGAAATATTACATTCTAAACGTGTTGATTGCGTTAACAAACCATAGCATTACAATTAAAAAACGCGAGTAAAAATTAAATTTATCATCGCATCACCATATCCATCAATGCCATGAAAGGAGGGGTTTCATGAACCCCAAAAACTTTTCTATAGCCCCGAAATGTCCGCTTAAACCAGGTTGGCTGTTTAAAACCAAAGTACCTGATCAAATTTGCTATGTTTTTTTCGTGAAATGTGCTTTTTTTGTAATCTGACAGTTATCATAAGCTGTTCAGCACCCACCGGATTAAATATATTCTCTTGAGAAAAATCGGGTTTTGTAACTAAGATGTGGCTGTTTGATTTTGAGCGAAAAACGTTTGCTACTTTAAAAAAATTAGAAAAAACAAACTATCATCTTAAGGCTAAAAAATTAGAAAACTTTGTGAAGAGTCCGTTGCTCGGTATACCCCTCCGTGTTAATAACGCAGTGATAGATGCTAGTAAAGTGCCAAAGGAAACCGCTTTGGGAAACATCGTCAGGTTTCTGCGGTGCACAGCATTCAAACACGAATCTTTCTCGTCGAGGCCGTTATTGTTTATTCTTTCCGCCGCTGCTGGGCACTCGGCATCAAGCACTCCAACGTGCTGCTGAGAAGTAATTCTTAAACAATCGCTCACTGAACGGTTTCAGACAATCGTTTACTGAACAGCTAAAGCGCTTGTTGCTTTGAGAATTTCCATGCCCGCGTGAGACAAAGGAGGTCGCGAAGACGCCACTCGCTATGTGTGATTCATTAGCGTAAGTTTGTATCTGAATGACCGAACTTGATACGCTGATCAGTAGGTACTGAAATGCAGACTGGCGTAAAAGTGGTGCCTGCCTGACATTTGATCAAAAATGACGTGGATGTAATAAGAAGAAAGTCGAACGTTATCAACGAGAGAAAAACCAGTGCACTCAAGCAGAACCGTCTGTTCAGTCTCAGCTATTTGCTAATAATTACAACAACATGTTCGGGAAGTTTCTGTGAACCCAACTAACGTAACAAGTGGGATAATAAATTTGACCGCCCCAAAATTACATATTTACCGCAGAAAGCTTCTGTACCGTCGCCTTTACAGTACATAGGTGTTTAGGGCACCAATAAAGATATTTCTGTTAGGGTTGTATGTTTTTCCTGTAGTTCAATAAAAGCAATCACGTTATTATTAATTCAAGTGGCATTTTGCGTGAACTTTTTTCACAGAAGCGTGGTTTTCTGTGTATTTCCTAATTCCTACCGACATGCCAATCAACATTTGAGCGTTCACACGACAAATATAATGTTTAAGGAAACTGATTGTTTTCGTCATTTCGAAGCTGCAGGGAAACCACTACACAGCAAAAGACGATGAACGCAAACAAAAGACGATGAGCATGATACACACAAGCACCAAGTGTGTATCATGGTCGGTACGTGTACGCGTACAGGATAACACTAGCAAAAAGTAATTGGCAGAATGTATATCTGCTTGCATCTTTATCGACAGTTTTACGCTCTACCTTCTTGTTGTGATCATGGTTACCTTCATTATAAAGCAAGACTTTATCATTATGAGGAGGTACATTTAGCATTTGGTTAATATGTCAATTTAAGTTTAATAACTTCTCCACTTGAAATGACGACGGTTTGGTATATTTTTTAATCTTGTTTCATTCCTGCCTGTAAGTACATTTGCTGGTAGCACTGATCCATGACGCGACCTGTACATGTGCCCTTTTCTAAGTTGGCGTGCGTTTTCAATCTTCATGTCATTTACCACAAGAAGCTAAATGGACAGTAATCCTACCTGCTTGACTTCATCGAAAATATACTACTGCAATCTTGATTGTTTGGTTTATGTCCTTACCGCGTCCGACCACACGATTCCAGGCTGTTTGGCACCATCACTGCATTTTTCTATTGAAAGCATACTTCGAGTTTGAATTTGTGCTTCTAAACCCGTCATCTAGCTTAGAAACGAACATGTTACCTCGCGTACTGAATGAGCCTACTTTGACTTTGAGGGCGTCATCAAACTGTTCCTGCTAATTCCAGGCAACATAATTGCAATGAAGCAAGGCGCAGCTTGACAAAATTTTCTAATTTGCTGTTTTCGCTGATTGAAGAAATTTTGAATGGTTTCGCCCGATCCAGTGACAACCACCTGACAGATAATTTCATTTCATTTTTCATCAAGTTTTCTGATTTGCTAGAGCAGGGTGTTCCAACGGCCACATAAAGTTTTTAAAATCCTTGCAGTTCGAAGTATAACGTTTTGCTGCCTGTCCAACGCGCTATTTTATATATTTTTTGCGTGCTACCCACATATGCTTAAGTAGGCAGTTTTCTGCTAGTATGTCAAATCAATAAAACATAAATGAAATAAATTAACACTTCAACTTGTAGTATTTTAACTTCTTTCAAAAATATGCATTTTCAGCAGTTTTTGTTCTTGGTTACATTTTCAATAGCTGTTTAAAATTCGGCAGTGGACAGTCTTAAACATGCATCCTAGGTTTCACCAGGCATTCTGTTCCGTGTGTCTGAAAAAGTGCTTTCACAAAGGCAGGTGCTTCCGAACATGGAACATGTCTGCAGTGCAAAGTCTCTTAGCGTGGGAACCGTTCGTTGTTCACAAGCTTCAAGAAGTTGTAACATCATTCTTTTTTTAGCAAAAGAAAAAGATTTGCCTGCAAATTGCGCAGTTCTTCCCTAATATAAGATATCTCCATGTCTGTTTCCATTGGATTGTTGTAAAGCTCCACCAATTTTGCTTAAGTAAATCAAAACCAGCGAATCCATCGGTAAACCCTCGCTGACGTCACCGACTTACTTGGCAAACGTTACCGACTTTCTTGGCTTCGTCCACTAATTCGTGGCATGAAGGAAAGTGGGCAGAGTTATTTTTTCTAAACAAATAATAGAAAGTACATGTTGCTTGCGGAAACCTTCAATGTGTCCAAAAATTTGAAATAAGCTTTGCATGCGGCCTTGCAGTTTCATGCCAAAAATGTTGAAATGATTAATATTTTCTGTCAAGAATGTCACGAATGCCAATGAACCAGTAAACATATTTTCACTCAACTGAATCTCGTATTTAGGAGTCATTCCTATTTCATTCTGGAGAAAATTCAGTACTTTTTTCGCAAAGCAAAGAAATGCTGCAAAGTTTTCCCTGCAGTTAGGCATCAAATTTTAGAGAATATCAACATATTTTCTTATTCTGCACGCACATATTTTACAGTAAGAACTGGATGAAATATCTGTGCATGTGAGTTCTATTTCCCTTTTTGGTGATTTTGACTGTAATAGTAAAATGTTCTGCTAACAGTTCTCTAAGAAACAAGACCCTTGTGAATAGCAGTCCCACAAATAATTACCAATAAAAGGAGACTCAAAGCTTCTACAGCTAAAGCGTTTGGCTATTTAAAGTAACAACAAGATTAAGATATTCTTTGCCTGTCAATGATTGACCAGATTACACTCCCAGCAGTAGAAAGAATGCTCAGCTTATTTTCCAGTATACGATTTCGAATGGCTGTTGGCGAACTCCAAGTGCCTAAAATAAGATTGCAGCTGTCAGCAAAACAGCTTACTACAGACAGTGCTCAGCAGTGTGTTCAACGTCCAACGCATCTTGTGAAACACTCAAGCATAGCAATAGCCACATGTCACGGTATTAACTTTACTGTGCGTAAACCTCACTGTTTGTGATATAATCCCGTAAACTTAAGCTTAGGATGCATACTGACTATAAATCATTGCTTCGAATGAATCCACCATTCTAAAAAACCCTCAGAAACAGGACTTTTAAACAAAATATTGTAAGGGCAAAAAACATTATAAAAAACAGTTGAAGCTGTGCATGGTTGTGTAATGAATGTTAACGGGTTCGCCCAGTAGTGTATCAAATGCTCTTTGTCTGTGGGGACAAAATCAGGAATACCTAGAACTCAATTCTATAGATATCCCTGGACGAATGGAAACAATAGTTTTAACTAAGGGAAAATACATTTAAACCTAGGAAATAATTTGATGCAGAACCCAAGTAAAATTTTAGGGCAACGTAACAGTTTCATTTAAGTTGGTAAAATTAGATTCGGATCTATTTTGCCATGACTACGTTTATACACAGCTTTTATATCCTTGCCATTATCCAAGCAAAATTGATTTTTATAAATAAATTCAAACCGCAATATAATGCTGTACCGAAAACATGTTTTTAGTTGCAAATGAATGCCTCCACGTTAGACCGAATGAAAACTTTTGTTCTTATTGCACCCATGGCGATTACATAATCTAACTTTTGCATGTCAGAAGTTTTCTCAATCAAAAAAGCTGAAAACATTTTAGCCCACAGCTCGGGATATATATCTTCACTAAATATTTGCAAGTATGCGTTATGAACGAAAAGATAAACTTAAGTAGTCTGATGCTGTTCAAAACTCAGCAATTTACTGATACGCATGCACCTTATAATACAAGCAGCAGGACATATTTAAATACGCTTCACCCATGCATCATACGCAATATGGTATTTTATAGCGACGTAGGTTTTTTCCAGTGTCTGTCAGTAATCTGTTTACATGATCGGACAAAATGTGTTTACATGATCGGAAACTGTTCATACGAAACTTTGAAATGTATGGATCCACCACTCAGCTGATGGCAGCATTCTAATTAGAACTCTTGGGACGCATCAACTTCGTGACAAATGTCTGCAACTGCTTCTTTCAGCTACAGAGCAGCTTTGTTTTTCTTTGAATCCACCATTAGATTTTTGTCTTTTGCCTCTGGTACAATTCAGTTACGGTTCTACCCTGAAGTGCCAACGTTGCAGTTTTATTGCGGATTTCCCCGTATTTTAGTTGCAGTAGACCTTTTTTCAAAAAAAGCCTAATGTTAGCCATTTTTCAAAGCGGACAAACTTGAACAAATTCAAATTTCCTAATTACGGATCAAATAGGGCGCAAAGTTTAGTTTACACTTTTTCATATCAGAGCTACCGCCTATAGCCTTAATTTCGAAACTTTTGCATAAGAACTTCACGAAAGAATCAAACCAACTACTGTAAACATACTGTACTTGTAGTGCTATTCTGGAAAAGCGATTCAGTGTGCTAGCGCTGAAGTTCTTAGAAGTTATCAGCCTGTACTACTGGCGACAACATAAACGTTTAGTGCAAGTGCTTCTGTGACATAATCGAAGGCAAATGTTTTAACGGGGCCGCCGGGGCGTTGATGACCTATAAGTACAAAAAAGTGAAAAATGGGTTATGACTTTTTTATTGGAAGCCGGTTTTCAAGTCTCAGATTTTCCTGCAGGGAGATATCGCACAGTTGGATCATAGCTGGAGCATACAAACTTGACTTTTTCTCAACTGATAAATCTTTTATGGACCGCTCGAAGAAATACGAGTTAATTGTAGTGATGATCCAACGACCAACCAATTTTTAAAAACGTAAAGTTTCTTGTAGAAATTTAATCCTACTGTACGTATTGGCGAACTCAGTTATTCCAAAATTTCGTAGTCAACCATTTTTATCAAATGACATTTAGATATTATATTTTTGGGCACATGTTAAATACTGCGTATACGACAGGCATGCGGTAAATACAGTAAGAAATTGAAAAGACCGAGCTGCCCCAGATCGAAAATACAAACCTCAGATTAGACAAATGCTTCCCAACGTTTTCAGCTTGCGACCAACTTTTACTCACAAGCTTTTGCGATACCCACTATGAAATATGGCAGTGAAACGACAACGAAAATGTTGAGAAATACAAGAAAAACGAAGTATATAATTTACTGTACATGGGAAATGCGGACTTGCTTATAAGATATGATAAGATCAAACCCGGATAAATCAGTTAATTTTCAAGAAACCTTTTCCGTTAAACACTGGAAAATTGTAACGTTTTCAAATACTTCCAGGCCCTCCTGAAAGAATTTGGTGGACAACCAGTGGGCAGTGATCCACTGGTTGGAAATACTGGGTTAGATAACATGTACCATGGTGAACAAAGCATTCAGTGCACTTTTAAGATGGACATTTTGTTCTTTGCTTCATCCACGGCAGTAAAATTTAACAACTTTATACAATTCCCTGGTGCAGAACAGTAGCCTAATAGAAAAAACATGGCCACCAGCAGGCATTGCTGTCAAAATAGGACATTTGCGTCATATTTAAGAAAAGTTTGATTATGAAGTTCAGATTTTGGCAAAGCAAAAAATGTACAGCTGTTATGTGATAACACAGTTATCGGTTCTTCGTCTACCGTTTGAGGAAAACAATAAATGAATTTTGATAAACTTGCAAGTTGGCTGCCCTGTTCTTTCCTGGTTTAAAAATACTTGATTTTCTTACAATACAATTATATGGTCGACAGCATTGTTTGTTTACAGTGGGCAACACTTGAAGGCACGCAAAGTTTGTGACTGTTGCATGTTCATCAAAAAAGTCAGGTCTTGTCTCCCAACAATGGAATATGATATTTCAAGGTTGCTCAACCGAAATGGCGCTGTGAAAAAAAGACTTTCGCTACTTTCACTGCCTTAGCAGCGTTCCAGCTGCAGTAAAAATGTTGATATACAAATGGGAAACAGCCACGCTAGGTCCAATGATTTAAACTGAATCATATCGGACGTTTCAAGAAGTGTTTTTATTGTTAACGAAGGTACATGGCCTTTTTATATCGCCAGCAAAAAAACATGAAACGAATTTTCGGTAACGGCGATAAACACTTGCTTTACGAACCTTCCAATATTTGCTTCATTTAAATCATTGTTTTTTTGCGTTTTTGTTTCTCTTGCCACTTGGCAAGACTTCGAAATTTCACTCTGATCCAATATTTTCAAATGCTTCGCTAAAGCGGTAGATTATTAGAGCGCCAACAACTGCAGAACAAACGCATTGAGGTCGAAAACGCTGTGCAATTGTTTTGAGTTAACTCGTTCCGCATCGGTTGTGCGCACTCAGTTACATACACAAAATAAAGGAAGAGTTTAAAAAACATTAGCAATGCGGTAAAGCCGTCTGTCTGCCAAAAACAACCGATCGTTAATTTTGACTTACGCGCAGTGAAGCAAGTCGTGAATTTGTGAAAATGCGACATTTTGGAACATTCTCAGGCCAGACTGCAATTTGCCAAAATCGGTTAAAACTTGGGGAAAGAAGGGGCGAACGTAAGACTGAGGTAGGATTTCCCACACTCACCCCCATAGATATGACCCACAGCTCATCTTTCTTCAAGTTTCATTTTATACATGCAAAGGGTTTTACTTTCAATAGTTTTTGAAACAAAGCCGCTTCTTCCTCCACTCGTTTTTAATTAGAAAGAATATCAAAGTTTAACGGGGAAGGACTAACTGTTCTAAGTGATTGTCCAAAACAGGGCAATACATGAATTATATCATAAACCCTGTCAACTTGAAACACAACGTTGAAGTAAACTTCAAATTTAAAGTGGTATGAATTTCAGCAAAATGTCATAGTTGTGAACCTCTCAACAGCGCTTCAACACATGATTTAAATACTGAAAGTGGTTTGCATTTTCAAACGCTTACACCGTGACAGTATTTTTGTTAAAAGTATAAGAGAGAAACTGCTGCAAATTTATTGAAAATTGTTTTTACTTGCAAAGCAACAATTTTTAAAGTGTTACAGGTATCCGTAGTAGTGAGATTGAAGAATATCTCGACTGGGAAGGGAATTTTGAGGTTCAGAAAAATAGGATTTTTGCCATTGCTGTTGGTCTCAGAATCTAGGTGCTATTGACCAGTTTAAAACTTAAAGAGAGTTTTGCGAGTATGAGGAAAAGGAGATTCTTCCTCATTTGTGTCATCCCGGGCTTACGATCTTCTATGGCTAAGTAAAGTAAATACAAAAAATTGCAAGGGTTTGCCAAAGCAACTTAACGACTCACAGGGTGTGCTGTAGTTTTTCAACTCCTTTACAGAAACCATCCTTGTTCAAAAAAGATTCAGATGCCCTGGAGATAACCTTCAACGGGTTTCAGCAAATGTCGAAGAGACAGCTTTAGCAGTTCCATAAAATAGGTACTTTTCCTGGGAAGTCATGCATCACGACAATTCCGTACATTTTGTATTTCAATCTGTCAACTACTTAAGAGTTGTGGTCGAAACATACTTCAGCTATTGTTGTTGAAAATTAAAAAGGGAAGTGATTTAAGAAAAGTTTTGTTAGGCACAAATAAAATTTGGATTGTAAATCTTCTGATGCTTTTCGTTTTTTACACAATAGTGGATGGAAACATTTTCATATCATATTTATCTGCAAAAAATCATTTTTTTCTCACTGACTTTATCCTCTTTGCCTGCTATAGGTGCATATACTTCTTAGTTTTGTTGGGTTGATGCCGAAAAGCTTTGACAGAATACAAGGAACAATTATTGCTCTTTCTTTAACGACTAATCTACTGTAAAACTGATACCAAGGTTTCAAACATACTCGTACGCATTTTTAAATGGCACATTACTATCTTCATACATTATTTTTCGTACAATACTTCGAAAATTCAAATATTCAAGTGAAAATGCGTTTAAAAGCAGATGATTTCTTAGCGAAAGTTAATTTACTGAAAGTTGAACAAAACCTGATAAGCACACAAATGCCTTCGCCGTGAATTAAATATAACATTGCTGGCTCAAACAACTGGCAAGGACACCGTTAGACGTTCAGGTGGGCGGTGGTATGCTTTGTTACGGGTTTATTGACTGCGCCAATTTACGTACCGTTGCCTTTGCTGTTCACGTCAAAACATCGGTTGATGTTACCTGAACGCCACAATTTGAGAAGTATTCGTCAATCTCTTTTCAAAACGCTTTACGTTACAAATTGTTTGAGCGCATATTTTGAGCGTGCGAAGGTCTCGGAGATATTTGAATGCAAAAATTGTGAGAACACCAATTTGAAAGAATTCTGGTAAAGCTTTCAAACACTTTTGCATTTTATCGAAGCCTTGAAGCTGCAAAATTTTCATCATCACTGAAAATAATCCCAGTGTTAATTAAATTTGCGGTAGTTGTTTAAAACGAATACGAAAGCATCGTTATCGTTCGTCACGGTTTGTTGAGCAAATATTGTTATTTTTATAAAAGTTTTGTACTAAATGTTGTAAATTCTACTGCTTTTACTTTGCTTTGGCTACGCACATTGGTAAACTAATGTTTGCATCTCATGTGGAAATAATTTGCGGTGGCGTGCACTTTTTTGTCAGCTGTGAACTTACGGAAACGCTTCTGCAACGTGGACTTCGAAATATGTGAGTGGTTGTCTCGCGGCACCGTTTTGAAAATTTTGTAAGGATGAAGTGTGTTTGCCACAACTCAGAATAAACAATGGAAAGCACGCATCCATAATTTATCTTAAAATACTCCAAAGTATGTACCGATAATTAATTTGTTGATGTTTTTGTTGCACACAAGTTTGTATCTGGCTGTTTGTTCCTTGTGCGCTTGCTCATTTTGCGCAAATTGTGATTTAAATGTACTGCTGGATGGGTTACCATGCGAAAAAAGTTTTCTCGGGCAACAGAGTTATGGAAACAAGAGATAAGCAATGCTTCATAAGTTTTCTTAGATAATGGAGAAAAGGTCAGTTTACAAATAGGCTTTGAAGAAGTTACACCAACATTTTACGTGCAAACAAACTATTTTAAAAAGTGATTAACCCTGCGCAAAACAATTGCCTAAAACTAAATCTACAAACCAGAAACAAGATTAGGTACCCTTTTAAGTAGCTGTTCGTTATTGAAATAATCAAAAAATCCTAACATGAAAGCAAACAAGGCCTCTAATACAGCTTGTTCGGGTGCTCTTGCCATAGATGTACTGTATTTTATATTACTATATTTTGGGAAAAAACGAATTGGTTGGAACTAATATTTTGAAAAATAGACACGATAGCATACAGTGCCACCTTTTTAATTTTGTCTGACCCATGTAGGTTCTGTGCATAAATCGTGTAAAATCCATGAAATACGTAACGTCTAAAAGAGTTCCAAATTTATGAACATCTTGCTATCTATATGTTAAAGAACGAGAGTGAAAATCCCAATAGGGTCGTACAAATTGACATTACTGTCTTTCAAAATTATCTTTGAAAATCTGCCTTTTTGAAATCCCTTCATTGGGTGTTATGCAGCATATCATTTAATAAATGACGTGCACAACAATCGTTTGTTATATGGAAAATCGAATAGCAGCTTCAAATAAGTTTCTTCAGTTTTTTCATATAGACCTGCAAATGTTGTGAAAGAACACAGCGAACCTAAGAAAAATCGATGATGAATTTTTTAATCAGAAGAGGACGAACCAATGTTGTTTGAGTCTGGATTCTAGCCTGTCGCATATTTTTGAACTTGAAAGAGAATTTTGGTCGATTCTGATCAAATTCGGATCAGATATTAAGTGCATGAAGAATAAATCACATTTACTCCAAATAAATGGTTGAATTAAAATAACATATATTCTTAATTGGTTTAGAGTTCATCGTCACAACAGTACTTGGCCCAACCGATCCGTCAATGACAATTTTCCGGACGCGTCTTGGTCAATAAACTTTGTCGAAAAAATCCGGGTTGTGTGGAGACTCCTAGAACATTGGTGTTATTTTTGTCGTTCACATAATAACAACGAAAAGACCGTCGCATCTACTAGTTGGTTCTCCGCTCAATTTGCCTTGTTTTCACTTGAGTTTATCGAGGTTACAAAATACAGTATTTTAGGTCGGGTTGCGCTTTATTTCGTTAATCCAACGACTCCGCCTTGGTAAAGCAAAGACCTATAGACCCAATGTGCTGCGACTGAAGTTCAGGCTAAAAATAACTGCGGTTTGGACTCGGGAGTATAAAAAAAGTGATTCTGGTCGCGTGCGATAGCTTCGAGCAACAACCTTCCCATTCGTGCTTCCAACCGCGCCATCATATAGTTAAAAATTGTTTAAACAAAGTATTTACCACGAGTATTAGACAATATTGTTCAGAGGAACTAGCAAAAGGACGAGTGCAATGTTTGACTTGACATTTCCTGGTAAGTTGTGTAGGATCTTTTGCACATTAAGCCAATTTTAATGAGTCATTAAACGTTGAATGAACTCTGCTCAGCAAACCATCCAATTTCCTGGTGTTATCAAAAAAAATTGGGAATTAAAGACGTTTTTCTTCTGAATACGACTTCATTCACAAATGAGCTATAGAATGGATCATTGGCTCGTTTTTGCAACGAACAAGGTAGTACTTGCACTTAGATACAAGCAAACTTTGAAAGAAGTTCACAATTGCATAGAAAGTACTAGGTTTTTAATTGGTTGGTGAGCAATGCTCTCCAAACTATTCGAAAAGCAAGCGACTCTTGAAATAATAAGAAATCGTTTATACAACAAGTTTGTTATTCTACATGTAAACTGCTGGAGAGCAATGTTTTTACTCCGTCCTTTTAACAGTCTAGGGCCTAGGCAATGGTGCTAGTTCAGTGATTTTCAACCTGGGGTCGCGACCCCGTGGGGGTCGTTTGCCTTGTTTCTAGGGGTAAAATATTCATAATTACTTCTATATTTTACAGTATATTTCGTATACGGAACCACTTTTTGTCGTAGCCAAAATGATAGGATCACCTGGCAAAAATAATAGCCCACTTTTCATTCAAAATTGTTTTTAAGTGTGATTATGACTATTGCGAAGTTTTGAGTGTGATTACGAACATTACAGTACTGCTGCGTTTGGGAACGCATGAATAACTTTGTGACGTAAGAATGTGCTGTGTTTGTAATTAGATATCTGATTGCGGTAGCTAACTCGAAAGTTTATCTAGTTTTCAATGAGTTGTGGTGTGTGCTGTGGAGTGATTTAGTGATTTGCATACGGCACGGGTCTCTCTCACTGATGCTGCCATGTGCATGAATTTAATAAATGAGGCTTTGTTGAACATAGTGATGTCGTACGTTATTTTTGGTCATTGTGATTTTCTATTGTGGAAACACAACTCCACAACCCCACTTCATATGCCTGACTAGAAATTTTCGGAAGAGGGTCGTTAGGTTAAATTGGGTTGCAAAATGGGTCGCTGCATGAAAAAGGTTGAAAGCCAATGTGCTAGTTAATAGTGTGAGTCAGGTATAATGTATTGGATCAAATCGATTTCACAAAATTCGGAATTGCAAAAGATGAAAATTAAGCTAATCCGTAAATAACGGCCCTTTGGTGTTATGGATGCAATCAAAGTCAAAAATGCGTAGATTTATTTAACGCTGAAATGCAAATTACTTTTTATTAATCTGATTCGAAATCTAGTTGTCGTGGTAGGATTGCAAAAATAATTGCAAGAAAGGCATAATTGTAAGCTTGAAAAGGCACAATGAAAAGTGTTCAAAAACTTTGGGCGGCATATTTAAGCTCGCTGCATAAAATATGCAGAATGCTTTGCACATTTGTTGAGGTACACTGATAGTGGTAATTGGCTTCAACAATATTCAATTGGCATTACTTTTAATACTGTCATTTTTTACAAACGATTAACGGGACAGATTATATAATCCAAGTTGCCAGAAGTGTTCTACCAAATTTCCTGAGAGTTGTACCGTTACAAAGAGATTTAAATAAAATGACAAATGAGCAAAACAAACATCTCGCATGAACTTGAACTGACGGTGATAATTAAAAAAGACACGATTCTTTCTCTAACTGCTTGTAATGCATTGTATATGGAGGTGAGTTTCAAAGTAAAGCTGCGAAATAAACTTTACTCAATTTGCATAGACCGTGCGAAGAAATGTTATCCTGCGCTTGACCCAAAAAATCTTCGCCGCGCACTGAGATGTTCGTTGTATCGATTCAGCGTTATCACGAACGCGCTGTTGAGCTGTTGCAGCAAGTGAAAGTACTTGTTGAAACTACCACATCGTTCAAGGCTTTTTTCTCCCAAAGGTTTTCAACGTTTCTCGGATCTTCCCAGTGAAACAGAGTTTTAACGGCGATAACGCCAGCGGCAGTGGAATCACTTTCGCCAGAATGATGTAGGCTAAAAAATTAAAATGCATGCAAAAATTACTGTTCTAACAGGGTTTAGCAGTTTCAGCATCGTGGGTTATGATTGTATGGTGGTGCTAATGAACCATGTATCTTGTAGATTTATTTTAAGAAAGACCCTTTCAAAAGAATGTTTCCCCATATCCTTGAATGTTGAAGGATTGCCTGCAGCAGCACAAAGTGACAATCACAAACAGTAATTACAATTATATCAGGATTTTTTTCTGGAAAATGTCAGATACCCGGTATGGATCAGTAGGAACCCGATTTCTCTCATTCTAGGGAACCGATTTTCTCTGATTTTAGGGACCCGATGATAATTTTTCTGATTCTAGGGACCCGGTTTGAAATTCTAGGGACCCGGATCGGGTCCCTAAAACGCCTTAAAAAACCCTGACTATATTAATGAAAAGAATACGATTCGTAAATTTAGAACCATTTTGCTGAATCAGCAAATATTTCAAGAAGCCTTAACTGATCGATTTTGCCTGGGGTAAGGAAATAAAGCGCGCATATATAATTCCAAGTTCTGGTTGATACGTCATAACGAATTTTCCCTTTCGATGTACGCAGCCCATGCTTGCAAAAAGCAGCTATTTCTTAATTTTCTTCAGCAAGTTATTGTGTTGCTATACAAAATCAAATGTTTACCTCAGAAAAACAGCAGTGCAGTGCACGTTGGCAGTTAGTACCCATTGAGCTGCAAACCTAGAATATATTTAAAATGGCCCAAAACTTACTTTATGATGAATAAGTCTGCATAGGATTTGATTTGTTGTAGTTTCGTTTTGGCACAGCGAAACGTGCGTAATCTTCGATATGTCATGATAAACTAATTGGAAAATTCAAAGAGAAAAGTTGTTAACACGACTTTCTAAGTCGTGTGGAAGTTTGTTGAAATTAAAACAATAAAGCCATCATTTCAATGCTCTTATCTATTTATTTTGCCGTGTTTAAATCATATCTAACTTACTCAATACATCATTGGGGAAAGACAGTAAAACTACAATACTTTTTTTGATTAGATTGCAAAATAAAGCTGCGTAAGAGCCTTTGATTTAACAAAATAAAAAGATATATTTTTATTAGAAGTACCGAATTTAAAAAATTTTCCAAAAAAAAATTTAAAAAAATTTCCAAGTTACACTTGCCAAATTTTCGTGCTCTTTTGATATAGTTGTGGACCGCTTGGACGCTTTGACAATTACTAACGTAAGACTGCATCATTTCAGAATTATCAAACAAAGCATAGCTCTTCGTAAAAATACCATTTACCTAGAATTAAAACTCTCTGAATCAGCTTTCTTTAATGAATCTTGGTCTCAAAGTTTGGTATGAAATTCCTGAAAACTTGGTCTTTCATTTTTTTCGTTTGACAAACAATACAAAAATGTTTTGCTCTTTTGCCAGTATGGCAGTTGGTTCTTTGTTCTTGTATTTTTCTATCTTTCTATTCATGTAGCCTAGTGCTTCTTTCTATATACTTTTTACTCTTCCTAGTGCTCATCCCACCCTTCCTGTATAAAGGCGTGTTTTTCACCCTCTGTGATTTTGTTTTTCTTTCATGTTTGCGCTTTATTGCGAACTTCTATGTAATGTTAAAATAATTGTATTGTGCCACTTCATTTTTCCTCTTCATTTCAAACGTCTTCAGTTTAGTATTGATTTATGCCAATAATAGGGCTGGCTGTGTAGTTGATAAGGTCTTTCGCTAGCCCTTTGTGTCTCAACAACGTAGCCCTCACCAATTTGCAGAATTCCCAAGTCCTCAATTGTTTTTATCATTTTTATTGACATCCAATCAACATTTCTTCCCATTGGTAATTTGCTCTTTTTATTGTATTTCTGTTATTTGGCGGTTTGAGTCACAAAAATCCATGATTAAACTTATGTACCTAAGAGTTATTCTCGACATGCTGTGCAGCCTTGTGCAAACATTATAACAAACTGGCACATCAACAGCTGAAAGAAGACAACCCGCTGATAGTAACTGTACTCGTGCAAACGACTTAAGTTAAACATTTTTTACAGAACAAAGTATATGCCGGTTTGTGAAAATTACTGAAAACACGGCAATTTTTCTAAAAATCAGCAATGGTCATCAACTACGTAAGATTGGACCCATGTACTCTCCAGAGTATGGTTAGTTACACAGTTTTATTTCATCTTTGCCATCTTTCCACAACTGAACAACTGTTAGTAACTGTTTACATCATCTTAAAGCTATTGTCAAGAAATTTTCTCAACTTGGCACTAGCTTAAATTCTATTAAGTACTATATGCAATTAGTTGCATNTCCTGGTAAGCCCATATTAAACTTTTGGACTACACGCCGATGTACTGTAGCCATGGGTGGCGGAACCTTTTTCAAAGTGGGGGGGCACAAGTGCACGTGAAACAAAATGTAGAAAAGTTTTGTGGTTTGAATTGGCAACTTTGACGTCACAAGCATTGAAATATGACGTCATTACCTATACACCATATGAAGGTCTAAATTACACTATTTGAGACAAAATTACACCACTATGAAAACGTATCGGTGAAACACCTAAAATCAAAATAGACTGTTACAGGGGAGTCACACAAGCCAATGATATTGTTTTATGGTCATTCCTCAGGCTCATCACACGATTTATTCTGACTGAATATAACCGTTCGAGGCTTGCGTCACTGAAATTTCCATTTGCTTTCATTCTGGCTGGCATTATTGTTGCTCTGTGACGTTATGTAACAATAAATGAGAAGTTAGCATGATAACTTCTCCATTGTTGAATAACGTACGTCACAGAGCAATGATAACGCCTGTAAGTACTCTGCACACCAAGGCTATGGATCCGGAACTCAAATTTTAGACTCCGGCTCCGGGCATCTGAATTTTTTGGCTCCGGTTCCAACATCTAGAAACTTTTGGTTCCGGCTCCGGAGCAATTTGGTCCAAAAAATCAGAAGAAACATTGTATAGCTCGCTTGCTTCACAAACTATCTCTGTGGATCCGGAACCCAAATTTCAGGCTGCGGCTCCACCATCCAAATGTTTTTAGCTCCAGCCATTCAAAATTGCTTCAGCTCCGACTCCACAGACCTACTGCGTACTAGTCTCATTAGCCCGAGTTGCTGGACAATTTATCATTCGTTTGAAAGTATTCTCAAAATAGGAACTGTCCATCGGATTGGACTTCAAATCCAATGTTCTATACAAATCCATTGCTTCAAAATCATTCAGGCCGATATGAATTATGTTTCAAAAAATACTTAATTGCATATGGCAGCTCAGGCATTAATGGTTGAGCCTGAGTAAAGCGCGAGCGAACGAAGTCGAGAGAACGCCTGCTACGAACGATATTGTTTTATTCAGGTCACTTGAAACATGAAGGCGAAAGGCCAGATATGGAACGAAAATATATGAACAGTGACATGGCCCAAAGAAAAGAGCCCGAGTTAACAACTTAGTGAAGTGGGACCGTGGGTTGTGGCACAAATATACAAAGCAAGCAAGCTTGCGTTCTCCGATATGAATCATAATCGAAGACTCGGGCTCAGCCCGAGGAGCCCGTGTGCCGGAGTCGCCACTGCGCTGTTAAAAACACCAACAACACAGCATAAAAAACAGGCAAAAATGACACAGCACTGATACCTGTCTTAAACGCATTCAAAATCACAACTTCTCCGTATCTTGAACACAGAAATAACGCGACTGAAAAATCATTCTACAACTGCATTACATACCGGCATGCAAAGACAAAACAAAGCATATGTACCAACTAGCAAGTTGTCTGTAAGGATACCAATTTTGTTGCCAATGCAGAAATAAATATAGCTGTTTAGTGCTGTCAATGCAAAAACAAAAACACAACTGAAATTGATCTGTCAAATATTTAATTTTGCATATAAGATTTAGCAAAATTTCATATTTAGAATGGTGTTAAAACGCTTAAAATTACACCAATTGTTTAATGGTGTGGCACGAACTTTTTCCTACACACAAGCATGGGTGTCGGAAGGGCGGCACGAATTTAAAATTTTCAGCAAAAAAAGCTGTTTTCTTAGTTGTGAGTGGTAAAAAACAAATTTCACCACTTTTGGCCCCCTTAGAAAAACTTTTGGAAAAATCCACAAGTGCCCCCCTGGATAAATCCTTCCGAAGCCCATGCACACCAGCATATGAATTACACCATTTTTTGTAAAAACTGTGCTGTATTACACCATCTGGCAACACTGCTCAACAACACCAATGTGGTAAGCACTAAGCAAGCCATAGTAGGGTGACAGGCTATGCACGATGTATTCTGTCAAACAATTACGAAATCCTACCAAATTACAAAAAATATATTAAAAATAACATTGACAAAATACTGCCAAAATGCTGCAACGTTTTTTTCATTAAACAATTTACTTTAGCAATGGACCTAATACTAATGTTTCTTAGGCAATATTCGAAATTTAGAAGTGGGGAGGCCTAGGCCCATGCGGCCCCCCCTGTTCCGCCACCTATGACTGTAGCTTATTTTTGTTTGAGTCAGGGAAAAGTTTATCGATGTGGAAGAGCAATTACTGCAGCTAAGATTTACGCACTTGTACGCAATTAACGCAGTTGCCTTTTTCATGTATTGCACATATTTTGTTTCCTGACATATCAAGATTTTTTGACATAATTGAAAAGAAAGAAAGCAAGAGTGCCCCTACTTGGTTTGTCAGCCTTGTGCTCATCCATGCGTCACCCACGAAATTTCCCACAGGCGGCATCGCACGAGTGTTTTATTTTATTCCATTCCACTAACAACGTTTTTCGGCACTGACCAGCAGTGAAGTTTCTGCTAGTAATGGCACTCGGTATGCTAAAAAACTACCTAAACTCGTGCATGGAAGCAACTCTTAATTTTTCCATCGCGCATAAACACTGGATGCAAAAGCAAACAAAGGTTTTGTTTTCGGTCACGGGCGTCGACAGGATTTTTTCAGTGGAAAACGAAATTACAGAGTTTTGACACTAAAAGCCAGGTAAATGAAAAATGACCTATGTCGCTGCTAAAATCCTTTATAGGTTTGTTATCTAACTTTGGAGCATAACTAAAACCTTGGAAATGCATATTTAGACAAATAACTACGCAAAGTTGTTACAAGCCATTGGAAACAAGCTTGTCCAATTTGCTGTCTGAGAGCAATGCGCACACTTTTGAACTTTTTTATTATATTCTTACGTTTTGCGAAGTATCAACTTTTTTTAAATAAAATAACTTTTTTTTTTTGCTGTAACAAGTTCTAGTGCCATCGAAACCATCGCAATAAATAAAAACCTTACCAACGTTCTCATGCATTTCCACATCAACACACCATCAGATACAGTACTACTGCTTACGCCGTTGCGGCCGTACTATTGCGCTTGACAAGTACAAAGAGCATATAAGAAAACATTTTCTGTTGGAAATAAAGACTGATGACAGTGCAGATGCGTTTTTTTAAACGCAACTATAAAGAGTGATAACATGCGTTAACCTTGGCGATCTATTAGAATAAGGAAAAACAATATGAGAATCTAGTTTGAAATCGTTGAGGACTTCTTTCTGAAACAAAATGATTTCTTATTCCCTCTGTCGGATTGGACCGCAGCTATATTGAAAAAGATTGGGAAACATTTCAATAAAAAATAGGTGTTGATAATTTTTAGCGAAATCGGTTTCATTTTCAAATTAAATCATAAAGTTATCTGATACCGGCTTGTTTCCGGTGGAGACTGCTGTTACGTTAGGAAATAGGTACATATTCCAGCCAAAGTATTGCAGAATGAGATTTGCATTTATAACTGATTGTTTTGTCGTGGGTGGCTTGCCTGCTTCGATACAATAAATCACCATCCTGGTATACAGCGAGTGACTGTTGCGTACGTCATTTCCATTCCCAGAGAAAAACAGCACAGACCTCGAATTTTTCTTTTATGTAGCGTAGAAACAGTACTACTCGTTTAGCAACGCTTAAGCTAATTAACAGCACATAATTACGAGCATATGGAGCTCAGTTGAACTAGCCTACAAAAATTAATTTTGTTATTGCTGTTCAAAACTTAGGAAGTAACAGAACTACAACACCAAAGATTTGTTCTGAATTGTAGCTGTTTTCTTGGGTTCTACTTTGTACACTGCGGTCTTTCACAAGCGGTTCTGCAAAATTAATTTTCAATTAACGTATCACGTTAGGTTGAACCTAACTGTGTACCTGCAACTGCAATATATTTGATCTGATCTAACAACTAGTAAATTACCTGTGACAGGCAGCGCTATAAACACCGGGATAACGGGAATATAAGAGATAAATGGAAAAATGATATCGACATGAGTTTACTCAAGTCACATTTTTGGAAAAAAACAGTGCGCTTTGCACAAATAATTGAGGCTGTGCATTTTTTATTTTTGGTGCTCTAAAAACTCATGTCGTCACGCCGTCACCCTTTAAAAAGGTAAAGACTGCAGTGCGCCCCTTCACCGAGTTACGTGTAATTTGCATGTAGAAATCTGGTAAGCCTACAATTCCAGGACAACCTTCTGTGTTGCAATACACAGAACCATTTTACCTTACAGGAACAAAAGTGGCAGAATGCTATTCTTCGAAATAGTTATAGAAACTTGGAACGACATATCAATTTTATTATTCTGGCTGGTCACTCCACCTTTACTCCTTACTGCCCACGGTCATATTTGTGATTGATCAAACTGATGGCATAACGTCCCTCCCAGAGACAAATTATTAAACCAAGTGGGACAAAAATATTTTTCTAACTCTTGTTAGATATATTGTTGAGTTACCTAAATCGTAAAAGGTCAGATTTTGTCGCCTTACACAACCGGGAGTTGTTACCGCGGTTTGGTGCCACTTATAGTAAGTAACCAGCATTGCAACCAAACGTAAGTTTTTGACGGCTGTGGGTTTTTCTGCCGAAATGTCGCTCGTGACAAATCGTTGCATTTCAGTGTTTGCACATTTTCGAGTTCTTTGTTTAGAAGAGAAACAGCAATATTACATAAAAATCTCATTTTACTATTTCAATGATATTGAACCAGGTTTCCGAAATTGTGTGATGACTAACTGCTGGAAATGACACTTCGGAGAATTGACTATCTAGTGTCAAAGCACAAAACTCACGGACAATAAGATTTTTCACAGTTTCACTCGTTTGCTTCGCGCATTCCCCACAAGATCTCTTGATAGGTGTAAGCTGCGCCATGTCCTCGCGAGTAAGCGGAAATCGGCGGCACAACAAAGCCTAGCACAGCGGTCGGGTTTGGGCTTACCTGTGCCTTGCGCTGTGCCGCAGTTGTTGCATGTGTAAACCTGTATAGCGTAGCTAAGCTCACACTTCTGCAACAGATTCATTGAAACCACTTGATTCATACATTTCCAAACGTTGTTACACTGCCCTATAAGCGGAATACCTGCGTGTGCACTGGCAGAATGCGACACTTCAAAATTTTCTGTGCAGTGTATTAACGGCGTTTTGCCGAATTGTTGAGAACAAGTACACGTCGCAGTTAATTTCGCTGCTAGGTCTCTTCAGCGAAAAGTCAGAACCGCATGAAGTTGACGATCTGGAAAGGTAATTCTAATAGTGGTCGTCAGGCTCGTGATGTTTTAATGTTAACAGATGCACGTGGTGCGGAAGATTTCTGTTTGGCACGAAAACTTCAAAAATAGTGTTGACACATTTTGGATTACAATTGCAGACACTTGAGCTGAGGGCGGTCTTTAAAGAAGCTATCTTTGCCGTGAGGTGAAATTTAGTTAACACTGAGTTCATTCCCTTTCAACAAGCCGCTGTGGTTGAACTAGAGCAGTGTTTTTATTTTTAATTTTGCATTTGAAGGAATCAGCTGAAGTTTTGAGCCTGCTTGCTCCGGGTAAGATTTTAATACTAGTCATTCATCAATTCCCACTGCGCAATTCCCCGTGCGATAACGTAACGACGTTGCGGGACACGCGAACCCGCGCGTAAAAAAACACAAAAACAGTGAGCTCCTTTCTCATAAAAAAGATATTAGCAGGCGTTTTAGTAGGGAAAATAGTACTTCGCTTCCCGTTCTGTGCCGATGGAGTCATTGCAATTAGTCTCGTGTCAAATGTTATTATTTGCGACGCGATAGCAATAGATTCCAATTAGTGTAGTTGTATGTGAGTCCGTCCAGCATAGACTCGTCTCTGGTCAAAGGTGCAAATGCTGATCTCCCCTGGTTTCAATAAATGTTAATTTGAGCAGTGTTTATCATGTAGATTGGGTGTTTACAAAGTGTTTATCTATTGAAAACATAATTAAGAACTTTTCATCACGCTTGGCATGTGTGTATTCAACATCTGTACCCCGGGTTTACAAATGGTAGGTTTTGATCGTTCATGCAGGCATGCTCTGGCAGATTACATTGCCAGGGCCAGCGTTAACAGCGCCGACTTCTTCGGTTTTTCATGCCAATGAGGTAATAGTCACCTAAAAATTCATGGCAAATGACACAAGCCTTCGGTATACACCCGAAGTTTGCAAACAATAATTTCAAATCTGTCACGACATCCACAGTTCAAAAACAAATCATTTCACAATGATCTGTTTTTGGATTTCAAACTTCCCTTCCGAGCATCGCAAGTTAACACGCTAAAAACTACAACTTTGTTTTCTTGACAGTTTATCTCTTTAAATAAAAAATAGATGTGTACCATATTCGCCTGGCTCAGAATTTTCTATAAAACGGAAAAATTTGCCTCTGTTAATAACAACCCAATTTCTTGAAACTTGAAAGTAGTTATTTTACGGTTGACCAGCTGAGTTATGTACTCAATTGAAGCGATATTGCCTATATCTTCTGAAACTTTTCAGAAATTTTCTCGAATCAGGATTTGCCCTGCTGTACAAATTAGGTTTGTGCAAATATGCTGCAATCTTGCTAGCTGAAAACACCTGGCTTGCTGAAAAATGCTAGAGAAGGCTGAATCACATTGAAGAAATGGTTAAAAATGTCATGCCGAAATACTATTGATGATGCGTACTTGATTATTTGACTTTTGAAATATTGCGCATGATGGCTGTACGTTTAGGATGGTTACAGTGAAACTTTTTTGTGCCCATCTGCAATGCTGAACAGGGTTAACCAAAGCCGCAAACATGAGGAAGCCGATGCTGTGCACTATTTCATTGGCGCATTGGTCCACACAATAAGGCACGTACGGTACAAGCGGTAAACATGGCTGTGCGTGGTTGATCACTTGCGGCGGCTTGCCAACAGTCGTGAAGCAGTTCTCAGCAGTAAGGTTATGGCAAGACATTGAGCAGAAATGATGATGATACTATCTCAGTCATAATACTTACTAATATTTAAGCAACAAAACTTTCAGTGCGGTGGACGTTGCCATTTTTGTAGACCTTAGGCTTATTTAACAGCATTTCGAAGAAAGGCTAGCAAGTACTTCACAAATACTGCAAAAATAGTCCTCGACTGACAAATGAAAAATCTAGCAATAACTTCTAAAAAAATGCTGCTCGACTCACGACTGGATAGATGCTTGGTATTCGCATCGTGAGGTATTTTACAGAGTCATAATTGAGAAAAAACCCATGATAGCCACGACGTGGTTATTGGGGTTGCTGCCATGCAGGAAAGGCGGTTAGTTTTTGCGTGGGCTACATTAATTTATTATGAGAAAATGTACCGAAAACAATAGTAATTCATCTTTGTGGTTCTACCTTACGTCGATGACTGTATTTTATCTTGTGTTGCTTAAAATGTGCGAACTGCAAAACGTAGTGTTCTTTTGCTGTGATAGTTTGGTGTGAAGTTATGCACTGTACCTGCTTTGAGTCGAAGCCAAGCTAGCCTCTCCAACCCGCGATTCGGCCACCGCTTCATTGGCATTGTTTCCTTCACGCTTCCTTTGCATAGTTCGATGACTAGCCAGGAAAACAAAGCGACTTACAATCAGCTTATCAATGCAAAACCACCTTGCAGTGATTTCGTGCTATAGAATCCTCTGTGTGATCATCTTGGAGTCGCACAACGCCGCAAATTTCATAGCCCTGCGAACCACTTAAATTGCCCACTAGCTTTTGCGCAACGCTGTGGAAGCTGAGGTCAGCATTAATCTGGGTTTATTGCAGGGAAGTCTGATGTAATAGCATCGGTAGAAATAACAACGACTGGGTGTAGCGAGGCAATCTGAAGTATGCTCCCAGAGTTTTTGCTCAGCAATTTCGCAGTTTTCCGTACATGATGATGTAGGTGATTAAAAAACTATTATATAATGTACAATTTAAACTACTTTATTTTCTGCAATTGATAAACCGTGATGGTTTTTATTTTAAAATTTGTTCACTTTTGAAGAAATGTAATATGTAACATCAACAACATAATACTGGCTTAACGTAAATATCCACACATGATTTTCGGCAACACCACACAACGTAGAAAGCGAACCGAAGCAGATTGCCCGTGATTGACAAAAGAAAGGAAGTGGACTATTGCGAGAGAAAGGTTGAGAGAATAAAAGAAAAAATCAAGAGACGCATGGAGGAGCGACTTACATTACACAGGGTGTTATAGTGATGTCATTATGCTCGACAGCTTCAAGCTTTTTGACGGCACAATGATTCGAGTGATGTGACGTTTTAGCCGTTTTGCATTTATTTGAAGCTCGCTGCAACTTGGCTATTAGTAAGGTAAGCTGAAGCAAAACTGGACCGGTCTGTGTTTGATGTAGTGTAATTTATCAAGAAAGGCTGCCAGCCTTATAGATCGTGGAGTAGTGTAGAGTGATTACAGCACTAGTGCTAAAGGCAAATAAAAAGATTCTTTCAGTAGCATGGTCCCTGTATTTTCTGTCAAGCAAATGTTGAACAATTGGAGCAGGCGTTTATGGTAGCTGATGAGAGCGGCAACCTAATTTGCTTAGGTGGTTTTTATAGATTATAACGGTAGCGCAAACAGAAATAACGGTAATGTCTGGCGATTTGGATTTTGTACTTTATTATTAGGAAAGTTTAACTTATCATCATTCAAATTGGTGTGCCCATTCCTGTTGATTATTGACAACCGCTTTATTTTACCCAGTATATTCAGTGATTAAATTTGTGACATTTGACTGGGTTTCCGTGTTGCAGGCTGCTCAGTGACTGCAGTTGGTATCTGTATGCATATTCGAAACTACTGGTAGAAAGTTTTAGTTGTAATGTAAGGCTTTTATTTAAGCGTTTGCCTTTCCATTTGCTATGTTATGATTTGCTGATAAATTCACTAGCCAATACGTCAGCTTTGTATCTTTCCCCTTTAGTGAATGAATTTGCTATTCAGTGTTTGGTATAAGTTGTGGTGGAATTTTGAAGACGTGAGAACAAGATGACAAACGGATTATTTCAGTTGATCTGAAAGACGTTTCGCCACATTGGCGATAGACTTCACGACTCGCTTGGAGCGCTTCATAATCGAACAAGCGCTGCGTCAACGTTTACCAAAAGCATCTTCTCTTTGAGCTCTTTTCGTGATTAAAAGAGAAAGGAAAGATGACGAGCAGGCATAATGTACACTCGAGGGGAAACATTGGCCAGCGCTCGGACCTCGTCACGGTAATCTACAGATAAGCACTTAACGTTACACTGCTTTATCGCTGCTGTGTTTTCGCTTGTACGGTTTGAAGTGTTTTTGCGCATTTAAGCAATTTAAAGTCTAACAGCTAACATGACTGGTAAAATGCCTCCCATGTCCAAAAATTTTACCTAGTGACGTGTACGCTGCAGCACAGCTTGGTGCTTCCCTCATTAGGTGGCCTTTCCCGCATTTCTGCGGTCTTTCTCCTTAATCGTTGCACTTTTCTGTTGACTCTTTTTTATAACTTCAGTAACTACACTTGTTCTCCGCTTCTCTTGACAAACGAAAGGATTTTCGTACAGCTGGCGGCGCCGTGTATTGAAGTCAATTCTAGATGCAAGCAGTTACATGCGAACAGCAGTTGTAACTGATTAAGGTTGCTCTTGGATTCTTTATATTTTTGACATTTATGAGCTACATACTGCTCAATTTTTGTGTGTTTGGCTTTGCCTTATATTTGTATACATGTTCCAAATTACTTTATATTAAGTCCTACACTTAAAGATGGATACATTTATTTTCAGTTTTGTGTAAATGTAAGATCCTATTTATTTTGTCGATTACGTACTCGTGTTCATGCAAACAAACGACTAGTGATTATGTTGACAGCTTTTTAGCCATTGTTGCTCACTGAAGATTGTTGTTTGTCTACTGAAGCAGCTTAAGCATGGGGTAAATTTGTGCAAGTTATACTGCTCCCGCGTACCCATTTTTACATCTTATTTTAGTTTACCCAAATAATACATCTACCTGCTTCCAATCCAACTCACTGTAAAATTTTTATTCCCAACCTCCCGCGAACCAAGAAGTTTGTCCACTCCTGGCTTAGGTTGTGCTTGCATTTTTGGTACCTCCTCGGTCTCATTTTACATGTCTGAAAACTCAGTTTTGTTGTTGCAAATTAGTCTAGGCACCTGCTCAGGGTTTCATGATTTCATAACACGTAGAGGTGATACGTGGCGGAGGCCAGTGTAAAACGCGGCGTATTTTTCATTAATTTTGCTCCGAGAATTTTGAAATCAATTGGGATTTTTCACCGCCATTGAATAGATTATTACGTAAAGATCTCATCATATACTTTGAACATAAGTTTTGAAAAGCTGAAAAATCCAGATAAACTTTAAGATCGTTAGCAGTACTGAAATTTTAGTTTATCTTAGAAAAGTTATCGAATGATAACGTGATGACAATAAATTAAAAAAATTCCGTGTTAAAGCGTTTTGCTTAGTCTGAAATTTTCCGAATGTAAGCTTGACTCTGATGCAATCCCTTTGATTTGCCTCTTGGTGAAAGGCAGTGTATGTCATGTTTAGATTGGCGTCTGAAGCGATGTGGCAAGAAAGATGCGTTAACACCAACGTGGCGATTAACTGAGATTATGAATCTAAGAAACATGCTGGTGTAAATATTAACGCTGGCAGCGAACCTGGCGCCCGTGAATGCTTTCAGGCGTCCGTGGTTCATGACTACTTCGAGTTGAATTGCGCTTTCCGGCATGCGTGCGTTACGGTGCTTCGCTTGGTCATCAAACATAATGATGTGTCGTAAAAGGAGTTTTTCGTGTTCCGAAGTTACAATCAATGCTTGCGGCCAGTGGTTCATCACTGCAATTCCTGTGCAGAAAATTGCAGATCCTCCTATACAAGCCTTTGAAACAAAGCCGGCATCCTGGTTCATATGTTTTAGTAATTTTTTGAGTAATTGCCAATATACGAGGTGAGCGTCGCATTAATTTGGAATATAAACAAGCAACCTGCTCCTCGTAATTACCACACAATTTCCCTGATGTTAAGCATCCTCCATTTTCCGTTTGTAGTAATTTTATGCCTGCGCAGAAGGGCACACTTGAGCTGAAGGGCGTACAGAACACATGATAGAAGCTTGCAAATTTTTTTTTTCAAATCCATGCTTTTTAGTTCGTTTAATTAACCCATTTTGGGTTGCTCAAGAGTGCGTTCCTTGTCCCTTGCATTTCATCACCTCGAAGCAAGGACTGCACTCTGCTGTCCTTCAGCTCACCGTTGTAAGGCGCGAAAAAGTATTATCCAGTGGTATGTCAAGCTGACTTCCTGCTAATTTTTGATCTCCCACTGCTTGTGTATGTGTTGGAATCAAACTTCTACTATTATTATCCTTTCGTTACGCGCGCCAATTTAACGCTCCGGTGTGAAAATCAGAGGAGACCGTTCGTGGAGTTCGGTGTCACTATATGCTCTTGTTGTGGTTTAGGGAAGATGCGTGAGCTCTTCGTTTTCAGCGTTTGTGTTAACCTGGGTGTATCCATGAGTTGTTGTTTGGACTTTTTCAACGCTTACTTTACTGTTTATCAATCAATTACCATAGTTCGTTTTGACAGCTTCGCTCGGTATTAAACTCACGTTGGTTATAATTTGCAGTGGGTCGGAGGAAGTTGTGGTCGACACGGCTCCTACGTGTTTTACAAAGCTTTTCGGTTTCATCTTTTACCGATTTTTGGCCCTTCCACGACGCCCGTCTCTGGTTTGAGGAACCGCTCCAGAGAGCGTCGTAGTGGTGCTGCAAAGACCGAGGAGTATCCAAGCGATGAAGCGGAGCGTGAAGGGCGTGTCAGGACAAACCAAGAAAGAATATTGTCCTTAGGAGAATTCTTTTTCGTGCAATGCCGTCCGGAGGACCCCGTGTGCGTTGGAGAGATCCAATTACTCTGGCATGACAAACACTCCGGACAAGACTTGTCATCTACTCGACTATACTACTTGCCGGAGACCACACCAGCTGGCCGGGCGTCGCAGCATGGAGAGGTGAGTCGACGCACACGTATTTGTGAATAACCGGCTCTTGATACCCATTGTAAAAATGCGCATTGTTACAAAAGACATTGATTTCATTTGCGATCGATCTTTGCTAAATGAGTATCTTCAGCAGGATTAGCTNAGTGTTATCAATCCGTCAAAGCGCTTTTACGGTGTAAAAGGTAGACTTTCTCGCAGAAACCCTAGTTTACATGGAGTTGTATTTAACTCAAGGAGGCCGCAATGCACAGTTGAGAATTTGTTTCTTCTGAGCTAACTACATTTTTGGATCAGTTGATTCCTTTTCTTCTGGTGTTCTGGAGAGTAGTTTCAGTTCAAGCCGTTACTCCGAACAAATGGGTCGGTGTGGAATGTTTGCAGGTAATTCCTGGAAGGTTTTTTGAAAAGTATTTAATTTCGATCGCGTCCAGTTGTATGCTAAATTGAAAGCGTTCCGTTGTTGAGAGTGCCATGGTAGAGACGTGTAAGCGGGCGGCAAATTGAATAAGCTCGACGAGTGAGTAATGTAGTCGTTAGTTTCGGAAGGGGCTTGAACATGCATTGCTTGCCAGGCGTAGCATCAAAGTAAAATGACTATATATAAATATCATGCTAAAAATCTGCTGATCCACGCTTGCTATCCTAACAATTTTGAATGACTTTCTCCCTTGCACTTGCCACAGCTGTTTGCATCGCTGTTGCTTACGCGGTGCACCTTCCCTCCTTGACATCACTGACCTACATGCGAGACTTTTGGTAGCCAGTGGTTTGATTTCACCTTGTCGCATGTGCAACGTTGTTGCTGGACAAACCCTATAAGTAAGCCTTACCGGACAGGCACTTCCACTTTTATTTCACGGAAAGCAAGTTAGCCCGATCGCCCAGGTATACTATGCAAGATTTTAAGAAATTTGGAAGAACCAACAAATCGGCGCAAAACGAACAATATTGCCGTGACAACTTCGGTGTGTCGTCTTTTGTTTCCCAAGGCTTTCGACCGCATTTCTTTCGTTCTTTTGGTGTCGCGCGAAGCATGCACAACACAAGTCTTCGTTGTGCGTTAGATTTGTCGCTGCGGTGACTATAAGGTGCATACTCTTCGCGGAATGTTTTACGCCGGCGCTCACCGTTTTTGATCGAGAAAAGCACGTCGGCTGGTTTACATCGGAGCTTCTACGCATGCAAGAAATCAATATTGACTGCTCTTTGCCTCATTTGAATCGAAGCATGCGCTGTGGTTATTTGATGAAATACTTGTGCGCGGTTTGCTATATCTATGCGACAAATTCCAACGCTGTTCGTCCTGTGCGTTTGGAATTTTGATGTAACAAAAATTTTTGTGGGCTGCGGAATATTTTTTTCACATTTTTACTCAATACTGGAATGCTGACCATTTTCACGAACGGGATTGACACTTGGGTTGTTGCTGTTATTTGCATGGAACTCAGGATTGCATGTGCGATACACAGATAACGTTTTGCTACATCGACGGCATTCCATATTTTTCTGTCTCGGTTTAACGCCTTGCGGCGCATGATTGTAATCGCCCTATTTGACAAGGTAAAAGTCGTTGCTCAAGGGCTAACGTCATTTGAGTAGTCATTCATTATTAATAGATCTATCCTAACTAGCATCTGCGGTGCAAACATGTAACAGTGTCTTGCAGTAGAGCTCACTCAGAATTCTGAATTGAATCGTTTATATTTTTCTGACTGCTTCACCCAAAATGAGATTCACTTCACTGCAGCAATTAGTGACAGGCATTACATTTCTGTTTATAGTGCGTACCGTTAAAACCACTGGATTCCGAAATTAGGTTCGTTGAATCGGCTATTGGCGAAAAGTTCGCGTTTGATGTGAAAACTGCCTAAAAGTTCATATGTTCTTCTGAAAATTGAAGGAATGTTCCCTGAATACTTTTACATTATTTTCTGAATGTTCTTTAAAATTTTCACCAGCGTTTGCATTTGAAAAAAGGTAGGTTAAACGATTCCGAATAGGGCTAAGCTAGTCGAGCTTTTCTTGTCGGTCTTGTTATAGTTCTAAATAATTTATCCGATTCGTAGTGACGACATTAAACCTGAAGCAAAGTGACACTTCAGCGAATTGTGTTTGTTTTGTGTTTAGCTTAGGAAATCCATTGCGCTGCTTGGTCAACCACTCCGGCCAAAGCTTTTTTAGTTTTTTTAACCTTATTTTCTATGTGAAGCTCTGAGTTTTTTTGCATTTATTCAAATTTCGTCGCTTGTGTGTTCCAAGTATTGCGTTGTCATTCGTGCTAAAAATCGTAACGCCGCCGTCATAAATTTTTAATACCAGCCTCCTGGTATTGTCAAGCAGCCCTGGGCATATGGTAGCAACAATGGTAGGATGCAATGCACATTGGCGGCGTGCGGGCGCTAAATCAAGGAAACGCCTGTTGAATGAACTCTCGATGTATGGAAATTTGCAAAACCTGCGCTCTCACAACTGCTCCGAAAAACGCTTTTCTTATGCAAGGTGGCATGAGAATTAATTAGCGTCTCGGAATTTCAAGGAGTTAAAGTCTAGTTTTACACATTTCTCAATGCCATTTCCGGAAAAGGTTGATTTTATCGGCAAGATAAATTCGCAGAAAAGCACGCTGTTTTGGTCAGTGCCTACGCTGCTTGATTTCTAATTTTAACTTGCGGAGTGACACCAGATTGTCGTGGGAAAGCTGGACAATAGCTTTTGAGCTCGCTGTTCGTTTTTTTATTAGTACGAAACTGCGGCAACCCTTTGCAGGGCTAGGGATAAGTTGGTCCGTTTCGTAGATCCTCTTTCAGCGCTGGCTCAGCCATGCTTCTACAGCACAACCACGCGGAGCGGGCTTTTCACCTGCAACGCTGTGTCACTGGTGACCGACCTTGGTTCGCCGTTGTTTACTCAACCGGATTTTCGACTTAGTTGCTCGTTTGCAGTTGAGTAACGTAATATGAAGCGGTGATATGAATACTTTAACCGCGCAGTAAAAGCTGTTGTTTGTTAAACGCTTTTGGAATTGCAGCGAGGTTCTAAGCTGTGACACCCTATTCCGCACTATTTTCTCCAAACATTTGATTCTTGTAACATTTGATCAACTTATGATGTAGCTTGCTGGGCCATTTAGTTGCTGCCTTCCTTGCAACTCTCCAGCTTCGCTGTGTCTTCAGAATCATTGCGTCAAGCAACAAGCTGCTATTAACTGTAGTGTTTGTTAACTGCAGTAGAATCAATAAAATCTTCTTCGTTTTTCTTTTCTAATTTTATGACCATAACGAAAAGGGGACTGTTCTTCCTTGGACATTGAAAATACATTGGTGCAGACTCCCGCACAAAATTACTGGTGCATTTTTTTGCACAAATTTCTTCCGTAATGTTTATTAGCTTTTCGGCAGCTTGCACATGCGTTGTGAAGCAGGTGAAAACGAGTTGCATCAAAAAACTGTAGGGGCTTCGCAGTTACGAAAACACGCATTCCAAGCTTCTTGTTGTTGTGTAGTTGGGTTATGACTGCTCGCGAAAATACCACTCGTTTACATTGAAATTAGCTGAAACCTCTACCACAAGTTAACAGGCCTGATCACATGCGAATTCCTGCGTTGTTTGTGGTATCCTCTCCATTATATTTTGCTAGAGCTGGTAACCCAACGAAATCGCGCCATACAACGCACCGATTTTACGTAACCGAGGGCCGTGGTGTAAAATCCTGATTTCGCAAAAAGTCAATTACCATTGCAGACACGTCATTCCAGCGTTCAGTGAAATGAGTCAGTCGCTGATCGCCGCGTTGCGCTGATGACGCAATGCGAGATCTACCTGCGGTTTCAAGCTGGTGAGAAGTGGAAGTGAAAAAATTCAGAGTACAAAATTTACTGCGTGTGGTTGCGTCAACATCCAAATATTTTCCGTTAACTATAGAAGCGAACACTAAATCGGTTTGCTACCATTTTGTCAGTGGAATCCCACCTGACGTAACAGTTTCGTTTTGAGTTCGTTGTGATAGCGAAGTGTGAACTAGATAGATACAAAAAATCAAAATTTGCATTGCCTTCTGAAACAGTTGAAGTTTTGACATGCCTCAACTTTTTATTTCTTAAAATCAAAATGAGGGCCACGATATTAAGTGTATGCAGTGAAACCTTCGAATTTAAACATTTCTTCTGCCAGCAGTTACGTTCTGTGAAGCAGTTGCTTCACGGGCACCACAGCCGTCTGTCTGCTGGTCCTCATTTGTCGCGACATTTCACAACCGACTCCAGCGGCCTCACCGGTCAACAATCAACACTTTAGTTTTCGGCAAAGTCAGTGCTTAAAATCTGTCAGTTAAGTAGTTGATTTGAAAAATAAAATTAAAAACAATGGTTGGAGGTTTTTCGCCGTATCCCAGGGTGGCATCAAAACTTTTGCTGTTTGACCAACTACCGTTTCGTAAGTTTCCATAGTGGAAATATTTTGTTTACCTTCCGATATTATTGAGTCTTTTAACATTATATGCTTGCTGTTTCGCTTGAGACGCTTCTCCAAAAACTGTTCTGAAAAGGCTTTAGGACCATTATGTGAAGTAGCTCTGTGTTAGGTTGAACTGAATTTTCTTATCAGTTGTTACTAGCATACATCAACCTGAAGTACCCAGATTTAACTGAGCTTCGGATACATACAGTTGGCAGTCAATGTTTACAATTATTCATCACGTAACCGCTGGTAACGTATTGAGCCGTGCTCTCTGCTGCTTTTAACATCCAGAAAGGAAATTTATGCGAACCACTAATCTTGCTTGGAAGTGAAGCGCGCATATCCTCAGGCATACGGTAAACAATCGACCTCCGTACGCCCATTGTGACGTCATTGCGCAATAAAAACATCATTTGTGCCAGTAAAAGAACACCGTTACAAAAACGCAAGATTCGTTTGTAGTCATTCGGTAACTAATCAGTCCGTGATAATGAAGCCACATTCACAAGCAGTGAGCGGCGATGCCAAGTATGGGGCATCTCCGCGAATCATTATTCAGCCTGTGTCACACTTCCCAGTAGCGCGCGGGAAGCCGTAATTTCCTATTCCTACTGCTGCGTATCGCGCTGAAACGCTGCAGCAAATAAATAGCCGGCAAGATAGTCAATTAACGTGTTTTAACATTCTTTTGAGTTTCATCTTATCACCTTTTTTTCTGCAAATTGTATCGGCTATTCGCAATAGTAACATTCGTAATTTATTCACTGTATATCACGCGGCTGTTACTTTTGGATAAGAAAGTAAAAATCGGAGCGTAACTAGGCCATGGAATACACTAGTTTGAGAACAACATGTCACCCACGTGTGCTTTTTCTTAATGCGCGGGTGCGGTTTTCTTTTGTCTTTGCAAGCGAGAGGCGGCAACAGCTAGCGCTCGTTTATATTCGTAAAAAGATGAAGCCTGTTTCAGACATCAAGGGAAACCGCTACTTTTAATCTTAATTTTGCCACGAGAGATTAACTACCAATCTCGAGTGTAGGTAAACAGCTTGACATCGCGCACCCGAGTGTTGCACGACAGTTCACTTTGCTTTGTGGAGAGCAGAGCGGCGATGATCTGTGACGCGCCTTTTGCTTGCATTATTCGGTTATTGATGTCATGCATTGTTTCAGTACAGCTGGACGTGGACCGTTAACTTGAATGGCCATCAAACTGAAACATATTTTCCGTGATCTGTCTTGTTTCAAACTTTACGGGGCATAGTTGATGAGTCGGTGTATTGTTGCGCTTGTTAAAATAGGCTCAGCGCCTGTGTCTGTCCACGTTGAGCGATTACTTCCTGATCAGCGCTATTTCTTGCAGCATATTCAAAGCAGTGCGTATGCCTTGCAGTTGATGCGCCGCGAATGATGAATATCAGCATAAATTCTGCTGTCTTTGGCTACAACCTATTTGCGAAAGTTTTAGGCAAGGTATGAATGACTTGTAATATTTCACGGGCGGCGATTATTCCTGATTTGAGTCGGAGGCGAAAGCGATGAGATAATCATCGCCTTTCCCAATTTCTGGCCAAAGGTTTTGCACCGCTTTATTTCATTTGAAGGAATATGCGTTTTTCAAATGCTGACAACTTTCGCACTGACGCACGGACAACTCAAGTGCTTTGTTAGCATTTCGATAGCACATTCTAAACGTTCTATTGCGACCGTCAATTTGTGCGTATTTTGCGAACTCGCTGTGAAATGAGTGGCTGATTGAGAGACGCCCTGGCTTCACAGATCTTTTGCCGTGGATGCGTTTGCTCAAGATGAGCTTTGTTTAAAAAAAAAAGCTTGAAACAATGATTCGAGTGAAACTGTCAGAACTGCCGCGATGTTTGCCTTCGCTACACAGGGTGCTGTCCGCTATTTCACCACTCTCTGTTGCTCATACTGGGCGCGCACCGCCCAACACACCGGAAATAAGCGTGACCAACACGTTGCGGCTACAGGTATACTGTCATGAGACGCAAGTGTTGGTCGATGTTAGTCGACTACCCCTACGCCGCCGAGGTTTGCGTGTTTTATCCGGACGCTTGTTATTGGCTGGCCAAATAGATTGTAAGCCTGCTTGCAGAAAGCTTGTTGCGAGTATAATTGTGTGTCGTTCCAATCGCCATTGATTTGTTGCTAGATTTTATACGAGTAATATCATCTACGAATGCCTTGTCCTATCCTACGAATTAGTCGTCTTTTTGTATATTGGTTGGTTTCAAGACGCCATCGATTTCGAGGAAAAGAATACGAGCGTTGGCTTCAGCTCTTTTTTCCATTCAGAGCCAACGTATCGGCTGTCGGTAATGATACTGCGCGTTTTCTTATTGTGCTGTCACAAAAACATACAATTGCAGCTGCTATGGGTTGTCAATCTGCGCTGGGATGTACTCTTCCTTGATAGATCGTGAGCTATTTTAATCGAGCCAGCTTGCCGCTGGCTGACTAAACTACTGACACACCGTTGGAAGTTCTATTTGTGAAAAACAGTGCCGTGTTTTTTCGTTTCCTTTTTTGTTCGCTTAATCAACCCTTCCATTCATGAACCGTTTCGCACCAGCGCTACTTAAAGGAGACGTTTGCGTTTTAAAAGGAGGGCATTGCCATTAGTGTTCCTAGTAATTGTCTTTACAGTTGCCGCTACACTACTCGAAGAGACCCTTTGCCTGAGACATGATTCGTCTTCTGTTGTTTTACGAAAAAAGAAGTTATCAACATTGTTTTGTATGTCCAATTTTTTTCTTCCATCCATTTTTGTGCGCAACAGATTTATCTTCGTGTCAATGAGGTAATTGAATGAAGCGTATCATTTGTGCACGGCGTGATGGCTCGGGTTTGTAGTGGGCCAGATACGTTACTGCTAACCCTAATATTTGTGGCTGATCTGACGCTACTGTAGTTGGCTACTTCGAGAGAGCGCCGCATTCAGTTTTAATCATTCGCGTAATAACCTGTTGCTCGAGCTCGCTTTAGTCGTGAGGTGTTGTCGCTTGAACGAAATTTTGGAAAAATTGACTCGGTGTAGCCACACCATGCTCCCGGAACAAACAATTTTATGTGACGCATCGGCACTTTCGAAAAGTCTTAAGTTAAATGTTAATATGAAATTACGGTGCAGGTCTTAGGTGGCCCGAACATTTGTCAGTTGCCGTATGCACCTACGTTTCCTGAGCTCTTGCAATGCGCTCAGCCGTTTGGTGTGGGATTAATAACACTGTCAACAGATGGTGCTTGTAAGTACGACACCGCGTGATAAGACAGATTACGTGCTCTTCTTGGTTTCTCTCTTTCCCTCTTAAAGGAGAAACGCTTCCCTCACTCCTTGCGCGCCATGTGGGTCAGTGGTGGTCGTATCTTTTCAAATCGCTTTGTCCACGATTTACTGTCGCAATTTTTCCGTAGGCTTTGTTTCTTTTTGGTTTCGCTGTCAAGTTCGAATTCGAAGTGCCCTGGTTGCTAAACTTGAGCCTCCACAACTACCTTGCACATTGTATGCTACTCAAAAATAATGGACCACCAAAGGTTTATTTAACAAACCACTCAGTAATGTTTGATCAGCTCGACAGCGAAATTTCGCACGTTTACTCTCGAGCCAACCATTCCGATTGCTTATGTTAAGCGCATCGAACGCCTAAGCGTGCTCTGCCATTGTTTGCGGGAAAAGCATGTTACCAGCAAAAACGGAAGCAAGAGCGATTTGCTCGTTTTCCTTTTCGTGCTACTCATAGTGATCATCATCCGTGCTCAGCGGCGTCATCTTCACGTACCATGTTCATTCTGTGAGTCAGTCAGTGACAGACATGTCATACCTGCGCCGCACGGGTCGTTCGCGTTTTCCGAACTTTCGCCTGTCATTTGAAATTGCACAACCGCGTAATCGATCGCATTACGGCGTGTCGTGCAAGGTGCAGCAGCCCCGATCATTTTGGCGACCAACCAACGTTGAATACAGCCCATCGGTATGTGTTTGCTGAAGGTCATGTTGTCGCGAACACATCGACTTATGCGAAGCAGCGTTTGGAAAAAAATCAGCAGCAACAATGGCACGGTTGAAACCTTGTTCATTCTTAAAGTATTCAAGCGTGTCGTAATAGCACCTCACAATGTAAGAGATTCCTTTTCCTTGGAAGAAAGGGGCTGTAGGGGCTTCCATCAACTGATCGCTGTTGCTCAATATGCCGCTGAAGTAAGGTTTTATTTATAGCTTCAGTCTCAACTTTTCACTAGTTTTTGTTTATGAGTGGGTGTAAATATGTGTTTAAACTTCGGTCATTAACTAGTATATTGTTTGTTTACTCGTAAGTAATTCGTATTTTCATGAAGCTGTCTATTTCAAAATAGGCTTTTCACGGCCCCGGTTGCTAAAACTCGAGCATAGAAAAGTCTTGTGGACCTGCGATGTTTTAGCGCTACATAATTTCCGCCATGTATTAAATTTCAACCAGACGCGGTGCGAGAAAGAGCTCTTCGTTGTTTCTTTATTCTCCTGCATCGTGACGTCGGTTGGTTGTGTAGTCACTCGTGCACGAGAAGCCGTGGTGATCTTTGACGTTTTCAAAAGTATTTTAATGTGTAAAAGTTTCATGGGCTTGGTTCAGTGAGTCCGGATCAACAGAGCTGCGGCTCTTCAAAGTTGAACCTGCCGTTTTTGTTTATTAGTAATGTCAGTCACCAATGAGCAGTGTCTCGCAAACAGGTTTTCTGACATTCAGAAAGTGTTGTGTGCAATAGTTACCTTACACAGTTTTTTCCAAATGTTTATTTTGCTATTATTCTTGTTTTCGGAGGGCCTTCTGGTGTTTCCGAGTACTTTCAACAAGTCGCGCATCGTGTATGTGTTTTAAGCAGTTATCCAGAGGCGTCACAGTCCTCGATGAGTTAGAGGCAATGTTTTATGGTTTCCTGCTCCACAGAACTCATGCAGTCTGTCCCAAATGCAAATTGTTTCAAACCTGGTGTCCTTTCATTGCCAGAACAACTTTCATTGTTCAAGCGCAGCCAGAAGACGAGCGATTAACTGCGTTTTGGTCTACGCAATGTCCCTCGTAACATAGTACATGCAAAATGTGCAGGTTTATCAGAATCGCATCTAGCGCTGCGCCCAAAGCTACACCAAACCCGTTGACCACGAATTCCACCTAGGTTCGCATTGAATAAATGCATTGTTTGGTCACAATTGTTGTTGATCAATGGGGAGTAGGGTTGACATCAGTGACTCAGACCAAAGCACAAAATGTATTCGGAGAGCGTTGGGCGAATTGGCATGTGGCTTTACATCGCGTAACTAGTCCATGTCGCTTGCACTGCAGTGAATCTTGGCCTGGTCGCATTTCGGTGTGAAATTGGCGGCTTATTGAATGTCAAGCGGTGTTGCAGCGAGATCATGTTTGCGATCCTCAGATAATCCGACCTGGATTGAATGCCAGCTTTTAAGCAATCGCGCCGGGCGTCACTTGTTAATGATGGGTTATTGCATGTGAGCTGTGCTGGGTTTCTATTGGTGCGTTTCGCCATGTAACACGCTGTTTACAGCTGTGTACCTAAGGCGAATACAGGCAGGTCGAGATTAAACGAATGAATCACATTTCCATTCTTTACGTCGCGGTTGAAACTAAGCCCACATGAGTTGCGTAGCTGTAATTGAACTGCGGTATGGAGTCAGCAAACATAAGCGTTTTTACTCGTTGGTGTAGTTTTTGCATTTCATTACAGCTGCGCACTGCTGGTCGTCACTTCGTCTCAATTTGCAGCAGCAGCGTTGTAGAACTGTTTGAAAATCCAACTGACGTTCAAAAATTTATACGCTGCTATTGATTTTTCGCTGTGGTTATTAAAGTAATATTGATTTTATCGGTACCAGTGTTCTAATCGCTGTCTCAGCAATAGTCGATAGAGCTACCGAATGCGATCAATTTCGGTTAATAATACGTGAAGGTCAAAAACCCGAAGTTGAACGTTGTATGCGATAATGGCTGACGAACTGCGAAGTTGGAAAAGTTTTGCGGTTACTTAGCGCGATTGCAATTGACCGTCCTTGATGTGGTAGCGTCACGCCAAATCACCATCTGGAAATTCGTTTTTGCAAATAGTGGCCATCAATAATTTACCGGCAATGGCCGACGAAAAATTGGTTTTGTTGCGCGGTGCTGCCGTTGGTACCTGGTTATTTGCTCCGATTTAATGGTAGCGGTACATGCAAGACGCGCACACCCCGCTGGCAGTCATATCGAGGTATCCGTCTAATAGCCTATCTTTTATTCATATACATACAACTCCAGCTGAGAAGTATTGGTAACTAGCAGGAAAACGCAGTTATGTTTTTTGTAATTCGTATTGCTCTTATTTCTATCATAAAAGCTGCAAAATATCACGGAAGGTTGTTGCGAGTGACCTGCTATACTCAAAAACCGTGGTCTTGTAGACCGTTACGCATGGCACATTAGAAGTTATTTTGCTTCGAAATCCCATGGGTGCACGCCTCAGAAATTTATGTGAATTTTCTGTTTCCATTGCTTGTCGGTTTTGTGTTTGTCGAATGAATAATCCCATGTGAGGCTAAATATGAGCTGTTTGTGACTCTTCCAGGAACTCTGCTTTTTGTGATAACTGCGTGAATCAGATTGGAATCGATGATCCTCGTCTAACTCCAAAAAAAACATCTTTTTAATAATTAATTGCGAGCTTAGGTATGGTTAGTTGCATTGAGCAAATAGTCCATCACGAATTTGTTACAGCTTTTTAGGCCAGGTAACATTGTTTGCGGTGAACTTGAACCACGTTTCTTAGAAAATTTGAAAAAACATGAATTCGTTCTTTGAACGTTTTATTCGATCAAGGACACAATGAACATCATGTTAATCAATATCTAGGTCCGCATACTTCGAACCCTACCCTGAACTGCATGTATTTTTCATAGCTATTTTTGTGGCATTTCTTTCTCGTGTGGCTGATTACGCGGAAATTCAAAGTACTGCAAAAGCCGATACGTTGAATAGAACAGTTTCTATAATTTTTTATTGGATTTCTTTGACTGAAGAAACCTTCCCTGCACGTTGAATGCTAACAGATTTTTCACCATCGAAATCTTGTTATTTTCAGTCACTGGTTTCAAGCATTAGAACACAGTGTATCTTCAAGGCAAAGAAAAAATGTTCAGCACTAAGACCAGCATTATTTTTGTGTTCTTTGTCTCACACAACGTACCTTTGACCTTAAAGAGTGATAATAATCAAACGAATTTCTGGCTGCTCTGTGGAAGGACAAAGCTTGCTGGTAAAGGTGGCTTTCCCTATATCAACCTTCTTATCAAAATGTCTGGATTGCACAAGCAACAGCAAACAAAAAGCCAGCGCTGATAAGTAACGGACTGCACCGCATTGACATCTGCGGTTGCGAACGGTGCTAGGGAAAAAAGCCTGTTGTCAGTATTGGACCAGCGGATTAGGCGCAAAGTTTAAGTCGTACCGAGGGTGGCGAACGGTTTTACTTGTGACATTCCGCCCTGTGATTGAAAGTTTCTCCGCACCGGTATTTTTGCTTTCGAAGAGCAAACATCTCTTTGAAAAACTTTTACGTCATGCAGTAGTTTGTCGTTCCCTGTCTCAAATATTTATCGCGTGGTTGCCGTACGAAAACACGCCACGTCATAATTTCTTGTCTCGTAATACATCTCCGTAAGGAGTGCGGGCAAAGTTTTCGTGGGTTTGAGAAGTTTTTCATACCGGCACTGCTGTTAACGCATATCGAACTTGCAACGATTAGTTCAACAGTTTTTTCATTACAGCATTTTGCAACTTCAATTGAAGGAAGCTCAGGTATCAGGGAGCGTTGGAGTGTATAACATATGTCGTGATTACAAATTTTTCTCTGGGTTTTAAAATGCAGCTTTCATAGTTACAGTGAAATAAACGTTGAAAGGTGATTGTTGAAAAATAGAAAATCTTCATGAAGCTGTTTTTTTTACATGGTTGTTTTCATCATGCTTGTTTTATTAACCAATTTGAAAAAAGTGAAGGTGTGCACTGCTTACCTGGAATCACATACCTCGCTTT